>Ga0316205_10003614_pt1 | contig 14417 bp, 11 predicted proteins | sample 3monthpyrite_MG_FD_204941 | JGI IMG/M metagenome (GOLD analysis project Ga0316205, IMG submission 204941) | Microbial mat bacterial communities from mineral coupon in-situ incubated in ocean water Damariscotta River, Maine, United States -... | ecosystem: Environmental > Aquatic > Marine >... | reverse complement strand
CCACAGCTTTATTAGGAAAAAGAAACATGATTAATGTTTGGATCAGTGACCGTACCAATAACTGGGATATTGGGTGGGATATAGGTAATTTGGATTTGTCTATTTTAATTGCGTACAAGCTTAAAAAAAATTGGAAGGCAACTATTAGGTTGATTATTGTTATTAAAGACGAAGAAGAAAGAGTGAATGCCCAGAAATTCCTGAATTTGTTGATTAACCTGGCCCGTTTGCCTGAAACACTTACTGAAGTTAGGGTTGGAAATTTTAAGGATACAGTGGCCAATGCACCTTCAGCAGACCTTAATATCTTTGGTATGGAAGAAAATTTAAGATTTGAATTTGTAAAGGAAATGACCTTGAGCACGAACAGTTCCTGTCTTTTTGTTAAAGACTCCGGACATGAAAGTATACTTGCTTAAATAATAGCATTAACCTTTCTAATTTTTATCAGAATTTCCCATTAACTCATAGCCCTGGTTTACCCCTTTTTCCATTGCCGGGACTCCTCGATCCATCCATACTGGCATTGCAGCGCCTTTTAAATAAAAATCGAAAAATTGTGCCATACGAATATTAAAATCTTTACGGTTTTGTAATTTCAACGGCCAGTGTGGTTCTCCATTATAATTGAGAAACCAGGAAGGCTTGCCTAATCTCCTTAAACTTACAAAGAATTCAATACCCTGGTACCATGGTACATGCCCATCCGCGTCATTGTGCATAATTAAAAGAGGAGTATTAATCTTATCAATATTAAAAATGGGTGAGTTCTCCATATATCTGATGGGATATTCCCATGGAGTACCTCCTATCCTACTCTGTGTGTGTTCATATTGAAACTGTCTGCTTAAGCCGGTCCACCATCGGATTCCCCCATAAGCACTTATCATATTTGGGACTGGAGCTCCTGCCTCAGCAGCTTTAAAAATATCAGTTTTGGTGACCAAATAGGCTATTTGATATCCTCCCCAACTATGTCCTTGTACACCAATATTATCTTTATCCACAAATCCTTTTTCTATTAAGGACGTAATTCCGGGAATTACGCAGTTATAGGCACTTTCTCCAGGATAACCTATGCGGTACTTAACATCTGGATTAAAGATCAGATAGCCTCTGCTGGCGTAAAAACTATAGTTAATTGTGGAACGCCCGGGGTTAGGAGCTCTGTGATAATTTAATCTGTCTGTACTCTTTTCATAAAAATTTACGATCATTGGGTATTTCTTTGTGGGGTCAAAGTTTTCCGGTTTCACCAACATACCTGTTAATTCATCACCATCTAAAGAGGTCCAGTTTACCAATTCTATTGTACCCCAATTGTAATCATTTTGCTGGGGGTTTGCATCGGATATAATCTTTATGTTTTTAAAGCTGAGATCAGAGTAACGAATATCAGGAAACTCTTCGAAAGATTCTCTGGTGTAGATAAGCGCATCATCTAATTGGGATTTTATTGGATTTCTATAACGAAAAGGTCCTTTAAGCAATGCTTTTAAGGTTTTATTTTTGGGGTTAAATTCGGTATATCCTCCACTCTTATCAGTTTCATTAAAAGTAGTAAACAGCCATTTTTCATTGGTGTCCATAAACTTCACTTCCTTGTCCAGAGATACATAGCGATACCTGGTAACAGTTTCCCGGCCATTTGTTAATCGGTCCGCTAAACCAGAGTTAGGATCAAATTTCCATATATCATAACGATCATAAAGAAGTAAAGCCTGGTCATTTTCAGTCCAACCGGCAGCACCATATGGTTCCGGGGGACTTGGGGAATCATGTAGTTCATCATAAAAAACTTTACCCTTGGTCAACTCCAAATAAGAGTCTTTTTCAATATTATAAATAAACCAGGTTTCCGCCATAGAATTATAACCATACACAAATTTACCGCCCGGACTTAAGCTTACTTCTCCCGAAACTCTAGTAAGTACTTCTTTCAACTTAGCTGTATTAGTGTTTATAATAGCATAATCCCGTTCCCTTCTCCCAGTCCATTGTCGTTCAAGGTCATAGGGCTCAGATCTGTTTATCAAAGCAAACTTTGCATTTCCCTCATCTCCCAGTTCCACTTCTGGAAATGATTCCGAAGCTAGTTGAACAATCCTGAGATCCTCATTAAGGTGTACTACGGATTTGAATGACTGGATTGTATCTCTTTTAAGCTGTAATTCCTGCACGGTATACAGCCTGGGTTCATTATATGTCCATACTTCAACATTTACAATTTCGTCTTCTGTAAGCATTGTATCCTTAATAATTGGTGGTTTTGACAAGCCAAAAAACAATTTGGACTCATCTTTCGAAAATAGAAGCTCTGCATTCGAAGATGGATGGTATGCTTTGGGTGTCATAGAGGCATCGGCTGCTATTTGGGCCTTTTCCTGCCCTTTACGCCATAAATATAGTTCGGTTGGTCTTTCCTGTACTTTTGTTGAATCCTTATCAACTATAAAACCAAGGTTATTCCCAGATTCGCTAAAATTTAATTGATAATACTTTGCATTTTTAGCAGTATGAACTTGTAGTAGGCTGGCTTTCTCAAAATCGAGTATATATACGCTGGAATTATCTTTTTTATCTTCTCCTGTTGAGGCAAAAGCTAATTTCTTACCCTCTTTGGCAAAGACATACTCTGTAACAAACTTAAAGGTATCCTTTTGCCCTGTTTGAATATCCTGAACCAGTAAGTGATAGCCATTCTTTTTTCCAACCTTTTTCTTTTTATCTTTAACATCCTTGTCTTTTACTTCTGTAGTATCCTTTTCTTTTTTTATTTCCTCCAATTGAATAGCTAAATAACCATTCCATTTTTCAGGCATCTTATACGACTTTACATTACCTATTTTTGTAAGCGATTTGTTTTTTAAATCAAATATTCCCAAACTGTCTTTCGGTAAATCTTTCTTTTTAATTTTGCGCTTTTTCATTGCCAGTATACTATCTCTCCAGGCATTAATAGTAAAAACAGCATAGTTAGAATCATAGGTAAACCGGCCCTTTGATCCCCGGTCATATTGAAATAGAATATTTACCTTACTATCTTTTATTTTCAAATACTGATCCGTTTCTCCCTGTTCAAGGGAATACATAATATAATTGCCATCCGGGGAAATAGATTTGTCTTTTATAGAATTCCAGATTTCAAAATCTGAATGGTCCAAAACCTTCTTTTGAGCAAGAATTACCGAACAGGATACTAATAATAAAATAGTGAGAACTGACTTCATAATCTGGTTTAAATTTGAGGCCTAAATATACTAGGAAAATTCTTTTTTATAATTGGCAAATCAAGTTTTCCTGTGTTTATACTTAAATGTTTAAAAGTTGTTTTTGGAAAATGCGACAATTATTTTATTATAACCGGAACTATCCGATTAGGCTAAAAATATGAATAGTACTCTTCGAAATAGGATTGTTTTAATATCTTTAATTCTTAGTATTTAAGAGGTTTATTATTAAATAGTAGCGCATAAAGTGTTTTAACAGCAATTTAAAATGAAAGCGACGGTAGTAGCAACGGATACATTAGAATCTTATTTTCAACCTTTTAGAAAACAGGTTGTTGGCATAGATCAAAGTTTTGAATCTCCTTTTGGGATTAAAAAAATCATTTATGCAGATTGGATTGCCAGCGGAAGGCTATACCGTCCAATTGAAGAAAAGTTACTTAATCAAATTGGGCCATACGTAGCCAATACTCACACGGAAACCTCTGTTACCGGCTCAGCAATGACTTTGGCCTATAAAGAAGCCCGCACCATTATTAAAGAGCATGTAAACGCTTCAGAAGAAGATGTCTTAATAAACGTAGGGACTGGAATGACAGGAGCTATTAATAAATTTCAAAGAATTTTAGGATTAAAGGTTACAGAAAATCTCAAAGAGCATACAAAGGTACCTGATGCAATTAAACCGATAGTTTTTATTTCTCACATGGAACATCATTCTAATCAAACTTCATGGTTAGAAACTATAGCTAAAGTAGAGGTGATCCCTTGTAATTCAGAAGGTCTTATTTGTTTAGATAGTTTTCAGGAGCTTCTTTTGAAATATGAGCAGCATCCAATAAAAATTGCATCTATTACAGCTTGCTCAAATGTGACCGGTATTATCACGGATTACTTTGAAGTTGCTAAACTTATTCATAGTTACAATGGGTTGTGTTTTGTAGACTTTGCCTGCTCCGCGCCATATGTGCCAATTGATATGCACCCAAAAGACAAAGATGCCTATTTGGATGCGATCTTCTTTTCTCCACATAAATTTCTAGGCGGCCCAGGAGCTTCAGGAGTTCTAATTTTTAATAAGAAATTGTACAAAAATCTGATTCCGGATAATCCCGGAGGCGGAACTGTAGCCTATACAAACCCATGGGGAGACCATGATTATATAGACGATATTGAAACGAGAGAAGACGGAGGTACTCCAGGTTTTCTTCAGACCATAAAGACTGCTTTGGCTATACGCCTTAAAGAACAAATGGGAACAGAAAATATATTGGAGAGGGAACATCAGATCATTGCCCGAATATTTGAAAAATTATCAAATATTCAGAATATACATATACTAGCTGAAAGGCATAAAGACCGATTAGGGGTATTCTCCTTTTTCATAGATGATGCGCATTATAATTTAGTGGTTAAATTGCTAAATGACCGATATGGAATTCAAACGCGTGGTGGATGTTCCTGTGCCGGTACATACGGCCATTATTTGCTAAATGTTGACCTATCTACTTCAAAAGCCATTGAACAAAAAATTCTGGAAGGTTGCCTTATGGAGAGACCCGGTTGGGTGCGCATGTCTGTCCACCCCATAATGACTGATATGGAAATAGATTTTATTTGTGAGGCTATTAAACAAGTTGCACAGCATCATAACGCATGGGGCAAGGATTATGAGTACAATAGCTTAAAGAATGAATTCGTATATAAAAAGGGTGAGCCTGCAGAAATAAAGATTACCGCCGAATGGTTTGATATAAAATAAAACTGAGCAGGAATCTCATTTTAAAATTGAAACCTGCTCAGTTCCAGTACTAAGTCAGACTTAGCAGATGTTCTGGTTGATCTTTGTTTAGATTATGTTAAACCAATTCTTCTTCTTTCTTTTTCATGGTTTCAACATACTTGTCAATTAAGTCTGGTACTTTTTCAAAAGCGGCGGCTAAACCATGAGCTTTTCCTGCTTCAAGGAAGGAAATTTCATTTTCTTTTGTTACCAAAAAACCTATTGGTTCAATTCCTACTCCGGCTCCGGCACCCATGCCCTGACCTTTTTTGGCTTTTGCTTCCATACCTTCTCCTCCACCTGATCCAAATCCCATACCTACCTTTATAACAGGTACACATTTAAACTCTCCTAATTGAAATTGTTCGCCAACAACAGTTTCAGTTTTTGCTTCCGTTTTGATAAAATCTGTGATTTTACCTAAAAATTCTTCAAAATGTAATTCCATGATAAATTGTTTAATAGTTAATAAATGATTTTATAATGCTTATAGGTCTGGTTTGCAGGTGTAAAACCATGTTAACTCTGCCTTCAAAATTTACCTGAAATGAGCCTACATGGTGATTTAAAAAAGCAAATGCAGGATACAGTTTTGCGTTTTGAATGCAATTTCCCGTATCTATATCTACTATCAATTTTCGTATTTCAAACGATTTTATTACTTGTAACCCTCTTTTAAAATTTGACTTAAAATTTCGCCTCTTCCTGGATTTTGTCTCAATCTTTTTCTTCTGTTCCTTTTTCTTTTTTCTTAAAGGATAGAAATAAAATCTGGTAAATAGTGTATTTAGTTTAATTCGCAGGAATTCTTTTTCATTACCTTCTATGGCGACTTTAGCCAAACCTCTAATTCGAACGAAATATTGGTTTTTAGCAATGTTTATAACAATATCCAGAGGAACAAATAAAAGATACAGTATAAACAACAATAGAAGTATCCCGAAAACAGCCCAGAGCATCGTTAAATGTTTATGCAAAGGAAATACAAAGCGTATTTTTTGGCAATGATTTGAATCATTCCAATGCAACTATTTCTTAAAAAATTTGATGAGCAGTTTTTAACGTGGATGGTCCATGGCTAAACCTCCAAAAATTACGACAAGTGCAGTTATTATAATTCTGTCATCTGCTTCAATAGTGGTAGTGTATTATTTCATAAGTCTGGTTTATAATATCCCTTCTCAGACAGAAGGTTCTTAACATTATACCAAAAAACTTTCAAGGCAAAATTTGATTTTTTTGGACTAGTTGAAAACTCTAAAAGAGAATCCTTAATTTCTTGTACTTCGCTATTCAAATCCGCATTTAAGGGATTGTGATAGTAGGCCATTGCCCATTCTTTGAACGTTCGGGAGTTCGCTTGGCCCTCTGAAAGTATGGTAAAATGATCATGGCGATCATCCAGACTGATTGTATTTATTAATGCCATCACAAGCTGCTTTTCTCCCTCAAGAATCTGCAGAAAATATCCGTTATTATATATCAGACAACCTGTTATATCATGAGCAGTATTATATTGTTTTGACTTTGTAATGATTTCTTCAATTTCTGTAATGGAAATTTCTGGCTTAGCCACCGAGCTGTATGTAATCTGAAAAACCATATTGCGGTATACTGTTTATAATTGAAGGTAATTATTTAAAACATTATAGGGCACAATAAATTACGAAAATATTGATGTAACTACCACTATGTAGCGTCATCCTTACAAAGCATATTTGGTATAGTGTTGCTTTTAGTTATTTACATCTCACTGAATAAGAAAAAGTTATAATAGCGCAGATCTGGAATAAGGATCTCAGTAGTATTGTTAAAACTTTATGTTATCTGATATAACTCCCGGCATTTATATCAATTGTAGCGCCTGTAGCGTGGTCCATCTGTCCACTGCACATAAGCACTACCAGAGGGGCTATATCTTCAGGAGTGGTTAGCTCTTTTAATGCCAGTTCATTAAGTATCTTTTCTTCGCCGTGTTTACCAATTACATCTTCCGCCATTTCTGTTCGCGTGAACCCTGGGGCTATAACAAAGGATTTAATATTGTATTTACCAAAAGATCTGGCTACTGTTCGTGCAAGGGATGTAAGTCCGCCTTTAGAGGCGGCATATGCCAGATATTCCTCTGTTTCTCCTCGGAAGGCAGCCCTGCTGCCAATGTAAATAAAGCGACCCCCTCCCTGAGTTTTAAAATGTTCTATACCCAATTTAGTTATTAGTCCCGCCGCTTCGAGATTAATTGCCATTGTTTGCCGCCATATTTCAAGCCAATTCTCTGTGGGTTCGTCTATAGGATGTGGCAAGAATACGCCGGCATTCAGAATAATAGTATCTAAATTTCCAAAATGTTTAATTGTATTCTTAAAAAGTAGTTGTACTTCATCCGACTGGGCAAGGTCTGCTTGAAAAGTTTCCGAAAGAGGATATTTGGTATTTATTTTATTGGCCTCTTCTCGGCTTTTATTGAAATGGATTCCTACCTGGGCATTTGCTTTAAGTAAATGGATAGCTATTGACTTCCCTATGCCTTTGGAAGCTCCCGTGACTAAAATATTTTGCCCTTTTAGATTCATTATAATTTATATGATTTAAAGGTGAAAGTATTGAGAATCTGAAAGAATTCCAATTTTTCCTTGCTGCCTGCACCTTATCTAATCTTTAACATTTTAGAAATATACATCTCTTCATTTAACCCGGCAAAGATGCCGATGGCATCCTTGAGTTAGTTTATTCTGTGATTAGTAGTTCAAAGAATGACTATTCGGGGCATTAAATGAAATTTTGGCTGTAATTTTACACAAATGTCCAAGTGTTATGAATAACAATATCGCTCACCTCTTATATGATTATTTAATTGAACTGGGAATCTCAGAATCATTTGCAAGATATTTAAATCTCCTAGGGTTATTCCTGGCGATGTTAATTGTAGTAGGCATTCTTGACCTTTTACTTAAAAAGATCATCAGGAAAAGCTCCAACATATTAGCTCGTAAGACCAAAACCAATTTGGATGATATTGCCATAACTAATAGACTCCCAAGGCTATTAGCCCATATCTTTCCCCTACTCTTAGCGATGGAATTGATTCCAGTAGTTTTTACCGACTTTGATTATTTAGGTAAAATGGCTTTGGAGGTGGGAAGTATTATAGGTGTTATTCTAATTCTCAACATAGTAAAAAGCATATTACGAAGTATTCGGGATTACATGAAAACACTGCCAAAATATAGCGATAAACCTATTGACAGCTATATACAAGTTTTTATGATTATTGCCTGGATACTAACCATTATGACCATTTTTGCAATTATTACAGATACTACTATCTGGAAGTTTATCACTGCCCTGGGTGCCGCTTCAGCTATTTTGTTATTATTATTTAAGGATTCTATCCTTGGCCTGGTTGCCAGTATTACGGTGAGCATGAATGATATGGTCCGGATTGGGGATTGGATCACTTTCGAAAAATACGGCGCCGATGGAGACCTAATAGAAATTAATCTGGCTACAGTCAAAATACAAAATTTTGATAAGACAATCACAACAATACCTACCTATGCGCTAATTACAGACTCTTTCAAAAATTGGAGAGGGATGCAAGAATCCGGGGGTCGACGAATAAAACGCGCTTTGATTATTAAGCAGAAGAATATAAAATTTTTAACAGATGAAGAAATTGAAAAGCTAAAAAATATTCAGCTTATAGCTAATTATTTGAATACGAGAAATGAAAAAATATCAAATTATAACCAGAAAAATAATATTGATAAAACGCTGCTTTTGAATGGTCAGAATCTAACCAATATTGGGGTTTTTCGTAAATATATTGAGTCTTATCTTAGTAATCACAGCGCAATAAATAGTAAAATGACAATGATGACCAGACAACTAGCGCCAACTCCACAAGGGATACCCATTGAGGTATACGTTTTTAGTAGTGATAAACGATGGACTAACTATGAATATATAATGTCGGATATTTTTGATCATTTGTTAGCGGCGGTCTCCTATTTTGATCTCGAAGTATTTGAATTGCCCACTTCACTCCAAAAGGTTGATGCATAGTATTATAAAAATACTGTGTGTATTAAAGAATTCGTTAGGACAACTTAGTGCCAAAAAACCAAATCTATAGATGCAATATCAAGTGAACGGGAATATTTGTCTATCTTGTTTATCCAAAAAAAATTCTGTGTATAAAAAAGTACTCTTCCTGGGATTGCTGTTTACCATAGTGTATGGTTATACTCAGGACAAGAAAATAAAAATAATTACCGAAGATATTCCTAACCGAATCGCATTTTATGCCATTAATGAAAATGAACAGGACCTGGATGTGATGTTTACCTTATCCGGAACCAATTTTAGGCAAAGCAGCGCAAGACCTCGATATATAAGGGTTCCGGCTACTTCGAAAGTACATATGAAGACCATAGTTCTTTTAAGAGGAAAGAGTCCTTCATACACCTATGAGTTAAAAGTGAACGATAGTCTTTCAACCAGAGCGTTAGTTAAGGAATCTGAACAAATCAAGATAAAGCCTCCTAAACAAATTACGGTTTATATTCCGGATAAATGTGAGCAATGTGATAGTCTGGTTATTCCATTACGTGAAAGTATATACCTTTACAATCTTATTCAACTCGATGAAAAACCTGAATTACAGGAGCAACTACAATCCTCATTTGGTAAGGAAATGCCAATTGATTCGATGAAAACTCCAATCGTAAATCTCGCCGGAAAACTATATACTAATTTAATTAGCTATGAGTTGTTAATGGAACAAATTAATAAGGAGTGAAATTTGATTCTGGTTCCAGATTCAAAAATAGATTGTTAAATCTAAAAAAAGAGAAATATTAAATTTCCGGTCTGCCTTTAAGTCGTTTTTCCAGTTTTTTCTTAAGAACTGTTAAACGCTTCATTAGGTCCATTAAGGCTGAGTCCTGAGACTCCTTATAAAGTTCATTTATTTCCAAAATAAGTGATTTCACTTCCCTCGAAGCAACAATGCGGTCATTTGTTGTAAGCTTATTCCACTTACGTTCTTCAAATAAACGTGCTTTGTCAATTATATCCATAGTATATTTAATTCTTAAGTATTAGATGAAAAATACTTCTATTCCTTACATTTTCAATAGGCCTGTATGCCTATTGTTTTTTAATTAATCCTCAATGTAATAAAGGATAACAACATTTGCACTCTTAAAAGGCAAGTTTCTTACATTATTTATCCCGAAAAGCTATTTTTCAAGCTTAAATTTAAAAATTCTAGTATATTGTCTCATACCTTTAACATTTATTTTAACATAATTTCTTGATTTATGCCGGCATCCTAGAGCTTATTACTAAATATTCGAGAAATTTTTCAAAAATAGTCTTTTAAGAAGTTCTGACCATTTACAGACATTATCCTTGCTATAATTTCATCTGCATTTATTACATTCTCAGGGTTTACCAATTTATGGGATAACATATAATTATGTGCATGTCGCTCCAGGAAGTCTGCCAGAAAGGGCAATTCTTCGGCGGTCCAGAAACCGTTTAGTGAATCGATTATCCCATCAAAATCTGAACCAATTACCATACAACCCCAGGCAAAAAGGCCTTCAGCATCTAATACTTCTGCAATATGCTGTATCTGATTCCATAATAATTCTGAACGGTAATGCATTATCTTGTTTCGTTTCAAGGAATTTTTAGTCTTTTTCAGGGTTTTTTTATTTACAATTCTGCGCTCGTCTAATTGCAATCCAATTATGCCTTTACTTTTTGCAATACGTATAATTTCCTCGTCGAAAAAGTTTATGGAAACAGGGTTTAGTTTGCCGGCAGTACTGTGGTGTGCTACTATCGGATCTTCAAAAGATTTCAGACCGTTACAAGCGGCATGACTTGCAATAACCGGGAGATTCTTAAATTTTGGATTTCCGGAATCCAACATTTCGTAATATTCCTTTCTCGCCTGAATACTCATATGTTTAATATCGGGTATAATCCGTTTGTTATTGGTATCATCAACAAGACGTTCCAATACTTTCCTCCCCAAAGAAGTAAATCCGCTGTTAAGTCCTTCAGACTGGTCTGCAAATTTCAATATGATTCCCGATAAGCTTTCAGAATGTCCGCATAATTCATTCCAAAAGTGATGTGCAATGGTCACAAAAAAAGGGCGACATTCCCAATTCTTTATTTTCTCCAGATTAATCAATACTTCAACTTCACTGAATGCTTGTCTTAGGCCCGTATTGAGAACGTGTAATCCTTCAATACTCAAAATGACACAGATAGTATGGACTTTTTCCCCAGCGGAATTCTGGTTCTTTATATTCTCAATTTCCGTAAAACTTTTTACCAACTTGTAGCGAAACTTACCTTCAGGAAGTTGTACTATTTTACCATCCAATTGCTTGTAAAAATCATACTGGGCCTCAACATCCTTAAAATAATCGCGTATTCCCTGAATATAGTCAATACGCTTGTCTCCTACTCCTAAGGCAAAATTAGCGGTAAGATCCAGCAATAATTCATTATTCATTTTATTTCGCACGAACCATTTTTCCAATGGATATAGCGATACACAAACAATACCTACTCCACCTTTGACAAGGCTTGTAAAGCTTGCCTGGGAAAATTTAGTAAGCCCGGTGACATAGTTTAATAACTTATCGAAAAGTGAAGGAGGATTATAATGCCAAATACTTCGTTTGCTATTCCTATGGCTAATATGAATACCCGCAGGAGTATAATTGAAGCTTTTTCCAAATGGCTTTAAGGAAGGATGACAATGAAAATCAATATACTCATCATTAAAATGCATTTCTGCCAATAATTATAGCTCCATAAATATACTTACAGAAAATTACTGTTTTTTATTTGATTTCAAAATAGTAATGTATCAATAACCAGATATCATGTATGGACGGAAGAAACTTTTGAACCTCTTTCTAGTTAAGTATTTAAGAACCTTTAGTCAGAATTGTAATTTCACAAAAAAAACCATACCGCCAGAATTATTACGATATGGTTTTCTTTAAAACTTTTGCTTACTTAACTTTTAACCAGGTTTGCCTGAATGTTATTAGGAACTGCTTTAAAAGCGGAAAAGGCTGAATTGAACGTTGCCTTTCCTTGAGTAAGTGACCGTAAGTTGGTTGAATACCCGTAAAGCTCAGATTGCGGCACTGCGCACTTTAGAATCTGATAGTGATCAATACTGTCTATTCCTTGTATGATAGACCTTCTTGATTGCAAATCGGTCATAACACTTCCTACCATTTCTTCAGGAACCTTAACGGTTAATTCTTGTATTGGTTCTAAAAGCTTAGGCTTGGCATTTAGAAAAGCTTCTCTAAAGGCATGGGCTCCTGCAATCTTAAAGGCGATATCGTTGGAGTCCACGGAATGCATTTTACCATCGTACACCATTACCCGGACATCACGGATATAAGAGCCTGTAAGTGGTCCCGTTTCCATAACCTCCAAAATGCCTTTTCTAATGGATGGTAAATAGCGTATATCTATTACTCCTCCTACAATACAGTTATAGAATACCAATTTCCCGCCCCAGGCAAGGTCAATTTCTTCCTTCCCTCTGATGTTAAAACCTTCAGGGTCTGGCATACCTTCGTACCACGGTTCTATTTTTAAATGTACCTGTGCAAACTGACCTGCGCCTCCTGATTGTTTTTTATGCCTGTAATTAGCATTTGAAGATCTTTGTATGGTTTCTCTATAGGCAATTTTTGGGGGTTCGAAGTTTGCTTCAACGCCATAAACATTAGATAATATCCATTTAATAGTTGCTAAATGTAATTCCCCCTGGCAACCCAGAATTAGTTGTTTTAATTCCTTGGAAAACTCAATTACCACAGTTGGATCCTGACTGTGGATCTTCTTTAAAGCATCGCTGAGTTTCTCTTCTTCATTCTTGTTGACCGCTGAAATGGACTTTCGTGTTCTGGGTTCCGGGTATTGTATCGGTCTAATAGTAATTGACTTCCCTGCCACATGAAGTGTGTCATTGGTTTCAGTGCTTTTAAGTTTTAGTGTGGCTCCAATATCACCTACTTCCAATTTTGATACTGATTCTCGCTTTTTACCATCCATTATATAAAGATGATTCAGTGTTTCAGTCTCACCAGTTCTGGAATTAACCAATTTATCATTTGCCTTAACTACTCCTGATTTTACTTTAAAAAAGGAGATCTGACCCAAACTGGGTTGATAAACAGTTTTAAAAACAAACAAAGCAGTTGGTGCTTCTTTTTTTCGAACCAGCACATCTCCTTCAACAGTTTGTTCGGGTTTTAAATCCGCAGCGGCCGGGGCAACATTATCTATAAAGCCCATGAGTCTGCCCGTGCCCATATCATTTAATGCAGAAACACAGAAAACAGGAAACAACTCATGATTAAGCATTCCTGCTTTAATACCCACCCGCATTTCATCTTCATTTAGAGTTCCTTTTTCAAAAAACAATTCCAATAATTCTTCATCATTCTCGGCGGCTTTTTCAACAAGTTCATTGTGCAACCTATCTGCTCTTTCTTTTTGATCTTCGGGAATTGGCAATTTTTCTGGTTTACCTCCTTCAGCTGAAAATTTATAGCATTTCATCTTAAGAACATCAATGATACATTGAGCGCCATCTATGACTAAAGGATATTGGATAATTACCGCATTATTTCCTACAAGTGCCTTAATACCTTTAAAAGAGTTCTCGAAATTAGCGTTCATATGGTCCATTTGATTTACCACAAAAAGCGTAGGTTTCGAGTAGTTATTGACATAATTCCAAATGATTTCAGTCCCAATTTCCACACCATGCTGCGCATTTATGACTGTAACAATTGTATCTGCTACGCGAATTGACGAAATAATTTCACCTACAAAATCATCCAGTCCGGGAGTATCTATTATGTTTATTTTGTAATTACGCCATTCGGTATGCAATGGCGTGGCATAAACTGATGTTCCTCTTTGGTGTTCAATTTCATGATAATCTGAGATTGTATTCTGCGTTTCCACAGTTCCTCTCCTATTAATTAGACCAGCCTCGAAGAGCATGGTTTCCGCCAAAGTAGTTTTGCCACTATTATGAGCCCCTACGAATACCACATTTTTAATGTGTTTGTCATCATATATTTTCATATGTCCTTGTTTTTGAGAATAAAATCATAAATCTAATATGGATATAGAATATAGCATATGACTTTTGTTAGGTTTTGGTGCGTCTCGTGTCTACAATATAAGTTTTAATTGCTTTTTATCCTTGATTTTTTCTTCTTTTTTCCAATAGTCTTCCAAAGAACATAATTTATTGATAAATAACATCAATAACACCACATTTGTATAACCAATTGTATATGAGCTATATACTTAAATTTTTATATGGATCTGAA
>Ga0316205_10003613_pt1 | contig 14418 bp, 14 predicted proteins | sample 3monthpyrite_MG_FD_204941 | JGI IMG/M metagenome (GOLD analysis project Ga0316205, IMG submission 204941) | Microbial mat bacterial communities from mineral coupon in-situ incubated in ocean water Damariscotta River, Maine, United States -... | ecosystem: Environmental > Aquatic > Marine >... | reverse complement strand
CAACAAGAGGGAGAGTGATTCGTGGGTTCTCGAAAAAAGAATCCGGTAAAAAAGGCATTGCTATTTCAGGCCGTTCTGGTCAGCGAGTTATCGCATCAGCGGCAGGCAAGGTGGTGTACAGTGGAGAAGGCTTGTTGCGTTATGGGAAACTTATCATTATTAAGCATAATAATACATACTTAAGTGCTTACGCTCACAATCGTCGGTTATTGGTCAAAGAAGGCAGTCTTGTTAAACAAGGCCAGCCAATCGCAGAGTTGGGGAGGAGCGGTACTGACAGAAATATGCTGCATTTTGAAATACGGAAGAACGGTAAACCGATCAATCCTCTCTATTTTCTTTCAAAAAAGTGAATTAGTTCTAATAGAATTTGTTAAATAGATAAAGTAATCGTGTTATTTGCCAATATAGTTATTATACGTATAGTATTTGCTCATACGAATGGTAAGATACTTATCAATTGTCGATCCGTTGGTGTGTGAAATTAAAAATAAAAAATGTTGTATTGGAGTGGTAATTGATTAATTGTTCCGGATAAATCCAAGAGTAAATTAATGCCAAGAAAGAAGAAAGTGACGCCTTCTGAGAAGGTGGACGATACATTGCAATCAGATGCTGAAGAGCCAGTGGAAGAGGAGGATGCATTAGTGGCTATTGATATGGACGTCAGTAACGAAAGTGATATACCTGATATTGACGAGGATGAAACGGTAGAAACTTCCGAAATATCAGATGAAACTGAAAAACCATCAGTAAAAAAACCAGTCAAACAGGCACGAGCGTCCTCTGAAGGACAAATGGATGCTACGCGTTTATATCTGAATGAAATTGGTTTTTCCCCGCTGCTGACCGCTGAAGAAGAAGTTTACTATTCGCGCTTGGCTCAAAAGGGCGATGAAAGCGGTCGAACGCGCATGATAGAAAGTAATCTGCGCCTGGTCGTTAAAATTGCTCGCCGTTATATGAACCGTGGCCTTGCACTTCTTGACCTGATTGAAGAGGGAAACCTTGGGTTGATTCGAGCGGTAGAAAAGTTTGATCCTGAAAGGGGGTTTAGGTTCTCAACCTATGCAACCTGGTGGATTCGTCAAACGATAGAACGTGCCATCATGAACCAGACGCGAACCATTCGCTTACCCATCCATATCGTTAAAGAAATAAATCTCTTTCTGAGAGCCACCAGAAAGCTGACCCAGGATCTGGAGCGCGAGCCCACAGCAGAAGAGGTCGCTACGCTGCTGGATAAACCGATTGGCGAAGTAAAACGCATGCTGGGTTTGAATGAACGCATCACATCCGTGGATACACCCATCGGTGATGATGAAGACCGCATGTTGCTGGATGCGATCCCTGATGAAAGTAACCCTGATCCATCAGCAGTACTTCAGGATGAAAACGTAAACCGAAACCTCGATACCTGGTTAGCCCGTCTCAATGACAAGCAACGAGAAGTCATTGAACGCCGATTTGGTTTGCATGGATATGAACGTTCCACTCTCGAAGAAGTTGGAAAGGAAATCGGCGTTACCCGCGAGCGCGTTCGTCAGATACAGATGGATGCCCTGAAGCGTTTGCGTGAAATCATGGAAAGTGAAGGCTTCTCTGAAGACATCCTGTTTTTGTGATCCGTTATGACGCTCTATAAAACCGGCGTATTTCTGTTGTTCTTTTTTTTACTGGGCTGTGTTTCCGAAAACACGGTCAGTAAAGAAGAACTGGTTATTCAAAGTGCCGCTGATTATGCCGTTGCCAGCCTGTTATTCGAAAAAGATTTATCGGGTAATGCCTCATACAATATAAGAAAAAACGCTTTTGTCGTTATTGCATTCGATAAAACAGTTTCTCCTTCAGCCTATAATGATGTCGTGAATGCATTAAGATCGAGTAAGGCAATCAGCGGCGTACGTGCTGAACAGGAAGGTGTAGAGATTTGCCCGTTGCGATAGCATTGAAGAATATTCTGAACGAAGAATCAGGGAATGATCAATAAGATACTTCCCAAAACAGAATGGATCAAATAAATTACTTTTCAAAATTTAGTTAAAATAATAAAATATAAGAACAGCTAATAAATCAACCAAGATCGTCCGCTTAAAACGTAGGCTTTGACACGCTTAGTCGGCATGCCACTTATTTCAATCGTTAAATGCAATCAATACTTGAGCGAAAGGAAGTTTCATTAAATGAATAAGGTTGCTGTATTTGGAAAACCCGGAAGTGGGAAGTCAACTTTGAGCAGAAAACTTTCTGCTGAAACAGGTATTAAACTGTGTGCGTTAGATTTAATTGAGTACAAGAAAAATGGTGAGCGTGTTCTGCCTGAAGAGTATTCAAAAAAGCATGCCGATTTGATAGATGCTGACAACTGGATAATTGAAGGGCTTGGTACACTAACATCTTTTTGGTTGCGTATTGATGCTGCAGATACCCTCATTTACGTTGATTTACCCTATTATGTTAGCTACTGGTGGGTTACTAAGAGACTACTCAAAGGCTATTTTGTAAAACCCGAAGGATGGCCTGAAGGTAGTTCGGTTTTGAAAGGTACATTGGCAGGCTGGAAATATCTGCGCTTATCTCCCAAATTCTGGACTCCAGAGTTGTTTGAGGAGATTCAACGACGTGGCAAAGGTAAAGCTATTTATAGGATTACATCAGTTAAAGAAATTAATGATTTTACTAAACGATTTCATAATGCCGGTGTTCGCATATAATAAGCAGTTGAAGCATGCAAAACATGCTACGCTTAATAGTATGCAGCATGTTGTTCCGCTCTAGTTTAATCATAAAATAGGCTGTTGTTTTTTCTACACCGTCGTTAGGTTTATGTACAAAAAGGCTATATGAAAACAATTGTATTCGCAGTCGCTGGATATAATCTTGCCGAAACAGGCAGGCACATCGAAATAGCGCGCGCCTGTAAAGAGCGGTTCAATATCATATTCATCAGTTATGGCGGAAAATTTGAGCACTTAATAGCAGAAGCCGGCTTTACACTTAAAAAAATGCAGCCGCGTTTGACGGATAAACAGTTGCGACATGTGAGGAAAGCACTCAGCGGTGAAACATTAAATACCGTGGGTTATTTTACCGCCGATGAAATGCAACCCAGGGTTGATAATGAAATACAGTTTTTTAATGAGATAAAACCCGCCTGTGTACTAACCGGCTGGTGTCAGAGTGTAATGATTTCTACTCGAGTCGCAGGCGTACCCTTTGTAAATGTACTCCACTCCACCAGCATCACTGAATATTATCAGGCTGGCCTTCAATCCTGGCCGGATCGGCGCAATTTCGCTTTTCTGTACTGGTTTTTTACAGAAGAACAACTGAGTCAGTGGGTTAGCAAGCTTATCCTCAAAATGAAGTTACCTGCAAAGCCGTTCAATATATTGGCAAAAAGATACGGACTAAAAGAATTTAACAATTTTATCGAAGTGCTTGAGGGCGACTATACACTTCTGGCCGACATACCCGAGTGGGTTGGCTTATCTAAGCTACGCCCGAATCTTCTTCATGTTGGCCCCTTACCTCTAAGATTAGAATCTGAAATTCCGAAACAAATCGAGCAAATGCCCAGAGATAAACCGATTGTTTACTTCGCGATGGGCAGTTCGGGCAAACCCCGGCTCATCGCTGATATCATTGAAGGATTCAGAGACAAGCCTTACCAGGTTATTGCGCCCGTTGAAGCTCACATCAAAGATATGAGTGTTGATGTACCTTCTAATGTCATCGTAACTGGATTTTTACCTGCGCATAAGGTGAATCCTATGGCAGATATCTCAGTTATTCACGGCGGCCAAAATACCGTGATGAACGCCTGTTTGTCTGGCACACCCATTGTTGGTATTGGCATGCATCCGGAACAACAGGCCAATCTGGACGCGTGCGTCAGAAAGGGTTTTGCCATTCGCCTCAATAAAAAACGAGTCACAGCTTCAGCTGTGCTTGACGCTATTGATAAACTGCTTCACGACGTAAAAGCAAAAGAAGAAGTTAAAAAGTTTCAACATGAACTAATGAAGTGGGATGGTCCAAAGAATGCTGCAGAATTCCTTTATAAAACTTTTATGGAATGAAAAAAACCTAAAAATGAATAACGAGATAAGAAGTCTCGTTAATACAACTGTTAGACATTAATAGGAAAATCGCACAGTGACAATAAATGGCTCATGTTTTTGTGGTTCCTCAAAGTACAAAATAGAAGGGAAACTGCGAGATGCTCGTTCTTGTCATTGCTCTATGTGTCGTAAGGCCTTTAGTGCGCAAGCCTCTGCCTATGCCCAAGTAGAACCAGAAGAATTTTCATGGATAAGTGGTGAAGACTTACTAACAAGCTACGAATCCAGTAACGGCGCAGGATTGCTTTTTTGTAGCCTCTGTGGCTCCACACTTTGTGGCACATATAAAGGCAAAGTGCATGGAGTTACATTAGGGTGTGTAGAAGGAGATCCTGAAATAGAGATTGGAATGCATATTTTTGTTGGTTCAAAGGCATCATGGGAAATCATTCCCGAAGGTGTTCCACAATATGAAGAGTGGCCACCAAAAGATGCCTAACTAGGGGTTCGCTCGGGCGCAAACTATGTAGCGCTTCGTTTGTATCGCACAGCTTCAACGTTAGATTGATTTAGAAAATATCCAATAAGTGACTATATAAACTCATTAACATACGTATGGTGATATATGTCCACTGCAAAAGATCAAATAAAACAGATACTTGATAGCCAGCCTGAAGATAGCTCTTATGATGATATTCTGAGAGAAATAGCATTTAAAAGAATGATAAATAAAGGATTATTAGATGTAAATGCTGGTAATGTCATTTCAAATGAGGACATGGAAAAAAAGGTTAGGAAATGGCAAAAATAATATGGACGAGTGAATCTGAAAGATGGTTAAAGGATATTTTTGACTTTATTTCAGAAGACAACCAAGAAGCAGCGATAAAAGTAGTTGAAGGTATCTTTAATAAACTCAAGTACTACTTGAGCACCCTAAAATCGGATATATCTATGAGCACGAAGTAGAAGAAGAATTTAGAATTCTTCTTTACGGGCATTATCGAATTACATATCTACTAAACTCAAATAAAGATATTGTTGTATTAGGTGTGTTTCATGGCGCGCTTAAAATTGAAAGCTACCTTAAATAATGAAATCTAGCTAGCGACTGTAATTAGATAATTAATTCTGCGAGCAAAAATTGCCCACTGAAATAATCGCAGGTTGTTAGGGCTCTGTATTTCTGAGTAATCTATGAAAACCAGCAAGGAAAAAACTTGACGCTAGTCCAAAAAGATTGATGCTTTACTCGCTACTCGCTACTCGCTACTCGCTACTCGCTACTCGCTACTCGCTACTCGCTACTCGCTACTCGCCATCATGAATCATCAAAGCAGCTACTACATTTCTGTCTTCTGCAGCCAGTACATTAAAAGTCCGACACGCTGACCCGGTATCCATGACTTCAAATCCGATGCCTTGTTGCATAGCCAAGGCACTGATAGCCGGGTGTGGGAATCGCAAGGTTTTCCCTGTACCGAGTAAGATGATTTCGGGTGCTAGCAGGATTAATTGCTGGATATGCGATTCGTCGATGTGTTCCGGGAGAGACGGCGACCAGTTATCCAGTAGTTTTTCTCGGCTGACTACAATACTGTTTGTATAGCATCGGGAATTGATCGTGACCCCTGAGTCGTCATAGGCATTGATGGCATATTTGGCGGTACTGTAGTCAAGACTGAGTTTCATGGCCGAAAAAGTACCTGATTATGGCAAAATCTTCAAGGAATGCCCAAAAACAGCATGAATTACCCTATAATGGCCCGACATCAGTAATTGACAGTATTTCCTAATATGCGTAATGTTCGTGCTTTGTTTAACCACATGATTGTTAACAGGTTCCCGTACTAATGGATGAATTTCCCAGAATCAAGCGTCTGCCACCTTACGTCTTTAATATTGTTAATGAACTGAAGGCGAAAGCGCGTGCGCGTGGCGAAGATATCATTGATTTTGGTATGGGAAATCCTGATCAGCCGACTCCCAAGCATATTGTTGATAAGTTGATAGAAGCAGCCCAGCGGACAGATACACATCGTTATTCTGTTTCAAAAGGCATTCCACGTCTACGACGAGCCATCTGTACCTGGTACAAAAATAAATATGATGTCGATCTGGATCAGGAAAAGGAATCGATAGTGACCATCGGTTCTAAAGAAGGCCTGGCGCATCTCGCACTGGCTACCGTAGGGCCTGGTGATGCCATTCTGGTGCCCAGTCCGGCTTATCCTATTCATCCTTATGGTTTTGTCATTGCGGGTGCCGACATACGCCACGTACCACTGGTGCCAGGTGTGGATTTCTTTGCTGAATTGGAAAAAGCGATTAAGGATTCATGGCCCAAGCCAAAAATGCTGGTGCTGAATTTCCCGGGTAACCCGACAACTCAATGTGTTGATCTTGAGTTTTTCGAACGCGTTGTTGAAATAGCCTTGGAGCATCAAATCTGGGTTATCCACGATCTGGCTTATGCCGAGATTGTTTTTGATGGCTACCAGGCACCTTCTATTTTGCAGGTGCCACGGGCGAAGGAAATTGCCGTAGAAAGTTATTCGCTTTCAAAATCCTATAACATGCCCGGTTGGCGTGTCGGTTTTATGTGTGGCAACCCCACCTTGATAGCCGCGCTGGCGAGAATGAAGTCCTATCTGGATTACGGTACCTTCACACCCATTCAGATTGCTGCGATTGCAGCATTGGAAGGCCCACAGGATTGTGTACGTGAAATTTCTGATATGTATCAAAAGCGCCGCGATGTATTATGCAGTGGCTTGAATGCCATTGGTTGGCATGTTGAGCCACCGAAGGCAACGATGTTTGTCTGGGCACCGATTCCGGAGCATTATCGTCATCTAGGCTCATTGGAGTTTAGTAAGAAATTACTGGAGGAGGCCAAAGTGGCTGTTTCTCCTGGAGTTGGTTTCGGTGATTACGGTGATGATCACGTACGTTTTGGCTTAATAGAGAATGAACATAGAACCCGTCAGGCTATTCGTGGCATTCGACATATGTTTCGCAAGGATAATATCCTTGATATTGCAGTAGGAGAAGATAATTGAATCCGGTAAAAGTTGGCCTGATGGGCCTGGGGACTGTAGGTGGTGGCACCTTTAATGTGCTGGCTCGTAATGCTCAGGAAATAACCCGACGAGTAGGGCGGGAGATCAATGTTACGCATGTAGCCGCGCGTGAATACAATGCTGATGGGCTTAGCAGTCTGGAAGGAGTGACCATCACTGATGATGCCTTTAAACTGGTGAATGATCCGGATATTGATATTGTTGTTGAATTGATTGGTGGTTATGAACCAGCACGTGAACTGGTACTGCAGGCAATCAATAATGGTAAACATGTGGTGACGGCCAATAAAGCCTTGATTGCCATGCACGGTAATGAGATTTTTGCAGCCGCTCATGAAAAAGGCGTTATGGTTGCATTCGAGGCAGCTGTCGCGGGTGGCATTCCTATTATTAAAGCAATTCGTGAAGGGCTGGCAGCCAATCGCATTGAATGGATAGCCGGTATCATTAATGGAACAGGTAATTTCATTCTCACTGAAATGCGTGATAAAGGACGGGATTTCGCTGATGTACTGAAAGAAGCGCAAGCTTTGGGTTATGCAGAAGCGGATCCTACATTTGATGTTGAAGGTATCGATGCTGCGCATAAACTGGCGATATTAGGTTCTATTGCTTTTGGTATTCCGTTGCAATTCGATAAAGTGTTTACCGAAGGTATCAGTCGTATCACACGTGAAGACGTCAACTATGCCGAAGAGTTGGGTTATCGTATCAAACATTTAGGTGTTACTCGTCGGGTTGAGAAGGGTATTGAGATGCGTGTTCATCCAACCCTTATTCCCGAACGTCGTTTAATTGCGAATGTGGATGGTGTGATGAATGCGGTACTGGTTCAAGGCGATGCAGTGGGCCCAACACTTTATTATGGAGCTGGGGCTGGAGCTGAACCAACGGCTTCCGCAGTAGTTGCTGACATTATTGATGTTGCCCGTGTGCTGACAGTTGACCCGGAAAACCGCGTCCCTCATCTGGCATTCCAGACTGACGCCATGACGGATACCCAGGTACTCAGCATGGATGATGTTGAGACAGCATACTACCTGCGTTTGCAGGCCAGCGATCAACCTGGTGTGTTAGCTGATGTCACGCGTATTTTAAGCGATCAACAAATCAGTATTGAAGCGATTACGCAAAAAGAGCCTGCCGAAGGTGTTATAGATGTGCCCATCATCATGCTGACTCACACGGTTGCTGAGCGTAACATGAATGATGCTATACAACGCATCGAAGCGCTTCAAGCCATTACGGCTGAAGTGGTGCGTATCAGGGTTGAATCACTGGGTAATTAATAAAGCTATTCAAGCCTTCGCACTGACAAAGAAATTATTTTATTTTTGATAGAGGTTACAAAGCATGCCTTTTAGAGAACGTTACACCGGATTAATTAATCGTTATCGAGATCGATTACCCGTACATGATGATACGCGTATCATCAGTCTAGGTGAGGGTAATACGCCACTGATCAAGCTGAATAATATTCCAGATGTTATTGGCAAGGAAGTGGATATTTATGTCAAATATGAAGGCTTGAACCCAACCGGTTCCTTTAAGGATCGCGGAATGACCATGGCGGTTACCAAAGCGGTTGAGGAAGGTAGTCACGCTATTATTTGCGCTTCAACCGGGAACACATCGGCAGCCGCGGCAGCTTATGCGGCACGCGCAGGTATAACGGCTTTTGTTTTGATACCCGAAGGTAAAATCGCCATGGGTAAACTGGCTCAAGCGATGATGCATGGTTCGGTTGTTATTCAGATCAAGGGTAATTTTGATGACGGTATGCGCCTGGTAAAAGAGGTTGCTGAAGAAGCACCGGTGACGATAGTGAATTCTATCAATCCTTATCGTTTGCAGGGTCAGAAAACGGCTGCCTTTGAAATTATTGAAGAGCTGGGTAGAGCACCGGATTACCATTGTCTACCTGTCGGTAATGCCGGCAATATTACAGCTCATTGGATTGGTTACTGTGAATACTCTTCCGGTTCTGGTGACCACGTGACCGAAGCTTGCAGTTTTTGTCATGGTAAATGTCGTTATGCAGGTGGTGCTATCGTTGGTAATCGCCCCAAGATGGTGGGTTATCAAGCAGCCGGTTCAGCACCCTTCATGCGCGGTGGTATGGTTGATGATCCAGATACTGTGGCTACTGCTATTCGTATCGGTCATCCGCAAAGCTGGGACGTGGCGTGGAAAGTGAAAGAAGAATCAGGCGGCTGGTTTGATGAGTGCACCGATGAAAATATTCTGGTTACACAGAAACTGTTGGCTGAAAGAGAAGGTGTATTCTGTGAGCCGGCTTCTGCGGCTTCATTGGCCGGTGCACTTAATGATATTAGCACGGGTAAAATTCCCGAGGGTAGTAGCATTGTGTGTACCTTAACGGGGCATGGGTTAAAAGACCCGGACACCGCTATCAAACAGAGTACCTCTCCAATGCTAACCGTTGAGGCTAACCTCGATTCTGTTAAATCAGCTATTCTTGATAATATGAGCTGATTCAAGTCGTGCTTGTCTTTAATGCCCTGCTGATAATGTCAGCAGGGCATGACAGATAAATAAAAACCGGGTTATCCTTTCGTATGACAACAACACATATAACCCTGCTTGTTCCCGGTCTGACTAAAAACTTTCCCTATCATACAAAGCAACTTCCTCATTTGCCTGCATTGGAAACGATACTGGCGCGATCAAATCATACCCCTGTCTCCGAGGATTCATTTTCTTCCAGTGTGTTACAGCAGTTTAAGATAGATCAGAATATTTCATGTAACGCCGCAATCGATCGTTATGCTGATTCAGGAAATAAGGATGAACGCATCTGGATGCATGTTGACCCTGTATATATGGAAGCAGATAAAGATCGACTGATTTTGCGTGGTAACCAGGTATTGGAACTGGATAAAGACTCGGCAGATATGCTTTTGAAAGAACTCAACGCCCTGTATGCTGATGATGGGTATGTATTTGAGTGCTATCATCCACACCGATGGTATTTGAGCGTGCCTCATTTACCCGCTTCAAAATTTCATTCTCTTGAAAATGTCCTGGGTAGAAGTGTCGAACCATTTTTACCCACGGGTGATGATCAAAGTCATTGGCATCGTTTCATGAACGAAGTACAAATGCTGCTACATGCCTCTGAAATCAATCATCAAAGGGCAATAGAACAGCAATACCCGGTGAACAGCGTATGGTGCTGGGGCCCAGGTCATATACCTGAGTTGTCAGACTCTGGGTGGGATGCGGTAGTCACCGATGATGTTTTTGTAAAAGGATTGTCCTTGCTGACAAATAGTCCTGTTTATCCAGTTCCCCAATCCACCGATGAATTATTGGGCCAGGCATTAACGAAAAAGCCCCATGGTGAAAGCCAAATTCTGATGGTTATGGGCGAGACTGAGGAAGATTTACTCTCACAAGATATTAATGATTATCAAAATAAATTATTAATGCTAGAGAAAAATTGGTTTAGCCCACTATTGAAAGCATTAAAAAGTAATACTGTTTCCAGTATTAACATACAGACTTGTCATGGAGATGGATACCAGTTAAACAAAAAAATGCTAAGGCGATTTTGGCGGAAAAATAAAAAACAGCCTTTAGCGAATGATGACAATTAAGAACGTATTTTGAAGATCACTTATAAATAAAAAATCAGCTTAATCATGACGAAAAAAATTATTCAGCGCGCGATTAATGATCACTCTGTTGATCTGGGGAGTGATATGCCTCCTATTTTACAGCGCATTTATTCAGCCAGAGGCGTCGCTTCCGTGACTGAACTGGAACGAACGCTTAATCAATTACTGCCCGTTACAGATTTGCTTAATATTGATCAGGCTGTTGATGTGATCATCGATGCTATCTGTCATGACAAGAAAATTTTGATTGTTGCAGATTTTGACTGTGATGGTGCGACAAGTTGCACAGTGGCTGTACGCGGTTTGCAGGCATTAGGTGCAACATCAGTGCAGTATCTGGTGCCGAATCGTTTTGAGTATGGTTACGGACTGACACCGGAGATTGTTGAAGTCGCTGCAGAATATGAACCTGAATTATTGATAACGGTTGATAATGGTATTTCCAGTATTCAGGGAGTCGCTCGAGCGCGCGAATTGGGTATGCAGGTTGTTGTTACGGATCATCACTTGCAGGGTGCGACACTACCCAACGCCAATGCGATCGTGAACCCGAACCAGCAGGGTGATGAATTTGCCAGTAAAAACCTGGCGGGTGTCGGTGTTATTTTCTACGTGTTGCTAGCTTGTCGTGCGCGCTTGCGAGCCATAGACTGGTTTCAGTCCAGGGACATGCAAGAACCCAATCTGGCCGTGTTGCTGGATTTAGTTGCACTGGGTACCGTTGCGGATCTGGTTCCTCTGGATGCCAACAATCGTATTTTGGTTGAGCAAGGTTTAAGGCGTATCCGTGCCGGTAAAGGTTGTGCTGGTATTGAAGCTTTACTGCAAATCAGTGGACGCAAATTTAACCGGGTTGTGGCCAGTGATATGGGCTTCGCATTAGGACCGCGATTGAATGCTGCCGGCCGACTGGAAGATATGTCGGTCGGTATAGAATGCTTATTGAGTGAATCCCCTGAACGAGCAATTGAACTGGCACAGCAACTTGACAACCTGAATCAGGAACGTAAACAAATAGAATCGGATATGCGCGAACAGGCTTTTGCTGTATTGGAAAAATTACAGGTGGATACTGATGAGGGCCAGATACCGGCTGCCATTTGTCTCTACGATGAAAGCTGGCATCAGGGAGTTATCGGTATTCTCGCTTCACGCATCAAGGAGCGATACCATCGTCCGGTTATCATATTTGCCAACGGTGCAGAAGGTGAAATTAAAGGTTCAGCCCGGTCGATTCCCGGTGTGCATATACGTGATGCGCTTGATGCTGTCGCTACCCGTCATGAAGGCTTGATCACTAAATTTGGCGGCCATGCCATGGCGGCAGGGCTGAGTCTGGAGTCTGACAAACTGGACGTGTTTACAGAAGCTTTCAGAGAAGAGGTGCTGCGTTGGGTGGATGAAGAAGATCTGCAGGGTTGCATTCATACTGATGGGGAACTGGAATCACAAGATTACCGTATTGACGTTGCTGAATTGCTGCGTGATGCCGGCCCCTGGGGTCAGGGTTTTCCAGAGCCAGTATTTGAAGGGGAGTTCAAGGTTATTAATCAACGTATTGTTGGTGAGCGGCACTTAAAAATGGTTTTGCAGCCTACACATTCTTCGAAAACCATAGATGCGATTGCTTTTAATGCAGTGGATAATGAGTGTCCTGCTGATCATCAGTCTGTCAGATTGGCGTACCGTCTGGACGTGAATGAATTTCGTGGGCAACGCAGCCTGCAATTAATGGTCGAGTATCTTGAAGTACTTTCGGCGTGATTTGCTCGCTTTAACAGACTCCAGAAATTATCATAAATTTTTTTAGTCAAACCTGTGCTGGCTGTTGTATCATAGGCGATTATTACCTATTTATGATTGAAAATTTTTAAAATGCTGGAAATTAACCCCCTTGTACTGAAGATCAAAGACCTCCAAGAGCGTACTACGGCTCTCAGGGGGTACCTTTGACTATGAAACCAAAAAAGAAAATCTGACTGAAGTCATTCGTGAGCTTGAACAGCCTGAGGTCTGGAATGATCCCGAGCGTGCCCAGAAGCTGGGTCGTGAGCGTTCCAGCCTGGAAAAGGTGGTTGAAACCGTTGAGATGATGGAAACGGGCTTGTCTGATGTCGGTGAATTACTCGAAATGGCCGCTGAAGAATCGGATGAGGACACGGTTGCTGAAATAGAGGCTGATCTGGGTGTAATGGAATCCCGTATTGCAGACCTGGAATTCCAGCGGATGTTTTCCGGTGAAATGGATGCCAGTAATGCTTTCCTCGATATTCAATCCGGCTCCGGTGGTACCGAGGCGCAGGATTGGGCCAATATGATTCTCCGTATGTATTTGCGCTGGGGTGAACGCCGTGGTTTCAAAACCGAGCTGATCGAGGTTTCAGCAGGTGAGGTAGCAGGTATCAAAAGCGCGACCATACGTTTTGAGGGTGATTATGCCTTTGGGTGGTTGCGTACTGAGATAGGCGTTCACCGATTGGTACGAAAATCGCCCTTTGATTCGGGCAATCGACGCCACACCTCGTTTGCTGCCGTATTTGTATCACCTGAAATAGATGATGATATTGATATCGACATTAATCCTGCAGATTTAAGGATCGATGTTTATCGTGCTAGTGGGGCGGGAGGACAGCATGTTAACCGTACTGAATCGGCTGTGCGAATCACTCACGAGCCTTCCGGGATTGTGGTACAGTGTCAGAACGATCGATCCCAGCATAAGAACAAGGCCACGGCTATGAAGCAGCTCAAGGCCAAGCTTTACGAAATGGAAATACAGAAGCGTAATGCTGATCAACAGGCCGTGGAGGAAACCAAGTCTGACATTGGCTGGGGCAGTCAGATCCGCTCTTATGTGTTGGATCAATCTCGCATCAAGGATCTGCGTACTAGTGTTGAAACCGGTAATACCCAGGCAGTGCTGGATGGCGATCTGGATAGTTTTATTGAAGCAAGTTTAAAAAGTGGTTTATAAAAACAGAAAGAAAATAACATGAATGACAATAACGATACTGATCAGCAAACTCAACAAGATGAAAATAAACTCATAGCCGAGCGTCGCGCTAAGTTATCGACGATACGTGAGCAGGGCAATGCTTTTCCAAACGACTTCCGCCGTAATGTCGTTGCTGGTGAGCTGCATGCGGAGTATGGCGAGAAAAGCAAAGAAGAATTAGACGAACTAAAAATTCGTGTCAGCGTGGCAGGTCGTATGATGCTGAAACGTGTCATGGGTAAAGCCAGCTTTGCGACGATTCAGGATATGTCCGGTCGCATACAGTTTTATGTGGTTCGTGATGAGTTGCCGGAAGGTCTTTATAACGAACAGTTCAAGAAGTGGGATATTGGTGACATTATTGGTGGTGAAGGTACGCTGATGAAAACCAATAAAGGTGAGTTATCTGTAAAAATTGATGCGATTAGCCTCTTAACCAAGGCACTTCGTCCGTTGCCGGAAAAATTCAAGGGTTTAACGGACACCGAGTCACGCTATCGACAACGCTATATCGACCTGATCATGAATGACGTGTCACGAAAAACATTTCAGACACGTAATCGTATTATCACCTACATCCGTAATTTTCTGGATAGTAAGAATTTCATGGAAGTTGAAACACCGATGATGCAGGT
>Ga0316205_10003612_pt1 | contig 14422 bp, 16 predicted proteins | sample 3monthpyrite_MG_FD_204941 | JGI IMG/M metagenome (GOLD analysis project Ga0316205, IMG submission 204941) | Microbial mat bacterial communities from mineral coupon in-situ incubated in ocean water Damariscotta River, Maine, United States -... | ecosystem: Environmental > Aquatic > Marine >... | reverse complement strand
GGCGGCTGGCGTATCTGACACGTTGCACGATATGGAGTGGATTGTTGGATTGATCGACGCAAGAGCGCCAGCACCTAAGAAGCGCGGACCTTATAAGAAAAAAGATATTTCAAACTGAGACACTACCGGATTTTGACAAAAGTGGCTGAGACGCTATATTCGCCGGAAATTCGGAAACTTTGCTTGACCTTCCGGCCATGGAAGGCGCTAAGCGAGCATTGATCAACACTTCACATTGGAATCATAACCTCACATGAACAAGATGATATTAATCGCTGCAGGGGTAGGTGCGCTTGCTGTCGGTGCCTTTTTTTGGTCGGCCTCGGCCCCGCCCGATACCGCAGTGCCTGTTGTCAGCGCGGCAATGCACGGGGCTGACGCCGCCGCGCCCGCACCCGAGGAAAGCTCGATTATTGTGCCGCAGTTCAGCCAGGTCGCCCTTACCGGAGAGCAGTTTTTTGGTCAATTCTGTTCGGCATGCCATGGCACCAACGCCGCCGGCACAGACCAGGGCCCCCCGCTTGTGCACCCGCTTTATGTGCCGGGCCACCACGGCGATTCTGCTATCATGAGCGCTGCCTTCAATGGCGTGACCGCCCATCACTGGCGGTTTGGCAATATGCCGCCGGTTCCGGGCATAGAGGAAGAGCACATCCGCTGGATCACCAAGTATTTGCGCGAATTGCAGGTTGCGAACGGCATTCAGTGAGCCGGCCGCTATCAGGTATCTGAAGGTTTTTATCCGCAGCACTCCCATTTAAAGGCAAAGTTGATGCTCATTACCAGACGCAGGCTCCTTGCAACAAGCGCTGCTGTGGCGGTGCTGCCGAAATCCGCCATTGGCCAGACCACCCAAACCTTGGCCGACCCGACCCAGACCACCCAAACCCTTACCGCCAAAGAAGGGGTGCAGCAAATCACCCCCGAGGGGTATCCGGAAACCAGTATCTGGGGGTATGACGGCAGCGCACCCGGGCCAGTAATCCGCGTAAAACAGGGTGCGCGTGTTGCGCGTGAATTTGTGAATAGCCTGTCTCAGGGGTCGAGCGTTCACTGGCACGGTATCCGTATCGTGAACGATATGGATGGCGTGGTCGGGCTTACCCAGGATGCGGTGGCGCCGGGCCAAGCAAAGCTTTATGATTTTGTGGTGCCGGATGCGGGCACCTATTGGTATCATCCGCATAACCGCGCCTGGGAGCAGATGGCGCGCGGCCTTTACGGGGCGCTGATCGTTGACGAGGCCACCCCCCCCGACGTGGATCGGGATGATATATTTTTGATCGATGACTGGCGGTTGACGCAAACGGCGGCCATTGACGAAAGCTTTGGCCGGGCGATGGATTGGTCACATGGCGGCCGGATTGGCAACTGGGTGACCATAAACGGAAAACCACCCGCCGACCACGCGGTAAAGTTAAACCAGCGCCTTCGCCTGCGGCTTGTCAATGTGGCAAATTCAAGGATTTTCGAGCTCGGGGTCGAGGGGCTGGAAGGCGTGGTTGTTGCGCTGGATGGGCAGCCCCTTGATGAACCGGTCGCCATTGATCAAATGGTGATCGCGCCCGCACAGCGGATGGATTTGATCGTGGATGTGACCGCACCAGTTGGCGGGCAGGGCGCTTTGTTTATGCGGGGCGGCGCGCAAAATGTTCAACTGGCGCGCTTTGTTGTCGAGGGCACGGCGCGCCCGGCCCGGATGAGCACGCCGCCGGCTTTGCCCGCAAACCCGGTGCCGACGCTTGGCGCGCTGGCGTCGGCCCGGCGGGTTGATATGCTGCTGGAGGGCGGTGCCATGGGCCAAATGCGCGCGGCCATCGTGGATGGCGAGCAGCGCGACAGCCGCTCACTTGCATCGATCGGGCAGTATTGGGCCCTTAACGGCGTGGCCGGCATGCCCGAAACACCTTTACTGGTTGCCGAACGCGGCGAAACCATTATGATCCGGATCATCAATGACACGGCCTTTGCCCATGCCATGCATTTGCACGGGTTTCATTTTCGTGCCATTGGGCCGGACGGCGCACAAGGGCCGCTGCGGGATACGGCGCTGGTTGAACGTGAAGAAACCGTCGAAATCGCTTTTGTTGCCGATAACCCGGGGGATTGGTTATTTCATTGCCATATGTTGGAACATACCGCAGCGGGCATGCTCACTTGGATTAAGGTCACCTAATTATGAATAAAAACACGATCGTCGTTATTGTCGCTGTTGCTGCTGCTCTGGTGGTTCTGGCCCCTCTCGGGATGAAATATTTCCAGAATAAAAGCACCCCGGACGTGAATTCGGCCGCATATGCCGAGTTGATAGCAACTGGCGCGACAATTTATAGCGCCAGTTGCGCCGTCTGCCACGGGGCAAATCTGGAAGGCCAACCCGATTGGCGAACCCCGAACGAAGACGGCATATACCCCGCACCGCCCCATAATAATGACGGGCACACTTGGCACCACACCGACAATGTGCTTTTTGACTACACCAGTCTGGGTGGCGCTGAAGCATTGCGAAAATCCGGGGTGGAAGGTGTTCCCAGCGGTATGCCCGCCTTTGGCGACAGCCTGACCGAAGACGAAATTCTGGCGGTGCTGGCCTTTATCAAATCAACCTGGTCTGACCGCAACAGGGCTGCTCAACAAGAGCGCACCAAGGCCGCACAGGAGTGACTGCAATGAAAAAAATATTTGCCGGATGTACGGTGCTGGTATTGGCATTTGCCAATATTGCCAGCGCGCAAGAGTTCACCCCCGAGCAGGAAGCGCGAATTATGGAACTGGCGCTCGAGGCCATTCTGGCCAATCCCGAGATATTACCCGAAGCGATTGATATCCTGCAGCGCCGGCAGGAAGAGCTGCAATCGCAGTCGCTGTCACAGGTGCTTTCATCACGCCGGGATATTCTGGACCACGACCCGAATGCCCCGGTTATCGGCAATCCCGATGGTGATGTCACCATTGTCGAATTTTTTGACTATAACTGCCCCTACTGCAAGCAGGCCGCACCCATTTTGAAGGCGCTGATGGACGGGGATAACGGCATCCGCCTTGTGTATCGCGAGTGGCCGATTTTGGGCGAAGGCTCGGTTTTTGCGGCCCGCGCGGCGCTGGCATCGCGCGAGCAGGGCAAATATGCGGAATTTCATCAGGTTCTGATGGACCTGCCGCGGGTCACCGAAACCACGACCCTTAGCGCCGCTGAATCTATCGGGCTCGATATTGAAAAACTTGTGCGCGATATGGATGCCCCCGAAATCGACGCGCATATCGCGCTATCCATGCAGCTGACACAAGAACTCGGCTTTCAGGGAACCCCGTCATTCGTGATCGGAAACGCGGTTGCCCCCGGGCTGATCCCGCTTGATCAACTGAAGGTATTGGTTGCCCAATCCCGGGCTTCCGGAAACTAGGCCGCGCCTGCCCGAACTAGGGGCGCGCCAAAAACCAGACACCCTCGACACCATCGCCATTGGTTTCGCCGACCTTGGTGTCCAAAACCGAAAGATAAAGCGGCTGGCCCTTGAAAGCCGCTTGCATGCTGCCGTCTTCGCGCTCAACGAGCCCATAGTTTTCCCCCAGCACAACATCGGCATCCAGTATTGCCGGTGGCCATGCTTCGGCGCATTCGCCATAGCAGCTGGAGCGCCCCGGCGTATCATTTGCATAGGTATATAGCGACATATGGTCTTGATACATCATAAACACCTGCCCGCCCGAGGGGAGGCTGTGAACATATTTGTTTCCGTGTGACTCTGCAAAGGAAACCCCCGCGCCGAGCGTCAGGGCGGCCAGTGTGGCGGTAGCGGTTTTAAGCAGGCCCATATCGGCTCTCCATGCGTCGTTTCACGCCTGCTTTTAACCGCTAAAAAGCGGTTTGCCCAAACAAATTTAAGTGAAATCGCCAGCGCTACTTTTGGGTATTGCCGCTTTTGCTGCTGCGCGGCGGCGGGGCCGGTGCTGGCGCCTCGATATGCACACCGGCATCAACATGAAGGATTTCACCGGTCGTCGCCGCCGTAAAATCGCTGGCTAGCAAAAGCGCGGCGCGGCCCACCTCGTCGGCCTCGATATTCCGGCGCAGCGGCGCGGTTTTCGCGGCATTGTCCAGAAAGCCGGAAAATCCGGTAAGCCCCGACGCGGCGCGGGTTTGCACCGGGCCGGCAGAGATAGCATTGACGCGAATGCCCTGTGGCCCCAGCTCATGTGCCAGATAGCGCATACTGGCTTCGAGCGCGGCCTTGACCGGGCCCATGACATTATAGTGGTCAACCACCCGCTCCGCGCCCAGATAGCTCAAGGTGATCAGGCTGCCGCCCTGCGGCATCAATGGTTCGGCCAGATGCGCCATGCGGATCAGCGAATAGGTGGACACAAGCATACCCTGCGCAAAGCCCTCGGCAGAACAGTCAACCAACCTTCCGCGCAGATCCCGGGGTGGTATGCTTCCGACCGCATGTAGCAAAAAATCAAGCCTGCCCCAGCGCTTGGTTATGGTGTCAAACACCGCTTCCAGTTCACCGGGGGCGGCCACATCGCAGGGCATGAAGATCGGGGCTTTTACCCGCTCGGCCAACCCGGCAACATGTGGCCGCGTTGTCTCGCTGACATAGGTAAGGGCAAGCTCGGCACCGGCCTGGGCGAAATGCAGCGCCGCCGACCAGGCCAGGCTATGCTGGTTGGCCACCCCGACAACCAGCCCCTTGCGCCCCGACAGGCTCAGCAGGGCTGGCGGGTCACAGCATTCGGGGAAGCGCGGGTTTTCGGAGGGGTTGGCATTTTCCTTGGTCATGGTTTTGCTGCGCTATGATGATGGGCGGGCTCGATGCCGCCAAGGGGCAGCGGGCAGCACAGGGTTTCGGACTGGGGTGCGGCCCGCAAGCTGCGGTGCAATTCTTCCTGGCGCGAAACCGGCGGCACGCGTTCGACCGCCCGCGCCATCAAGGCGGCCAGCGCCAAAGAGCCGAGCCTTGCCGCCTGTGTCTCGGCCCGCGAGGTTAAAACAACCGGTGCCGACAGGCCAAGCGCCACCCCGGCGGCGGTTGCCTCTGCAAGGTATTCCAATGCCTTGGCCAGCACATTGCCGGAAACCAGATCCGGGACCAGCAGGATATCGGCCGCTCCGGCGACCTCTGAATCAATGCCTTTTTCTTGCATGGCGTGCGGCGATACCGCGTTGTCAAAAGCCAGAGGGCCATCAACGATCGCGCCGGTTATCTGGCCGCGCCGCGCCATCAGTGTCAGTGCGGCGGCATCCAGCGTCGATACTATTTCAGGGGTCACGGTTTCAACCGCCGACAAAACCGCCACCCGCGGTCTGGCAACCCCCAGCGCATGAAAGGCATCCACCGCGTTTTGGCAGATCTGCGCCTTGGCGTTCAGATCAGGGGCGATGTTGATCGCCGCATCGGTGACCCCGATCAGGCGGCCATAGCCGTTGGTTTCAACCACAAACAGGTGGCTTACGCGGCGGCCCGGCACCCTCAGGCCGTTTTTGGCATCAAGCAAGGCGCGCATGAAAACATCGGTATGCAGGTTGCCTTTCATCACGATATCGGCGGCCCCGTCGCGCACCAACTGCACCGCGCGCAGCGCTGCGGCACCGTCAGGCCCAGAATCCACCAGCCATTCGGGCTTTATGGCCCAGTCAATTTCCCGACATAGCGCCGTTATTTCGGTGCGCTCCCCGATCAAAAGCGGCTCGGCAATGCCAAGTGCTACGGCTTCGCGCATGGTTTGCAGCACCACTTTTTGGGCGGCATCGGCAACGGCTACCCGAATGCGGGTGCCGCGGCCGGCGCGGTCTATCAACTCTTTCAGGGATGTGGTGGTTGGCATCAAACTGCCTCCTTCTGGTGTGGCGCCGGGCTGGCAAAAACCGTGGCAGCCGTTGTATCAACTATGTGAAACCCGTGGGTCTCAAACACCGTGAACCCAGGCTGGATGATCCCGCATTCAGCGTGCGCAGCACCTGTGGTCGCGGCATTTCAACGCTCCTCGCCGGGCTTGTCATCGGCCCTGGCATCGGATTTAGCATCGGGCTTGGGCACTTTTTTGGTTTTTTTCTTGCCATGGTTGCCATGGCCATGGCCAAACAGATGCATGGCCAACATGCCGCCAAGCAGCAATAACAGAACCCAGTTGTCAACTACCCATTGCATTTATTCAGGCCTCTTTACAGCAGAGATTGTCTTTTTGGTCAGGCAGGAATGCGGGCCCCCCCAAATTTGGAATCTCGCCAAACACGGTTTTAAAAAGCGCGGCAGTGGCATGATCCCGTAAATCGCGGCTAGATTTGATTTGCTGGCCAACGGCGGCAAACAAGGCCCGTTCCGCCAGCAACGCCGGGTCTTTTGCCGGCAGTGGCCGCCGGTTTTTGCGGATACCGCCCGCGAAGGCGTGCACCATTTTCATCCACGGGTTATATTCATCGGAGAAAACCATCCGCGAGACCCGCATCGGGTGCATTCTTTTCAGCAATTCGGCACTGGCCGGGTTGGACATTGCGGTGATCCACGGGCTGACAAACAGCTTGTAGGCGGCCTCGTTTTGCTCCGAAACCCGCCTGACATTGGCCATCTCAACCGGGTTTTCACGTCTTTCGCTTATGTCTGAAACCTCTCGCGGCTCAAAGTGCACCGAATAATCGTGCTTGTGGCAATCGGGGTTGCCGGTCGGATTGTCGATTTTCATCTCGTATAATCCGGGCTTCAGGGCCTCGATCTCGTCAAGGCTTTCCAGAATGGCGCGGTGCTCCAGCTTGGCAACCGACGCCGAAACAAAAATGCCCAGATGCCCCACATGCGGGTTGGTCAGATAAACGATACGCTGCCCGGCGGCTTTGAGGTCGGCGGTATCTTTATACACCTGCGGCACCCAGCCCAAAGCCTGCGCTGGCGGGGTGATGTTATCTCCGTATGAGGCAAAAACGATCATCGGATTCTGGATCCGGCGCAGGTCAACCTTGCAGTGGTCGTCGATCCTCAGCTCACCGGTTTCGAGCTTGTTGCCGATAAACAGGTTTTGCGAGATCGCCATGATTTCCTCGCGGCCAAGAGTATAAAAGCCGTTCCACCAGCGCTCGAATTCCAAAAACCGGTCGGCTTCGGTGTCAACATTGCCAAACAGGTTGGCATATTTCTCCCAGAGGGATTTTTCCGGCTGAAGGCGCTCGAAATTCTGCGCCAGCCACGCGCCGTCCAACCGGCCATTGCCAAGATCAGAGGCAAAATGCGCGGCCCATACCCCGCCCGAAAGCGCCCCCATGACGCGCATCGGGTTTGACCCGGGCTCCCCCGCCCAGTAAGATAGCGGCGAGCCGTTCAGCACAACCGGGCCGGTCAGGCCCGCGCAATCGGCGGCCAAAAGGGTTACGGCCCAGCCGGCCTGACAATTGCCATAAAGCACGGGCGGGGTATCGGGGTGCCGCTTGGCCACTTCGGCCACAAATGCGCGCAATGCATGGTGCACATCGGCCAGGGTTTGGTGTGGCATTGGTTCGGGGTAGAACATAACAAAATAAACCGGGTGCCCCTCGTGCATGGCCATGCCTATTTCACTATCGCGCTTAAAGCCGCCAATGCCGGGGCCATGCCCGGCCCGCGGGTCAACCACCACCACCGGCGGATTGGTTTCATCCACGCAATCTTCCCAGCAGTCATCCCCTATTTCGGTGATGCGCAACAAGGCATAATTGGCCGGATGCTCGAATTTTCGGGCGTCAAGGATGGTCTCGTATTTGAAGTCAAGCAGCGGCGGCATGCCTTGCCGCTCATGCTCGGCCATGTTTTCCGAGCGCTGGCGAAGAATGTCGAGAAACAGGATCCAGCGCTCGAAAAGATCGCGGCCATAGCCGGGCGAGGCGCGAATTGCCGATACGCTGCTTTTGGGCGGGTCGGTGGCCGGTGTCGGCTTTACCGGCTTGCGCGCCGGTTTCGGTGTGTTCGGCCGGGCTTTGCGGGCTGTGCTCATTTGGCTGCCCTCGCGGAAAAGGTATTGAACAGTGGCCCGAAAATAAGGGCAACAAACCAGCCATAGAGAAAGGCCTCGGCCAGCCCTAAAATAAAGCTGCTCCAGCTGATCCAGGTAACCCATGGCAAGAGGGGCAGCCATGCCTGATACATTGTGGCCCCGGGGAAGAGCAGCCCGAAAACAACACAAATCGCGAAGGTAAGGGCCAGAAAGATGCCAAGACTCCAGCCCAGAGCGGCGATCGGGATCCGGGGTGCGGGGCGTTCTGCTACATGTGTGCTCATATCATATCTCCTCCTGAAAAGCGCTCGAGCAGCCCGAAACAACCGGACCGCTGGCTTTGAGTAAAGTAGACGCACGGAGCGTGCAAACCTTACAAAAGGAGGTATTTTATGCCCGAAAAACCGGGCGGGGGGCTGAAGCCGGCGCTGCGGCATCACAGCAAAACATGATGCCCCGAGCCCGCACCAACATGCGGCCATTCAGCAATGTGATTGGCTGTCTTCGCCTTCGCAGCCCTCGGGCGCACAGGAACAATCCTCGAACCCGTGGGTGCAGCAATATCCGCAATGGCCCAGCAATTGGTCGCGAAGCGCGGCGCGGGCCCGGTGCAGGCGCACCGCCAGCGCCCCCGGGGTTATGCCAAGATCTTTGGCAATGCTGCTGTGGCTTTCGTCTTCCAGATCGATGCGGCGGATCAATTCGCCCTGATCAGCCCGCATGGCCGGAACCAGCCCGCGCACGCATTTGCAGATATGGGAGAATTCTTCGACACCGGTCTCGGTGCTCTCGACGCTTTTTTGCTCGCTTTCAAAGGCGGCGCTCAAGCGGCGTTCGCGGCCGTTTTTGCGGTAATGGTCGTTTAGGGTCGAGCGCAAAACAGCATAAAGCCATGCATTCATCTTTTCGGCTTCGCGCAGCTGGTCTTTGCGATTCATGACCCGCAGGCAAAATTCCTGAAAAACGTCTTCAGCCTCGGAAAGATTGCCGAGCCGTTTGACCAGAAAACCCAGAAACATTTGCCGATCAATGGCAAGTGCGGCCAGACTCGGGTCTTTAATAGCGGTTTCCCGGGCTGGTTTTGACACTTTGTTCATCTGATTGGCTCCAACACGAATTTTCGCTCACTTGCAGGCTGTTATTTGTAACAGCTAACCATGTGGTTGTCACTCCCTTGCCATAATCGGAGCCAGCAGGAAAAGGCAAGCTGCATTGCATCACTTCGGTGCCGGAAGCCGAAAAAAAGCCATATATCACCAAAACGTGATCAGCACCGCGCGGTATTGCGAGCCTTGGCCTAGGCGGATTCCGGCGCGCTTCCATTGCGATGCCGCTGCTTTATCCAGGTTGCCGAAGACGCCGCGATTTGCAAAGCCAAAACAACCCCGACCAAGCCAACAAAGGGCCATTGCGCCCAGTTCGGTTCGGGTGTTTGCCGGTGGTAATCAAGGAAATGCAGGAACAGAAAATAACCGGTATGAACCACCAGTAACCACCAGAGCACATAAGTGCCGCGCTGCACAAACTTCCAGACAGCCGCACCCATCCAGCGCTGGCTGCGGTCATTGGACGTGATCGCCAGAATTGCCCCGTAAACCAAGGCAAGAACCCCGATCAAATTGGCCAGCGCAAACCCTTGCTGCACCATCACGTATTTTTGCAGGACCGGGTGATACTCAAACCCGATAAGGCGCATGAGATCAAGCTCGACCCAGCCGATCAGAATGATAGTGGCATGGGCCAAGCCCAGCAAAACCGCGTAAATACCCAATTCGCGCCGATAGGGCAAAAACTTGACAAAAAAGCGCCAAAGCCGAGACATCGGGCCCAGCGCCATTGCCAGAGCAACCAAAACCAGCGAAGCATCGCCTATCGCGCGGTTCCATTTATGCATTGCCGACCATTCGGCGCGGATCTCCAGAAACATCCAGGTACCGGCCGCGGCCAGCACAATAATCACCAGGTGACGCACCCACCAGACTTTCAGCAACGTATTTTTTAGCAACATTCCACCCTTTTTCTGTAAACGAACGCTCACACCGATGCGCGCCAGCATTAGCTTGCCATATAGGTATATGCGTGGCCAAAAACCACCTCCAACGCGCCCAAAGCGCAGCTGCTAACAAAAATTTGATCAGTGCTGCCTTGGTTGCCGGTTTTGGCCGCGCTTGTGCCCGCACGGTCTTCCGGAAAGCCAAGCGGGTTGCTATCGCGACCGGCGAAATCAAACTCGGCCCGGCCGCGCGGTTTCGCCCCGGCGGCATTTATGGCCATAGCCATGCTTAGTAGCGGGGTTCGTCGATCAGCGGTGTGGGCTTGGCAAGGGTGGCAAGCGCCTTCTGGTCGGTGATCGATACCTTGTCGCCCTTGATAATGACCCCGTAGGCCCGCAAAGTTTTGATCGCCCGCGAAAGGTTTTCGGGTGTCATGCCCAAAATGGAGGCCAGACGGCGTTTTTCCACGGAAAGCGTATACTTGCTTGCCCCGCCCGATTTAACCTGCCATTTCAGCAAATAATTGGCCAGCCGCTCAACAGAGTTGCGCAGCTTCAGCCCTTTTACACCCTTGACAACCCCGCGATAACAATAAGAAAGCTCCATCACCACCGCCCGGGCAAAGGCGTGGTCTTTCTCAAAAACCTGCCGCACGTCTTCGGCGGGCAGCATCACAATTCGGGAGCGCTCCAGCGTGCGGGCCGACATCAGATTGGGGGCGTCGCGCAGGGCCGCCGCCAGTATAAAGGTCGCGCCCTCGCGCAGCACTGTCATGGTGGTTTCCCGGTCGTTCCAGCCCGCATAAAGCTCCACCGCGCCGCTATCGACAATATGAAGAAAATCGCAGGGCTCGCCCTCGATCACCATATTCATGCCCGCCGGAAAGTTTTGCACATAAGCGCCACGCACCAGTTCGGCAAAGCTATCTTCGGCCATATTATGAAACAGGGGCAGCGACCGAATCGCCGGAATATCACTTTCACGCATTTATCGCACTCTCACTACAGTTTGATTATTATCAAGTGTTCGGGGCGGGCTTGTCAAGCACCACCCCCAAGCAAGTTGCCCGGCGGTAAAATATTATACACCCCGCCACCCCATAAATTTTGCTAAGTCAATTATTTTAAAGGATAATTTTCGGAAATTGATCTGTGTCAAGTCAATAGGCGCGCCCCTGGGCCAACAGTAGTGGCCATAAGCAAAGCTTGCGCAAAATGCAGACAAGCGATCAGACTTACACGTTTGGGGACAGATAATGGAATTACAAAACAAAGCCACAAGCCTTTGGGGAAATTTCTTCAAGGTCAATAAAGTGCAGATCCGAACTTTCCACATGACATGGTTCGCGTTTTTTGCCGCGTTTTTCGCATGGTTCGGTATTGCACCGCTGATGATCATCGTGCGCGAAGAACTGGAGCTCACCAAATCACAGGTTGGCTGGAGCATCATCGCTTCGGTTTTCGTGACCGTGTTTGCGCGGTTTTTTATCGGCTGGTTGTGTGACCGTATCGGGCCAAGGCTCGCCTATAGCTCGCTGCTCGTCTTCGGGGCTTTCCCGGTGGCGGGCATCGCGCTGGCCAACAGTTTCGAGAGCTTTTTGTTCTTCCGGCTGCTGATCGGCATCATTGGTGCCTCGTTTGTGATCACCCAATACCACACCTCGGTAATGTTTGCGCCAAATGTGGTGGGCACCGCCAATGCCACCAGCGCCGGCTGGGGCAACCTTGGTGGCGGTGTGACCCAGATCATCATGCCGCTTATTTTCTCGGGCTTCGTTATTGGCTTTGGTTTTACCGACTCGCAAGCATGGCGCCTGTCGATGGTCTCTGTCGGTGTGGTGATATTCCTGATCGGGATCGCCTATTACTTCCTCACCCAGGATGCGCCAGACGGCAATTATAAAGATCTGCGCACCAAAAACCAGATAACCCAAAAAAACGAGGTAACCGGCGCCTACTTCCGCGCCATGCGCGATTACCGGGTTTGGGTTTTGTTCCTGATCTACGGTGCCAGCTTTGGCATCGAGCTCACAGTAAACAACACCGCGGCGCTATATTTTTATGACTATTTCGATGTGAACCTTGTCACCGCCGGTGCGATTGCGGCCTCCTTCGGGTTGATGAATATTTTCGCCAGAACCCTGGGTGGCATATTTGGCGATAACTTCGGCTCGATCTGGGGGCTTAAGGGCCGGTCATTCTGGCTGTTTATTGTGCTTTTTGGCGAAGGCATCGCCCTGATGATCTTTAGCCAGATGAGCGTGCTGTTTCTGGCCATACCGATGCTGATCGTTTTCTCGCTGTTTACCCAAATGGCCGAGGGGGCAACCTATTCGGTGGTGCCGTTTATCAACAAAAAAGCGCTTGGGGCCGTGGCCGGCATTGTTGGTGCCGGTGGCAATGCCGGGGCGGTGGCCGCAGGCTTTCTGTTTAAGGGCGCGATGGATTGGAATGATGTGTTCCTGACCATCGGTGTGGTGGTGACCATCGCCTCTTTCCTTTCCTTCTTCATCCGGTTCTCGCCGGCACAGGAAGCAGAAGAAAAAGCCCTGTTTGAAAGAGCCAGCCTTGACCTGCTGAAAATACGTGCCGACCGTGCCAATGCCGCACTGGCAGAATCTGCCAAAGTTATTGCCGATTATAACGCCACCCACGAAAACAAAGTCTGAATTAAACGCCGCGGCGATAAACGCCGCGGCACCCTGTCGTTTGAACGAGGAGACACCCAATGGGTAAAGATCTAAGAAACTGGAAGCCGGATGACGAGGCCTTTTGGGCCTCGACCGGCAAATCCATCGCCACCCGCAACTTGTGGATTTCCATCCCCTCTCTGCTCAGCGGCTTTGCCGTATGGCTTTACTGGGGTATTATCACGGTGCAAATGCTCAACCTCGGGTTTGATTTCGAGAAATCGGAACTGTTTACCCTTGGGGCCATCGCCGGTATTTCCGGGGCAACACTGCGTATTCCGTCAACTTTCTTTATCCGCATCGCGGGGGGGCGAAATACCATTTTCTTCACCACGGCGCTCTTGATGATCCCGGCCGTCTGGGCCGGTATCGCGCTGCAAAACCCCGATACACCGTTGCTGACCTTCCAGATGCTGGCGCTGCTTTCGGGGATCGGTGGCGGTAACTTTGCTTCCTCGATGTCCAATATCAGCTTTTTCTATCCGAAAAAAATTCTCGGCTATGCGCTGGGCATGAATGCCGGTTTGGGTAATTTCGGGGTTACCACCATGCAGATCGTTATTCCGCTGGTGATGACATTCGGCCTGTTTGGCGGTAAGTCGATGACCCTGCAAACAACTTCGGGCACCTTGATCGGCAAAATACCGGCCGGCACCGAAACCTATATCCAAAATGCCGGTTTTGTGTGGTTGCTGCTGCTGATTCCGCTGGCGGTGCTTGGCTGGTTTGGCATGAACAACATTCGGGACGAGCACGTTTCGCCCGACATTCCCAACCCGCTCGGCGCGTTTGGTATCATGACCTTCATGCTGCTGATCGGCTTGGTTACGGCCACATTCGGCCTGTGGCTGATGCTGCCTGCCGCTGCCGGTGGTTCGGGCTTTGGGGTATCCAAATGGTTGGCGCTGCCGATCGTCATCATCCTGACAGTGGTGCTTTTGAAAATGATCCCCGGCGCGGTAGGTAAAAACCTGACACGCCAGTATGCCATCTTCAAAAACAAGCACACATGGGCGATGACCATCATCTATATCATGACCTTTGGTTCGTTCATCGGCTATTCGGCGGCGCTGCCACTGACCATCAAAGTGGTTTTTGGCTATCAGCACCTGATGGTTGACGGTGTGCTGACCCATGATGTGGCAAATGCCAACGGCCCTTCAGCCCTGATGTTTGCCTGGATGGGGCCCTTCATCGGCGCGCTGATCCGCCCGGTTGGCGGGATGTTGGCCGATAAGCTGGGTGGCGCGCGCGTGACCCAGTGGATCTCGGTTGTCATGGTGATTTCGGCCCTTGGCGTCGCTTACTTCATCCAACAGGCCTATGCCTCTGCCACACCGGAACAATACTTCATTCCGTTTATGGCCTTGTTCCTGATCCTGTTTGCGGCCACCGGCCTTGGCAATGGCTCGACCTTCCGCACAATCGGCATGGTGTTCAACGCCGAACAAACCGGGCCGGTATTGGGCTGGACATCGGCTGTGGCTGCCTACGGTGCCTTCATCATCCCGAAAGTATTTGGTGAACAGATGGGCGCCGGCACACCCGAATATGCGCTCTACGGCTTTGCCATATTCTACGCGGTCTGTATCGCCATCAACTGGTGGTTTTACATGCGGCCAAACGCCTATGTGAAAAACCCGTAAGCCCAACTTTGCTCCGGCCATCCGTGGCCGGAGCACCCGTCATTTTCTGAGGAGTGAACCCCATGAGCCACCTGCTCGACCGCCTGAATTTCTTCCAGCAAAAACGGCTGGATACCTTTTCCAACGGCTTT
>Ga0316205_10003611_pt1 | contig 14423 bp, 10 predicted proteins | sample 3monthpyrite_MG_FD_204941 | JGI IMG/M metagenome (GOLD analysis project Ga0316205, IMG submission 204941) | Microbial mat bacterial communities from mineral coupon in-situ incubated in ocean water Damariscotta River, Maine, United States -... | ecosystem: Environmental > Aquatic > Marine >... | reverse complement strand
AGAAATAGTAGAGCCTACCACATTACAAATACCATAAACGAATGCTCCTTTTTGTTTGGCTAGCTTAATCGCAGCTAAGGTATCGGCTGTTTCACCACTTTGAGAAATGGCAATAACGACATCCTTTTCATTAATAATTGGGTTACGATATCTGAACTCGCTTGCGTACTCCACCTCAACAGGGATTCGAGCCAAGTCTTCAAAGATATACTCGGCCACAAGGCCAGCATGCCATGAAGTTCCACAGGCAACGATAATGATGCGCTCTGCATTAGTGAACTTCTTGATATGGTCCTGAAGTCCACCCAACTTTATAATTCCTTCTTTAGCTAATAATCTACCTCTATAGGTATCTTTAATCACAGTTGGCTGCTCGTAAATTTCCTTGAGCATAAAGTGATCGTACCCTCCTTTTTCAATTTGCTCCAAATTTAATTGTAACTCTTGAATATAAGGATCCACCAAACTATCGTCCTTAATTTTACGAACTTTTACCCCTTTTTTAAGTCGGATAATGGCCATTTCTTCATCTTCCAAATAGATGGCATTGTTTGTAAATTCGATAAATGGCGTGGCATCACTAGCAACGAAAAATTCGTCTTCACCTATCCCAATAGCCAATGGGCTACCCAATTTAGCAACAACTATTTCGTCTGGTTTGTTTCTATCGAAAAGTGCGATTGCGTAGGCTCCAATAACTTGGTTTAAGGCAATTTGAACGGCCTTTCCTAGCTTAACATTCTCTTGTTTTTTTATTTCTTCAATGAGGTTTACTAAGACTTCAGTATCGGTATCGCTTTCAAAGGTATAGCCTCTATTGATCAACTCTTTTTTGATAGAAGCGTAGTTTTCAATAATTCCGTTGTGGATAATAACCAAGTCGCCACTATTGGAATAGTGTGGATGAGAGTTAACGTCATTAGGGACACCGTGAGTTGCCCACCGTGTATGGCCAATTCCTAAGTGTGCCTCTGTATTTATTTCTTTTGCAACACGAGTCTCGAGGTCGGCTACTTTTCCTTTGGTTTTGCAAACGACAATATCTTTACCATCAAACAATGCAACACCTGCACTATCGTACCCTCTATATTCTAGACGCTTAAGGCCATTTAATATGATGGGATATGCTTGTCTTGCACCTATATAACCAACAATTCCACACATAGTCTAGATTTATTCGGGTTCAGTATAAAAAATTTGAAGTTTTAGTCTCTTGGACGTATTACTAGTCTTATTACCAAAGAGAACTGTTCCCTGAGGAGCAATTACCCCAGAAACTGGCACATCTTCGATGCTAATTCCCGGTCTTGGTATAAGTTCGCTTTCCAGGCTTTGGAACGCAGGTTCGGTTACATTTTGAGAAACAATCAACCCAAGCGGTACATTAATAGAATCGTTATTTATGATATCGCTCAAATGTGATGTAATCCTAATTTTATAAAAATCTCCATTGCCGTCACTTCCTCTTTCCAATCTTCCTAAGTGCTCTGTAATAGCGTCAAGAGGTTCGGCATTAGAGGTAAGGTCGAAGTCAAAATCGATCAAACGTCTGCTATTTTTGGTATCATATATAATAAGACGTTCTGGTTCGTTCGATCCGCCATCAATTTTATCCTGATCAACATAAAATATCAAATTGGCCTCATTGATTAGCCATCCTTTGTCTCTTAAGTCTTCCAGTTCATCGGCCACGCCATTTGCATCAGCATCAGGTCCAAAAAGTTCGATGATTGTTAGCGCTCCTTCTCCTCCTTTAACATAAAGTGTCTCTTCTCCTTCACTAACATCGGCACCGGTTAAAGCGGCTTCAATTTCGGCAGGAACATCATTTTCGAATACATTTACTGAAATGGCATCAAAAAATAAGTTAATATCTCCGTCAAATTCTTCCAACCCATCATCTTCACAGGTTTCGCTTCCGGCTAAGTCTTTAAAAGTGTAGAACAAACTTATACGTGCATTGTTCAATACCTCGCTATCGGTACCTCCTAATTCAAACAAAAATAAATTACCATTTTCTGAAGTCGATTCTACTTCGAAGTAGATCCCTCTAAAGAATTCTCTGAAGTTGTTGTTATTCAGCAACGCTAAAGAACCTCCATTAGCAATTATTTTTTCTTCAAAAAATGCAATGGGTAATTCAACACGTATCCCTGGAGGTAATTCTTGTATTACGTCCTCTTCAACTCCTTGTTCGTTTAGTTGAGTCGTAGTAATGGTATGGGGCTCATTGCTAGGAACAAAGTTTTCAATGGTATACATTAAACTATTCACTCCACCTGTTATAATCTGGTCCTTAAAAGTAGGACCTTCATTAGAGTAATATTTCTGAAATTCTTCAAAATTAGAATTCGGATCAAAGTCTCTTAGAAAAAAGTTAGACTCATACAAAGAAATGTTAATAGGTTGATTCCCATAAATCGAATCTAAAGTATAGACCGTAGCGTCATTTACAACAGTCGCTTCACTAAAGAAAGGCAGGTACAATATTACACTATCCAAAACGGTACAATCTCCAAAATCTGGATCTGTATCTCCACTTCCCAGAGTTACTTGGGCCAATAAGTTGGCCGTAGTCTTTCCGTAAACAGGGTCGTTGAAAGTTCCAAGCTGATATGCTGGCAAGCCATTGGTTTGCACTGCTGAAATCTTCTTACTATAGGCAATCACCGTCTTAGACTCGTCTAGTTCGGTGTTGAAATTTTGGTCTATTATATTGGTGTTAATATTACTAAAGTCTTCTTCACAGGAGGCCAATGCAATAATCACTAACATAATTGCCCCAATTCTAGGCAAAATGTACTTCATCTTCATAGATACAACAGTGTTTTTTTAGTCTAATACTTTCGATTCGTAAAAGTCTAAATATGCCTGAGAAAACTCTTCTTTATTGTGATATTTTAACACAGGCTTTTCGAGATTTTTAAGATATTCTTCAAAATTGGGAGAAAGATCATTGGAGCCAATAATGAGCGCGTCACTATGATCCATTGCAGTTTTCATTACATTGAAATAATCTGGATTTTCCAAATGACCAATTACTTCATCGGCAATACCGTCAAACTTAATTTTTTTAATCAGGTCCTTATTCAAAGTATCTTCGAAACCTTGATTGTAGACAGAAGTAACTATTTTGCTGTTCTCAAACAAAGGTTCGTTACTATAATAGGTCTTTAAATAGAGTGGTAAAAACGATGCCAACCATCCATGAACATGAATAATGTCTGGTGACCAATTCAATTTCTTTACGGTTTCAATAACTCCTTTGGCAAAGAAAATAGCTCTCTCGTCATTGTCTTGGAAGAAATTTCCATTTTCATCGGCATAAGTTGCCTTGCGCTTAAAGTAATCTTCGTTATCAATAAAGTAGACCTGCATTCTTTCCTTCGGAATAGAAGCTACCTTTATAATTAGAGGCATGTCCAAATCGTTGATAACCAAATTCATTCCAGAAAGTCTAATCACCTCATGAAGCTGATGACGTCGCTCGTTTATATTACCGTAGCGAGGCATAAAAATGCGTATTTGACCTCCATTGTCATTGACCATCCTTGGCGCTTCAAACGACATGGAAGAAATCTCTGTATCTGGCAGGTATGGTATTACCTCTGAAGACACGTACAAGATTCTTTTATCTTTCATCATAAACATTTATTTTTCAAAACGAGGGCAGCTACATCAATAATAATTTCTTACTTTTCAGACCGAAAATTACCGCCTAAACTCGTTTCCTAGATTCTATAATTTACTGGCTGGTTGTTAAAGGATGCAAAATTACGAAAATTTATGCAGATTGCGTGTAATATCTTAATTTTGCTCGATTTTTATACCACATGATATATCATTTCCAACATCAACTACGAGAAGAAATTACAAGCCTTCAGACCGAAAAACAAACCGTAGGTTTCGTTCCCACAATGGGAGCCTTGCACGAGGGGCATCTTTCCCTTGTTTCTGAAGCACTTAAAGAAAATGATATTGTCGTGGTGAGTATTTTCGTAAACCCTACGCAGTTTGACAAAGCGAAAGATCTAGAAAAGTACCCCCGAACGCTCGATGAGGATACTGCCTTACTCAAAACGTTAAAAGGAAAAGTTCTCATTTATGCTCCTAAAACTGACGATTTGTATGGCGATCAAGTTGTTTCAAAAAAGTATGATTTTGAAGGCTTGGAACACCAAATGGAAGGAAGATTTCGTTTAGGCCATTTTGATGGTGTGGGTACGGTTCTCAATCTTCTGTTTCGGGCTATACGACCCAATAAGGCTTATTTTGGGGAAAAAGATTATCAGCAGCTGCAAGTGGTAAAGAAACTGGTAGAAATTGAGCAACTTCCTATTGAAATTGTTGGTTGTTCCATTTTACGGGAACCCCATGGTTTAGCCATGAGTTCACGCAACAAAAGACTTTCCCCCCTACAATTTAAAGAGGCGGTTGTTATTCATCAAACACTTACCGAAGTTCAAAGAAATTTCGACTCCCTTAGTATTCCTAAGCTAAGTAAGATGGTGACTCACGTCTTTGAGAAAAATGAATACTTGGAGCTTGAGTATTTTGAGATCGCTAGTGTCAAAACGCTTAAAACGGCCAAACGAAAACATAAGGAAACCGTATATCGAGCTTTTATTGCTGCCTTTGCCGGAGAAGTTCGGCTTATAGATAATATTGCTCTCAACTAGATGCGAGTTTGGCTAAACCATGGAAATAAGGTGCTATTGGTTATTGGACAAAACTCGCGCTTCATACTTCGTACTTCATACAATTCAATTATCTTTGTCCCATGCAAATTCATGTAGTAAAATCTAAAATCCACAGAGTAAAGGTCACTGGCGCCGACCTTAATTATATAGGTAGTATAACCATAGACGAAGATCTATTGGATGCTGCCAATATCGTGGAAGGTGAGAAAGTTCAAATTGTAAATAACAATAACGGCGAACGCCTCGAAACCTATGCAATTCCTGGACCTCGCAATAGCGGAGAAATCACTTTAAACGGTGCCGCTGCAAGGAAAGTAGCCCCAGGTGATATTCTCATTCTCATTACCTACGCGATTATGAGTGTGGAAGATGCCAAAAATTTCAAACCCGCATTGGTCTTTCCAAACGAAGAAAACAACTTACTTACTTAGTTTGAATAAATCACTATCAAAGTTCTTACAAATTGTACTTCCCATGGCTCTGGGAATATTCCTAATGTGGTATGTTTATTCACAATATACCCCAGAGCAGCGAGATGAAGTTTTCTCCCAATTTAAAAATGCAAACTATGGTATTGTAGTGCTTGCAGTATTGATGAGCGCGCTTAGCCATGTGGTAAGAGCCTACCGATGGAATTTCATGTTAGCTCCACTCGGTTATAAACCTCGCTTAGCCAACAACTTTATGGCTGTATGTGTTGCTTATTTGATGAACCTTTTTATTCCGAAGAGCGGGGAAATATCCCGAGCAGCAGTGCTTAATAAATATGAAAAGGTGCCTTTTGAAGAAGGTTTTGGTACCATTGTATCTGAACGAATAGTAGATCTCATTTTTCTTTTACTGTTTACCCTTGTAGCCTTGTTTCTGCAATTTGATCTTTTGTATGAATATCTTACGGACATTGTTCCCATCAAAAAAATTGGACTTTCCATTGGAGTTTTAGTCTTACTATTTGGTTTGTTTTTACTTTTTCTGAAATATTCCAAAGGTGCGATAAGTAATAAAATAAAAGGCTTGGTTTCGGGACTTAAAGCTGGGGTTTTTAGCATCCTAAAGATGGAAAAGAAAGGCCTCTTCATTCTTCACAGCTTACTTATATGGTTGCTTTATATTAGTTCGTTTTATGTATCAACTTACGCCTTGGAGGAGACTACGGGAATAGACATAGGCATCATTATCATAACCTTCGTTGTGGGTAGTTTCACCTTCGCCTTTACAAATAGTGGTTTTGGTTACTATCAAGTAGCCATCGCCGGCATATTGTTGGTCTTTGGTATTCCCGAAACCGTTGGAACCGCTTTGGGATGGATTGTTTGGGCTTCCAACATCTTTTATATCCTGCTTTCGGGAGGAATCTCTTTTATTTTGCTCCCCATTTATAATAGGAAAAAATTATAAAATTTTGCAAATGCTGTCCTTTCAGCACCATAGCCAGAAAGTTGATAAGAGCCATTTCCAATCGTAATTATCTACTAAAATTAGTATATTACCCCATAAATTTTTTCACCTTATGAAAAGAATCCTACTTACCGCTGCTTACTTACTATTCTTTGTCACTGGTTTCGCCCAATCCAAAATAATCTATGAAGAATTCTCTTCGATAAAACTGGGAGAAACACGACAGCTAAAAATCCAACTTCCAAGAGACTACAAGGAAAACATTGATAAAGTCTATCCCATCATTTTAGTGCTAGACGCAAATTATTTATTTGAACCCGTAGCGGGAAATGTTGATTACTTTGCTTACTGGGAAGATATGCCCGAATCTATTGTGGTAGGAATTATGCAAGGTGATGCTCGTTATGACGATTGCGATTATGACGACACTAATTTCATGCCGGCAGATAAAGGAGCCGATTTCTTTGAGTTCATTGGCTTGGAATTACTTCCGTATATAGATAGCAGTTATCGTACTGCTAAATTTACCATTGCCGTGGGTCATGATTTTACGGCGAACTTCATCAATTACTACCTGTTTAAGGACCCACCATTATTTAATGGCTATATCTGTTTGAGTCCAGATTTGGCTCCCATGATGGACGAAAGACTTCCACAACGTATTCCAAACATCCCATCCAAAATATTTTATTATTTAGCCACAGGAACGGATGATATAAAAGATTTGATGGAAATAAGCACAGCACTTGACAATTCGTTGAGCCCACTCAAAACAGACACCTTTGCTTATAGTTTTGATAATTTTGAAGGAGCAACACACTATTCTTTGGTAGCCCGAGCCATTCCATCTGCCATGGAAAAGATATTTTCCGTTTATCGCCCTATCTCAAAACAAGAATATACCGATGTATTACTCAAGATGGAAACCCCTATTCATCTATATCTCGTAGATAAATACAAAACCATTGAAGACCTTTTTGGCCTTACAAACCCCATCCGTGTCAACGACTTCCTTGCCACCTCAAGAGCGTGTGAAAAGACAAAACAATGGGAGTCTTTGCGAGCCATCGCGACTATGGCGAAAAAACAATACCCAGATACCGTTTTAGGCGATTACTATTTGGCGCGCTATTATGAGGAAGTGGGTGAGCCTAAAAAAGCGATGCGGACCTACCAAGGAGCATTTGATAAGGAGGAAGTGGACTTTATCACGACTGATTTAATGCTAGATAAGGCCGATAAAATCAAAGAAGATTTCGGATACTAAATCGAAGTTTTATAGTCACTTTATAGTGAGGACAGAAACTCTCTGTTTTCAATAGCCCATGCCATCAAAACATCTCTTCCAGCCGGAAGCATCAATTTAGAAATTATATTAGCTCGGTGTTTTTGGACCGTTCTATGAGATATATTCAACATGTCGCCAATCTCTTTGGAGGTTTTCACCTGTGAAATTAATTGAACAATTTTCTTTTCTGAAGGAGATAAAAACTGAATTCGTTCCAACAGTGGTGAAATTTCCTTTTTAAATACTTCGTTAAAACTGCGACTAAAATAATGGCCTCCAGCCGCTACAGCCAGTATGCCCGATTCAATTTCAGAAAAAGGTTCATCCTTTAACAAATAGCCCGATATTTTCAAGTCTCTTGCCTTCTGTATAAACGCTTTTTCCTTGTGGGATGTAAGTATAATGAACTTAGTATCACAATTATGACTACAGCATTTTTTAATAACCTCAAAACCCGAAAGCCCTGGCATTTCAATATCCAAAATCGCTATTACGGGACGATGTTTCAATATGATATCTACCGCATCAAAGCCATTTAATGCAGACTCTAATATTGGATAACCTTCTTTGGTCAACACATCACTAAGGCCCTTTAAGAGCATTGGATGGTCGTCTACAATAACAATGGAAATTTCTGCTTTAATCAATTCGTGGGGATTTGTGTTTTAATGATGGTTCCTTGTCCTGGTTTACTAGTCACACTAATCGTTCCTTTTAAAATTCGGATTCGCTCCACAATAGTTTTTAATCCTAAACTTTGTTTTCTAAATGCTTTGGTTGGGTCAAAACCAACGCCATTGTCCTCTATGCTAACTGTGATTTTTTGAGGTGATTTCTTAATTTTTATGTCTACGGAAGTGGCCTCAGCATGCTTCAATATGTTTGTAACGCTTTCCTGCATAAATCTATAAAAATTTAAACTTTCTTTCTCAGAAAAATACGCATCAATTAAGTCCAATTCAGAAGTAAAGAATATAGCAGTGCCTTCATCTACATCATTTATTAATTGTTCTAGACATTCGGTAAGACCCAATTGTTTCAGCACAGCCGGATACAATCCCCTTGAAATACTTCTCACCTCCTCCAAAGCCGAATTGGTCATACAAGTAATCTCATCCAAATTCTCCATTTGTGCCTTTCGCTTGATTAACGTTAGTTGCTGCCCAACACTATCATGCAATTCTTTAGCTATCCTAGTACGTTCCACCTCTTGAGAAAATATAAGCGCCTCCGAAAACTTCTCTTGCAAATGTCGTTTTGCCAAAGCTTGCTTCAAAAAATATAGGGTCAATGAAACAAGCCCAAAGGTGAGTAATAAATAAAACCACCAGGTTCTATAAAAAAAGTTTTTGGCATTAATTTTTAGCTGTAAAGACGCACCAATTTTATTTCCAGAGAAATCTAAAGCTTCAATTTCCAGCACATAATCGCCAGGAGACAAATTCGGGAACCTAATGGACTGCTCCTCCTCAATATCTACCCAAGAATTGTCATTCAATCTAAATCGGTAGTGATGCTCCCTATTTTCAACATTGTGTGTGAGGCCAAATTCTACTAGTAATTCTTTGTGCTCCGCTGGCAGAATTATCTCTTGTTTACTTTGTAAGATATTCCGCCTTAATTCTGAAGTGAACTCCCCTTCTTTAACATCATAACTTCGCAGTTGTAACAAGACCAATTCAGAATTATTGATTGCGGGTTTCAAATCATTTGGTTTGAAATAATTTAGGCCTTTTATGGTCCCTACTAAAATTCCGTCTCCTGTGTTTAGAGCGCTATATCTATTGGCTTCATTATGGCTTAATCCATCTTTTTCAGAAAAACGAATAGCAGATTGATCTTTTGGATTGAAGGCCACAATACCGTTAAAGGTATTAATCCACCAAGTATCTCCTTCAAAAAGTACGGTGGCAATACCGGCCTTTAGTAGATCCTGATATAGCGTTGTAAATGACTTGGTTTTTGCATCGAAAGACAAAATGGAACCCGATCTGGTCCCTAAAAGATACCCATAGTCCTTGTGATAATCTGTCATCAAAATAAATGGATCTTTTAATTCTTCCGAAGCTCCGTAAAATTCGATTTCTTTAGTGGAAAGGTTATATGTAAGGACCCCTTTATCCGTTCCTCCAACTAATAGGTCATTTTGTAATTCAATATCATAAACTTCTAAAGTATCTGTTTTAGCGATAGGTCGATGGGTTTTTGTTTTTTTATTAAACTCCATCAAATGATAACCGTGTGTCCCGTAAATAAATGTCGAATCGCTGGCAGCCACCATGCAAATAACTGGGTAATGTCTAAAGGTCTCAGCTTCCATTGAGCGAGTATTTACTTTAATCACATTCCCTCCATCATTGCTCCAAATGGTGTCCCCTTCCACAAAAATATTTCGCGAGGAATATGGCGCGAAAGGAATTTCATTTTCTGTAACCACTACATGAGAGAGGGTCGAGTTAGATACATTTAACTGAAACCAACCGATGCTTTCGGTAGCTACTATATATGTAGAATCTGTTATCGCTGCAATCGATCGGACACTTGTATTTGGGATAAAAGTTTCTATTTTATCTGAAGGAAATTTAAAATAGTGCAATTCGCCATCGGAAGTCCCTATCCACAAGTCATTTTTGATGTTATTTGAATACAATGATAACGCAGGGTACACTTCAAAAACGTTATTCCTATATAGTGTTTGAAACCCTTCGTCCTTGTTGAATGTTCTAAAAACTAAATCCCCCCCGTCTTGGCTTACAATTAAATGTTCAAGAGTGCTATCGGTAACCACCTGATTATTCTTACTTGGGAGCCGCCATTTTGAAACGGGAACTATCGTACGAGTCTCATTAGAAACTTGGTAGAGTTGTGGATCGTCATCCGTAATGGCGTAAAAATCATCATTAGTTTGAAATTGACCAGTAATCCAAAGCCTTCCTTCATTAGCAACCCTGTCTTCTAAAAACGATTCCCCCGATTCTCGATGTATGATTGTTCCATCCCAAGCAATGCTCGTGATGGGGAAATTATCATCTCCAATAATGCAATAATCTTCAAATCCAATAAAAGTAGTTGAAGGGTCCAGCAAAAATTTGTTTTCCGTATTTGTAAAACTAAAAACAGGTTCCAGCGAAAGGTCTTCATGAAGCACATTTACCGTAATCAAACGATCCTTCTGGGAAAGCAGATATTCCTTGTTGTCATACTCAAAAACATGAGAAAATATGGTAAGTTCCTCCGAAACAAAATCGGGTTTTGTAAATTCCAGCGTAAAAGGATCAAACAGATAAATAAGGTGCTGATTGGATCTAGCGTGCAGGTAAAACTTCCCGTCCTTCCGTTTATAAAACTGGTCCACTTCAATGATGCGTCCGTTAAATTCTGGAAGCAATATATTCTGAAACGTGCGACCATTGAAACGTTGAATAGCTAATTTCTTATCGCTTAAAACAATGGTTCGAATATCGAGGTTTCGACCTCCAAGCCAAAGAAATCCATCATTATCCAAGGACATGGCTTTAATATTGTCTAACTCAAGGCCGTTTTGTTTTGTAATTATTTCGTGGTATAAACCACCCAATTGTGCCCAACATGAAGTATAACTTAACAAGAAAATTAAAAGCCATCTAAATTTCATTGGGGGAGAAAGATTCTTTTATTTGTAAATATATCTATTTTAGCTGAACTATTATGGCCAAAACTAAAACCACTTTTTTTTGTCAGAACTGCGGAAGTCAATATTCCAAATGGCAGGGGCAATGTACTTCCTGCAAGGAATGGAATACAATTGCTGAAGAAATTATCCAAAAAGCGGAAAAAATTAGCTGGAACGTAGCCGAAACGTCTCCTGTAAAAAGAGCAGCGAAGCCGCAAAAAATTTCAGAGATATCAACCGCTTCCGAAGCACGTCTTAACACCAAAAATAATGAGCTTAATAGAGTTTTAGGAGGAGGAATTGTTCCCGGATCTTTAATCCTTTTAGGCGGAGAACCAGGTATTGGAAAGAGCACTTTAATGCTCCAGATAGCCCTTCAATTGCCTTATAAAACGCTCTATGTTTCTGGAGAAGAAAGTGCGCAGCAAATTAAAATGCGGGCCGAGCGTATTCATCCCAATTCGGAAACCTGTTATATCCTAACCGAAACAAAAACGCAGAACATATTTAGAAACATTGCCGAAATGGAACCCGATATCGTAGTGATTGATTCGATTCAAACCCTACATACCGATGTCATCGAAAGCAGCGCAGGAAGTATCTCTCAAATTCGAGAAACCACCACCGAACTTATCAAGTTTGCCAAAGAAACAGATACTCCAGTCATTCTAATTGGTCACATTACCAAAGATGGAAATATCGCTGGGCCAAAAATTTTAGAGCACATGGTGGATACCGTGCTTCAGTTTGAAGGAGATCGTAATCATATTTACCGAATACTCCGTGCCAATAAAAACCGATTTGGCAGCACCAACGAATTAGGCATTTACGAAATGCAGGGTAATGGCCTACGCGAAGTATCCAATCCTAGTGAAATTCTTATTTCTAAAAATGAAGAAGACCTCAGCGGAACGGCTATTTCGGCGACTCTAGAAGGAATGCGTCCCTTAATGATTGAAATACAGGCTTTGGTGAGTACCGCTGTGTATGGAACGCCACAGCGCAGTGCCACTGGCTACAATGCCAAGCGACTTAATATGATCTTAGCAGTATTAGAAAAACGAGCTGGTTTTAAACTCGGTGCCAAAGATGTCTTTCTAAATGTTACCGGTGGAATTACCGTCGACGATCCAGCCATCGATCTTGCAGTAGTAGCTGCTGTATTGTCATCCAACGTGGATATCGCCATTGATAAGCGCATTTGTTTTGCTGCTGAAATTGGCCTAGCTGGCGAAGTTCGCCCCGTCACCCGTGTGGAACAACGTATTTTGGAAGCCGAAAAACTTGGTTTCGAGTCCATTATTATCTCTAAATATTGCAAACTTCCTAAACAAGCTTACCATATTAAAGTGATCAAATTAGCCAAAGTACATGATGTGGTTAAGCATCTATTCAGTTAAAAAAAATCAGCAACTTTATTTATGGGGCAGGATTAGGCATGGCTTGATGCACTTCATTAATCTCCTTTAGTATTTCTTCGGAAAGGATGATGTCTATACTTCCAATGTTTTCTGAAAGCTGCTTTAATGAAGTGGCTCCAATTATATTACTGGTCACAAACGGTTGTTGATTGACAAAGGCAAGGGCCATTTGCGTGAGACTCAAACCGTGTCTCTTGGCAATTTCATTATAGGCTTGTGTTGCTTTTAAAGAGGCTTCACTGCTGTATCTACTGTAATTTGGGAATAACGTCACCCGAGCGTTCTCAGGTTTTTGTTGGTTCAAATATTTGCCTGACAACACGCCAAAAGCCAGTGGAGAATAAGCCAAATACCCCACCTTTTCCATTTGTAAGACTTCAGTAAGGCCTATCTCATCTCGGCGCTGTAACAGGCTATAAGAGTTTTGCGTAGACACCATTTTCAATTTGCCTTTTCGGTGCTCTTCCATATAGCGCATCAGGCCAAATGGAGTTTCATTACTCAATCCTATGTGTCGGATTTTACCAGCTTTTACAAAGCCTTCCAATCGGTCTAAAACTGCTCCAATGTTGTCTTCCCATTCGGCATTACCATTCTGGTTATAATCTCTTACGCCAAAAATATTCACCTCTCGTTCCGGCCAATGCAATTGATACAAATCAATATAGTCTGTTTGAAGACGTTGCAAACTTTTGTTCAATGCGTCTTCAAGAGACTCTTGGCTAAAATCCAAGTTCGGTCTCATATCCTTAAAGATTCCTCTGCCAGGACCTGTGATTTTCGTTGTAAGTACAATATCCTTTCTCTTTGCTGTTTTAGCAAGCCAGGTGCCAATAATACGTTCGGTTTCACCTTGAGTTTCCATAGTGAAGGGTACGGCATACATTTCGGCGGTATCCACAAAATTAATACCCTGTTCAAGGGCTGCGTTCAACTGGGCATGGCCTTCTGCTTCTGTATTTTGTCTACCCCATGTCATGGAGCCAAGGCAGATTTTAGAGATTTCTAAATCTGTATTCGGGAGGTTGGTGTATTTCATTCAAGTGCCTTTTTAAGGCCTAGTTTTAATTATAATTCATTTAAAAGCTTAGAGATTTCATCCAATTTCGGGGTTAAAATAACCTCTATCCTTCTATTTTTTGATCGCCCTTCGCTACTAGAATTAGATGCAATTGGCGCATGTTCCCCTCTTCCTGCGGCGGTGAGATTATCTTTAGGAATTCCATTATTTTTAGTCAAAATAGAAACAATAGCGGTTGCTCTTTTGGTAGAAAGATCCCAGTTGTTTTTAATGTTCCCACTTCCGCCGTAAGGCACATTGTCGGTATGGCCTTCAATAAGTACAGCGATCTCCTTATTTTGAGCTAGCACTTTACCCAATGCGGTAACAGCTTCCGAACCTCGGGTATTCACTGCCCAACTTCCACTGTCAAAAAGGAGTTTGTTCTCCATCGATACATAGACTTTTCCATCGCGCTGCTCCACGGTGAGCCCATTGCCTTCAAAGTTGGTCAAGGCAGCGGAAATGGCATCCTTTAAAGCGCGCATTTTCGCATCCTTAGAGGCAATGATTCCTTCTAACTCTTCGACACGTTCAGAGCGATCTGTCAATTGCCGTTGTAAATCTTTGAGTCTTGCTTCCTCTGCGGCCAAGGCCTTTTCTTTAGCTTCTAATTGCTCCAATAACTTTCGGTTCCGTTCCAAATTTTCGGTGAGGGCTGATGAACTATTGGCCTCCAAAGCATCGTAGGAAGCCTTCATCCGATTGTAGTTGTTTTTGGCTGCTTCCAAATCCATCGCCATTCTTGTTTTTTCTGAATTTAGTTTCTCTATTTCCTTGCGTAGGTTTGCAACTGTATAGATTTCTCCATCCGTTCCTGAGCCATCCAATTGGGCGTTCAAACGTTCATTTTCAGCCTTCAGCGCATCGTGTTTAGCTTTAAGGTCCTCATAGATTTGTGATG
>Ga0316205_10003610_pt1 | contig 14429 bp, 13 predicted proteins | sample 3monthpyrite_MG_FD_204941 | JGI IMG/M metagenome (GOLD analysis project Ga0316205, IMG submission 204941) | Microbial mat bacterial communities from mineral coupon in-situ incubated in ocean water Damariscotta River, Maine, United States -... | ecosystem: Environmental > Aquatic > Marine >... | reverse complement strand
TTGGCATTGTTGCCCTCGGCCACGCCGTAGGCCCCATCGGGCAACACGGAGCCATCAACGGTTTCCAGTCCCACCAGTTTCCAGCGGTTGGGATCGGCCATATGGCTGCGTTCCTGCGCGCGTTTACCCAAGAAATCCTCTTTCTTCCTGGAGATCGCCCACTGCATGTTCAGGTCCTGCGGGATCACGGTGCCGTCGGTTTCATCACCGATCATGATGAAGCCCTTTTCGGCCCGCATCACGTGCAAGCCTTCGGTGCCGTAGGTGGTGACGTTGAATTCCGCCCCTTCGGACAGCAGCTTGTCCCACAGCGCGCGGCCATAAGAGGCGGGAATGGCGATTTCATAGCTGAGTTCGCCCGAGAAAGAGATGCGGTAGGCGCGGCAGGGCACGCCGTCCAGCGTGATGTCCCTGAAGCCCATGAAGGGCAAGCCTTCGGCGCTGATGTCATCGTCGGTCAGTTTTTCCAGCACCTTGCGGGCATTGGGGCCGACCACGGCGATCTGGGCGTATTGCTCGGTCACGTTGGCGGTGTAGACCTTCCAGTCCCACCATTCGCATTGCAGCCAGTCTTCCATATGGCCGTGAATGGTCTCGGCCCCGCCGGTGGTGGTGTGACAGAGGAACGTGTCCTCATCCAGCCGCACGACCACGCCGTCATCAATCAGGAAGCCGTTTTCGCCACACATCAGCCCATAGCGGCATTTGCCGGGCTTCAGCGTGGACATCATGTTGGTGTACATCATGTCGAGGAACCTGCCCGCGTCCGGCCCTTTGACGATGATTTTTCCGAGGGTCGAGGCATCGAGCAGCGCGAGGCTGTTGCGGGTGCCGTTGATTTCGCGGATCACCGCCTCCTCAACGCTTTCGCCCGATTTCTGGAAGCAATAGGGGCGACGCCATGCGCCGACGGGTTCAAAGAACGCGCCGTTTTCCTCGTGCCACTCGTGCAGCACGGTTTTGCGGATCGGCTGGAAAATCTCGCCACGGGCTTCACCGGCAATCGCCGCCATGGAAATAGGCGTGTAGGGCGGGCGGAAGGTGGTGGTGCCGGTCTGCGGGATCGGTTGATTGAGCGCATCAGACAGGATCGCGAGGCCGTTGATATTGCTGAGCTTGCCCTGATCCGTCGCCATACCCAGAGTGGTGTAGCGTTTGGCGTGTTCGACGCTTTCATAGCCTTCGCGCGCGGCCAGTTGCACGTCCGACACTTTCACGTCGTTCTGATAGTCCAGCCAGGATTTCATCCGCAGCGCCGGGCCTGCCCCCTGGGGCATCATCCAAATGGGTTCGATTGGGGCTTCATTGGCGGGTTCGGCGGTGGGGGCCTTCGCCGCTTTCACCTTGCGGCCCAGGGCCTTGGCGGCGGTTCTTCCAGCGGTGTCCGCATCGGCCAGCGTTGTGGCCAGATCAAGCGCGCCATTGGCGGCCCCGGCGGGCACAACAAAGGCTTCCCCTGCGGCACCTGTCGGAGATTTATCCACATCCGGGCGGAACATCGCCGATGCCTCGTCCCAGATCAGCTTGCCGCCGCAGTGCGACCACAGGTGCACAACGGGCGACCAGCCGCCCGACATGGCGACGGCGTCGCATTTGATTTCTTCCAGTACCGCGCCTTCGCCAGCCTGCGCGCAAATCGCCACGCCGGTCACACGGCGGGTGCCTTTGACCTTGGAGATCGCCTTACCATTCTCGACACGAATACCAAGCGCGCGCGCCTCATCCGCCAGCGCATCACCGCCGCCAGCACGGGCGTCGATGATGGCGGGCACGTCGAGACCGCTGTTTTTAAGGGTGATTGCGGTGCGGTAGGCATCGTCATTATTGGTGACAACCACGGTGCGATCCCCGACAGAAACGCCGTAATTGACCACGTAATCACGCACGGCCGAGGCCAGCATGACGCCGGGAACATCGTTTCCAGCGAAACTTACGGGTCTCTCAATCGCGCCCGTGGCGGTGATCACCTGCCCCGCGCGGATACGCCACAGACGGTGGCGCGGGCCCGGCGCGTCGGGTTGGTGATCGTTCACACGCTCGTAGCCCAGCACATATCCGTGGTCGTAAACGCCTGCGCCCATCATACGGCTGCGCAGGGTCACATTTGGCATTTCCTGAAGTTCGCTTAAGATTTCTTGAACAAACTTATCCACAGGCTCGCCATTTATGGGGAGGCCTTCCACCACAGCGCGACCGCCCCAGTCGGCAGTCTGCTCGATCAGCATGACTTTTGCACCAGAAAGCGCCGCCGCCTTGGCGGCCTGCAAACCGGCGACACCACCGCCGATCACGAGGATATCGGTGAATGCGTAGAAATGTTCGTACTTGTCCTGATCGCGGTCTTTCGGGGCCTGCCCCAGACCGGCGGATTGGCGGATGAACGGCTCGTAGACATGTTTCCAGAACGCGCGGGGATACATGAACATCTTGTAGTAGAAACCGGCGGGCAAAAACCGGCTGAGATGCTTGTTGATCGCGCCGACGTCAAATTCGAGGTTCGGCCAGTGGTTCTGACTGCGGCAAGTCAGCCCGTCAAACAGCTCGGTCGTGGTGGCGCGCTGGTTGGGTTCAAACCGCGCGCCGGCCCCCATGTTGAACAGCGCGTTGGGTTCTTCGCCGCCGCTGGCCACGATGCCGCGCGGACGGTGGTATTTGAACGAGCGGCCCACCATCATCTGGTTGTTGGCCAGAAGGGCCGAGGCCAGCGTATCGCCAGCACGGCCCTCAAGGGTCTTGCCGTTGAAGGTGAATTTCACGGTTTTTGCCCGATCAATCAGGCGGCCGCCGGTAGCGAGGCGTGTGCTCATGATGTTTGGCCTTGTGTGGTGTGGAGGCTTTGGGAGCCTCCGGCGGGAGTATTTTTGGAACACTGAAAGACGGGGGGGATCATGAGAACTCTCTCCAACTCCAACCGGGCACTTTGGCCGCGATCTTGTCCTTGATGTCCTGGGGCGGCTCATAGGATTGGGCCTCATAGGTGCCGTAGACTTCCAGCGTCATGGTGTTCCGCGCGGCCAGGAACCATTTGCCACAACCATTGGCGTGCCGCCAGCGTTCCAGATGCGCGCCCTTGGGGTTTTCCTTCATGAACAGGTAGTCATGAAACTGGTCATCATCCGATCCGGGACCAAAGCGTTTCAGATGCGCCTCGCCGCCAGCGGCGAATTCGGTCTCTTCGCCGGTGACACCGCAACAGGGGCATTCAAGGATCAGCATGTCAGCTTTCCACTTCTTTCTTCGAGAGTTGGCGTCCAAATTGGAATAAGAGCAAACCAGGAACGGCAATTAGTACTACACGAAGCCAATTCACCTGTGTCTTTAGCAAGCCACCGATGCCGCTTTCCCAAGAACCAAAAAAACGGAACGGGCTAATGTCGGGATAATCGGAAGTGATCCACACCCAAAAAGCCAATCCCAGAACTATCAGACCAGCACCCATTAACGCGTATCCCAAAATTCGTTTCATTACAGCACCGTCTCAGACGACATGTTCAAGAACGCACGCATGACAAAGGCGGACGCCGGATGGCACCCGCCTTTACCGTGTACGTGAGTGTTGGTTTTATTCGACGATCGTGGTGCTTTCCGGCACAAGTGGTTCAGGCTGCACGACAACAGGGTCAGCCCCGGCGCCGCCGGGATGGTCGGTTCCGGTCGAACCGCCGCCAAACGAACCCACGAGCACAAGAAGGCCCAGAGCCGCGATGGCAATAAGCGCCCAGAACAGCCCTGTGCCGCCCCCGCCCGTGCTGAGGTGGTTGGGAGGATAGTTGCGGGAGTGGAGTGAATGATCTTGGTCGGCCATGATGTGATCTCCTTTCTGTGTGTCAGAAAGGATGGGGTCGCCCCCCACATACGGGAAGGACAAGCGGAAATCCCCGGTGAAAACGGGCCGAACCCCGCGTGTTGGGCGGGTTGGCATGGGCCGGTTTTTGCCCGAACCGCGATTTGGTCAAAAACGACGGGACGCATCAATGCGCGACCCCCGCCGCGACGCTTTCGTCGATAAAGCGGCCTTCTTTGAAGCGATCAAGGCTGAATGCTTCGGTCAGGGGCGAATGGCCGGTGGCGACCAGTTCGGCAAAGCCGAAGCCCGAGCCGGGAATGGCCTTGAACCCGCCGGTGCCCCAGCCGCAGTTGATAAACATGTTCTCAACCGGGGTTTTGGACAGGATCGGCGAACGGTCCCCGGTCACATCCACGATCCCGCCCCATTGGCGCAGCATCTTGAGGCGTGAAATCATCGGGAAGGTCTCGATCAGGGCGCGCACGGTTTCCTCGATATGATGGAAGCTGCCGCGCTGGGTGAAGGCATTGTGCCCGTCGGTGCCGCCGCCGATCACCATTTCGCCCTTGTCGGACTGGCTCATGTAGCCGTGCACGGTGTTGGCCATCACCACCACATCCATGCAGGGTTTGATCGGCTCGCTGACCAGCGCCTGAAGCGGGACGGATTCAATTGGCAGACGGAAGCCCGCCATCCCGGCCACATCGCCGGAATGCCCGGCCACGACCACGCCCAGCTTGTCACAGTCAATCGCACCCTTGGTGGTATCGACGCCGACGACCTTGCCGCCGTCTTTGCGCACCCCGGTGGCTTCGCATTTCTGGATCACGTCCATGCCCATATCCGAGCAGGCGCGGGCATAGCCCCAGGCCACCGCATCATGGCGCGCGGTGCCGGCACGGGCCTGCCAAAGCGCACCCAGCACCGGGTACCGTGGGCCATCAAGGTTGATGATCGGCACCAGTTCTTTCACCCGTGCGGGGCTGATAAACTCGGTTTTCACCCCTTGCAGGGCGTTGGCGTGCGCCGTGCGTTCATAGCCGCGCACCTCGTGCTGGGTCTGGGCCAGCATCATGACGCCACGGGGGCTGAACATGACGTTATAGTTCAGATCCTGGCTCATCGTTTCGTAGAGGCTGCGGGCCTTTTCGTAGATCGCCGCCGAAGGATCCTGCAGATAGTTCGAGCGGATAATCGTGGTGTTGCGCCCGGTATTGCCGCCGCCCAGCCAGCCCTTCTCGATGATCGCCACGTTGGTGATGCCGTGATTCTTGCCAAGGTAATAGGCCGTGGCCAGACCATGCCCGCCGGCCCCGATGATGATCACATCGTACTTTTTCTTCGGTTCGGGCGAGGCCCAGGCGCGTTCCCAACCGGTGTGGTTGCGGACGGCCTCTCGGGCGATGGCAAAGGCTGAATAACGTCTCATGCGCGCTCTCGGACTGGTGATGGAATCGCAGGGGGGCTGCGTTTCATCGGGTATGCGTCAAAACCCACCGGTAAAGGTGATCCAGCGCGACAGATAACATAAAAAACACGACATGCGGGATTATGCCGCCGGATGCGGCAAGAGATGTGTTGCTTTATCCCTTTTTTCCGGGGCCGCGCAGGTTTACATGGGGGTAAAGCGGTTCGCGAAAAACCTGGACCACTGCTTTTAGCGAAACGCAGCGGAACATTTAGGTGTTGCGCGCGTTTCGCCTTAAGTGAGTGCCTCAAGTTTAAGGCAAAACGCTTTAACCGAGGAGGTGCCATGTCGTTCTGGATCATCATTGCCCTGACGGCACTGGCCGTGGTTGCAGTCTTTGTGCGGGCGGCCCTGCGCGGGCGCAACGGAGAGGTGCCGCCGGCGGCGTATGATCTACAGGTCTATCAGGATCAGTTGAAAGAGGTCGAACGCGATCTGGCCCGCGGTGTGATCGGCGCCGGGGATGCCGAGCGGGTCAAGATCGAGGTATCGCGCCGTATTCTGGCCGCCGATGCGCAGCTGAAAGACGGCGGCCAAGATGGTGGGCAACCCCGCAGCACCGGCCTGTTGGTGGGGGGGATTGCCCTTGTGGCGGTGTTGGGCGGGTCGATCCTGCTTTACCGCGATCTGGGCACGCCGGGGTTTGAGGATGTGCCGATCAAGGCGCGCATTGCCGCATCGGACGAGCTGAGGAACAATCGCATGACACAGGATGAGGCCGAGGCGCGTATGCCCGCCCCGCATCCTGTGCAAGAGGCCACGGACGAGTTTCTGGCCCTGATGGTGCAGCTGCGCGAGAAGGTGGCGGATTATCCCGATGATGTGCGCGGGCTGAGCCTGTTGGCGCGCAACGAAGCCGCGCTGGGTAATCTGGGGGCGGCGATCGAGGCCCAGCAGCAAGTGATCGCAGTGCGCGGCGAGGATGCGGATGCCGCCGATCACACCTATCTGGCGGAACTCAAGATCGGCGCGGCGGGCGGATATGTCTCTGCCGAGGCCGAGACGGCCTTGCGGCGCGCGCTTTCGCTTGATCCCACCTATCCGTTTGCGCGCTATTACCTGGCGCAATACCTGATGCAGATCGACCGCCCCGATGCCGCCTTCCGCACGATGGAAGGGTTGATCGAGGATGGTCCGGCTCAGGCGCCCTGGGTTGTCGCGGTGCGCGACCAGATCGGTGAAGTGGCCTGGCGCGCGGGTGTGAAATATGAGGCCCCGCCTGTCGACCCCGCATCCGGCCCCAGTGCCGAGGATATCGCCAACGCGCAGGAGATGAGCGAGCAGGAGCGGCTGCAGATGATTCAGGGCATGGTTTCGGGTCTGTCCGAGCGTCTGGCCACCGAGGGTGGTCCGCCCGAGGATTGGGCGCAACTGATCCGCGCGCAAGGGGTTCTGGGCGAGATCGGCGCGGCCAACACGATCTGGGAAGAGGCGCAGGCAGTCTTTGCCGACAATACCGATGCGCTCGAAACCCTGCGCCGCGCGGCTTACGATGCTGGAGTGATCCAGTGATACTGGAGGATATGGAGGGGTTTGACACCGCCCTGCCCCCGATGCGCGCGGTGATCGGTCTGGACCTTGGCGACAAGACCATTGGCGTGGCGCTGTCTGATCCGTTGCTGTCCGTGGCCAGCCCGGTGGAAACCATCCGGCGCAAGAAATTTGGTGTGGATGCCGCCCGTCTGCTTGAGATTGTCAGCGAACGCCATGTGGGCGGGATCATCCTTGGCCTGCCCCGCAACATGGATGGCTCGGAAGGGCCGCGGTGCCAGTCGACCCGCGCTTTTGCCCGCAACCTGGAAAAGCTGACCGAGTTGCCCATCGGATTCTGGGACGAACGCCTGTCGACCGTGGCGGCCGAGCGCGCCCTGCTTGAGGCGGATGCGTCACGAAAACGTCGCGCAGAGGTTATCGACAATATTGCCGCCTGCTATATCCTGCAGGGAGCGTTGGACCGCCTGAAGCATATGAGAGCAGAGCCGTGAGTGAACTTCCCGTCTGGACACGTGACGAAATCGAAAGCCCCTGCATCAAGATTTGCGTGGTCCATCCCGAGGCGCGCATATGTACCGGGTGCTATCGCAGCATCGACGAGATCGGCCGCTGGTCGAAGATGGACGCAGAGGAACGCCGCGAGATCATGGCCGCCCTGCCCGACCGCGCCGGTATGCTGACAAAACGCCGTGGCGGACGCGCGGCGCGATTGAACCGGGGCTGAGGATTGCCTTTTGAGCGGCGCGCACTTGTGGCGGGCTGCTGTGGTTTTCCCGTTTGAGAGCCTTGCCAATCCGACCCAGGCGTCTGGCAGTTCTGATCGGGGCCAGACACTCAGGGCAAAGCCATATTTTCTCAGAACAGACAAACAGGCTGAACGATAAAAAGACCCATATTTCCTTTTCTTATTCCGGATGGATGTCGCGTTTTGCACAACTCGATTGAAGCATGATCGCCGGCCAGTAAAAGTCATCCTCGATGTTTTGCTCGGCTAACCACTGCGCCTGAATTTCGTAGGCCCGCCATTCCTGCGCCTGTGGGCAATACCAATGCCGTTTTGTCTGCCGGTGATGCACCATTTCGTGAAGCAGAATGCTGATGTCACGCGGATTTTCCGAGGACCATGGTTCGGTTAGATAAATTGTCCCGGTCTCGGCATCATAGAGCCCCCGTATGCGCCCACCCGAGAGGTCTGCGACTCCACGAAGACGTTGTGCTTGCTCTGTTTCGACAAATTCGATCTGCGGCCGGGTGTCACTTTCTGGGTATTCAGTTGCGGCGTCAAGCCACGCGTTCAGCTCAACGACCAAGGCTGGTGGTATCCCATTTGTATCGACGTTGTTGAGCGCGAAAGCTGTATTGGACAGAGTGAGTGCAAGCGCCAATATGATGCCCCTTTTCATCCGAAACCCTCCTTCAATGGATCGGTGTGTGATGTGCGGACGGTGGTGTGTGTGACGCGAATTCAGTTGCGAACTCGATCGCGCCCCCGCATGCTGAGGAGCGCACGGAGGCGTCTGAAATGTCCCGAGACAACGACGAAAAAGAGACGAAATCCAACACGGAATTCCGGCTTGGAGATTTCGCCTTCTCTTTGCAAACACATGAATTAAAAGACAAAAATGGAAATACTGTTCATCTGCGCAGCCAAAGCACTGAAGTCTTGGCCTATCTGGTGCGCCGAAACGGTGAACTGGTCGGAAAATCGGATCTTATCGAAAATGTCTGGTCCGACACATTCGTGACGGATGACAGTCTGGTGCAATGTATCGCCGACATCCGGCGCGCATTGAATGATCGCGACCACAAGATCGTGCAGACCCTGCCCAAGAAAGGCTACAGGCTTGACGCGCATCAAATCCCGAAGGCAGACGGGACCATCCCCGGAACTGCAAACTCCGGCGCTGGCAACAGGTTCGGATCGGTCCTGTCACTGTTGCTTATCCTGCTCGCTGTTGTGGGCGGCATCAGTCTTTTGACATGGCAAGACGCAGCCAGCGATTTCGAACCGGTTGATCCCGCAACGGCGAATTTTCCCTTGCCGGAAAAACCGTCAATCGCCGTCCTCGCGTTCGACGATCAGAGCCAGGGAGCAGACAAGGGGTATCTGAGCGACGCCATAAGCGAAGAGATCATCACCAGGCTGTCCAATTTTCCCGACTTTTTCGTGATCGCCAAGAATTCGAGTTTCTATTACCGGGACAAGACCGCGGATATACGACAGATCGCCCAGGAGCTTGGCGTTCGTTACGTCCTTGAAGGCAGCCAACAAAAAGCCGGTGATAAATTTCGGGTCACCGCTCAGCTTGTCGATGCAACCGCCGGGAACACAATCTGGGTGGAAACCTATGATCGCGATCTGACGGAGATATTCGCACTGCAGGAGGACATCACCCGCACTATCGCCGCGACACTGGAAGAAAACATCAACCAGGCAGAATATAATCGCCTGCTGCGCCAACCGACCGAAAGTCTGGAGGCGTATGAGCTTGTCAATCGCGGACGGGCTGAGAGGTTGAAATTCACACCGGCTGGTAATGAACTGGCGTTGCAGCTCTCTGAGAGGGCGCTAGCCATCGACCCGTTTTATTCCGAGGCCTATTTCAGCATGGCCTGGGTTCACATAAACTGCTTTCGCTGGGCCTGGTGTGGCGACAGACCGCAGGACGAGGCATTGGACGAGGCGTTTCGAGCCGCCCGGAAGGCGGTCGCGCTTGATCCGGACAGTTCCCTGGCACATTGGGTTCTGGCAAATGCAACCATGCAAAGTGGTGATCTTGAACAAGCAGTCATTGAATACGACCGGTCGATCGCTCTCAACTCAAACTCCGCCGGTGTCCTGGCGGATTCCACCGAAGCGCTCGTGTATCTGGGCCGGATGGAAGAAGGTGTGGCTCGCATTCAGGCTGCAATTCGATTGAACCCCCATCATCCGGACTGGTATCTCTGGACCCTCGCCTGGGCACAGTATTTTGCCGGAGAGTATGAGGCAGGATTGGACGCTATCCAGAAAATGACAAACATGCCCAATCTGGCCCGTCGCACACATGCCGCGCTGTTGGTCCGTTCAGGCCGCGTGAGCGAAGCCCGGGCCTCAATAAATGAACTGTTGACCAACGCACCGGATTACACAATCGGCATGCAGCGACACAGCCTGAGAGGAAGATTCCGGACTCCTGCTCTGGCGGATCAGTTTCTTGATGATCTGCGCACTGCGGGGTTGCCTGATTGAGCAACCGGGCTTTCAATTTGATCATCTACTCTGCGCAGTCTCGCGGGGATCGCTGGTTGCCCGCTGTGTGTGCCTTCTGAACGGCTGTTTTGGCAGTCGCAACTGCCATTGGCGGGCGTGACAGCATATGTCGATTGGGCTCTTACAACGTCTTCACCGCATCCGACCCCAAGGTCGGTTTATTGCACTACCTGATCTTGGATATGGCGTGGGATGTAACGGTCGAGGGGATCTGACGGCCTACAGTCAGCGGGCCGCATCGCGGTGGCTTTGCCAGGCGGAGAAGATGGTGAAGGCGAGGCCGATAAAAGCCCCGACAAGCCCGCCCAGATAGCTGAAATTGTGCATCGTGCCCGCGCGGGCGAAAGCGACCGGGTCAGAGACGTTCCGACCCTCCATCCACCAGGGCAGGTTGGCGGCATCAATGGTCAGCGTGGCCATCAGCAGCGCGCCCAGCCCCATCGCCAGCGCGGTCGTCACCACCAGCACCGAGGCTTTCATGTAGGTGCGCCAGAACACATCGTCGCCTTTGACAAACAGCGCCGTGAGGTAGATCGGAACGCCCAGGATCACCCCCATCCACCAGCTGGCCAGCGCCCCCACCGCCATCGCGCCGCCGCGGTTCTGCAGTGACGGGTCGATCTGAAACTGGATGAATTTGAATTCGTGGAAATAGCCCGGCGACACACTGTAGGAAATCTGGTTATGCAGCGCGCCATAGATCGCGGCGAGGATGCAGGAAAACAGCAGAAGCGGGAGCAGATACAGCAAGCGGGTCATCTATGGGGCCTCCAGCCAGTCGCGTGAGCCGAAGGGCAGTTCCGGGCGGAAATAGGCGATCATGCGGCCCTCGGGCGGGGCCGTTGCTGTCTTGGCCCAGGGGGCGACACCGTGCAAGGCGTGACGGTGTACCAGAGTGGCCTCGCCCGGCTTTGCGGGCAGTGTGATGCGCGGACAGGTTTCGAAGACGGCGCGACGGGCGGTTTGGTAGGTTTCGGTCAAATCGACCTCGGCCCATTGATCTTCTGGTAAGGGGTCCAACATCTTGGCAAAGGCCGCTTGCATGATCCTGTGGCTGCCCTCCCAGATCACCAGCGGACTGGCATCCGGAGTCGTTTTGGTCAGCGGCAGGCCAAGGATATAGGCGTGACGTTCCTTCAACATGCGTTGCCGGTTCGGGCCAATGGCCAACAGCCCATCCACATGCGCCGCATCGCGGGTGAGGCGATAGCGAAACGCGCCTTCGCCTTCGCCTTCACGGGCGCGCGGGTAGCCGGGGTAGATCACCGAAACTTGTCCGGCGTGCAACGGGAGGGGACCATAGAGATCGCAGGCCATCCCGAAGGCCTTGCCCGCCAATGGCCCGGACCCCGCCACCGTGCCATCGGGGGTGTTTGGGAGCGTGTCAACGCCGACAAACCAAGTGCCCTCGCATTGCAGCCACTCGGCCTGCTGGTCCGGCTCGGCGACGCGGGCCCTGGCCACGGGCAGCGCATGAGTGATCCAGTTCTGCACCGCCGGATCGGCCGGGAAATGCATCCAGCCCTTCTCAAACAGCCCCGCTACCATCCCACTGCCTTGCGCAGCATGTTCAGCGCGACCAGCGTCAGGAACACGGCAAAGATGCGTTTGAGCGGTTTCGGGTCCATCGCATGGGCCAGTTTCACGCCCATAGGGGCCGTGATCAGGGTCATGGCAATGACGATGAAAAACGCCACCATGTTGACCGCGCCGATGGTCAGCGGCGGGCGGTGTGCGGGATCAATCGTGAGGGTCAGGAAGCCGATCACGGACGGCACCGCGATGGTGACACCGAAGCCTGCTGCGGTGGCCACGGCGCGGTGAATGGCGACACCATAAAGGCTCATCACCGGCACGCCGAAACTGCCCCCGCCGATGCCCATCAACACGGACAGGAAGCCGAGCACCGGCGACGTGATCGCCCGGGTGATCCCGGTTGGCATGGCCGCGCCCAGACGCCATTCGGACCGCCCGAACCCCATGTAAAGACCTATGGTGATCCCCAGCACGCCAAAGACGCCCTGAAGGAAAACCGAGCTGAGGTTCGAGGCGACAGTGACACCCAGAATGGCCCCCATCACGATACCCGGCGCCCATGTTTTCAGGATGCCCCAGTCGACCGCGCCCTTCTTGTTGTGGCTTAGAACCGAGCGCACGGATGTGACAATGATCGTGGCCAGAGAGGTGGCCAGACAGATCTGCATCAGCTGTGGGCCGCCATAGCCAAGGGTTTGAAACGCATAGAAAAACGCAGGCACCAGAACGATACCGCCGCCCACACCCAAGAGGCCGGCCAGAACACCGGCAAAGGCCCCGATCACCAGCAAAAGCACCAGCATCTGGATCAGAAGCATCGTTTCGGGCATCAAGGTCTCTCCGGTTGGTTGACGCAGCATTACACTGCGGCGGGGTCAAGAGAAAGTGGTTCCGAACCAGTTCAGAACCCAAGCGCAGAGCGGTCCTGCGCGGCCGCCTCGAGCGCCCATGCCCGGAAGGCCGCGACCTTGGGCGCGTGCCATGTATCGCGCCTGCCCAGCAAACAGATCGCGCCGTAAGATGACGGGCATGTCAGGTCGGGGAACGGGGCGACCAATGCGCCCGACGCCAATTCATCACGGCACAGAACAAGGTCGGCCATCACCACCCCTGCCCCCATCACGGCCGCCTTCACCGCCATGTCGAGATTGGGGAAATCATGCCCGGTGGCGGGATCAACGCCCGTCACACCAAAGGCGCCAACCCAGTCGGACCAATCCGCATGACGCGGGGTTTCGTGCAACAGGATGGCCTGCCCCAGATCGGCAGGTGTGGACAGGGTGGTTTTGCCAAGCAGGCTGGGGGCACAGGCCGGGGTCAGGTGCACGGGAAACAGCGAACACAGCTCGATGTCGTCATCGCGGCCCGGCCAGTGTTCCACCGAGAACCCAACGTCGTGGTCCCGCCCGAACCCGGTATCGGCGTGAAAATCGGTTGTCAGGCGCACGCGGATGTCGGGATGGCGCTGTTGAAACCCGTCAAGGCGCGGGATCAGCCATCGGATCGACGTGGCAGGCGGGCACAGCACGCGCAGGTCGGCTGCATCTGTCGTGATCCGCGCGGTCTCGTGCGCGATGCTGCCAAACGCATCGGACAGGACCGGCAACAATCGCCGCCCCGCCGCCGTCAGACGCACACCCTGCGCCTGACGGGTGAACAATGTGACGCCCAGATGCGCCTCAAGCTGTTTGACATGGCGGCTGATTGCGCCGCGCGTGACGTGCAATTCCTCTGCCGCATTGATGTAGCCCTCATGCCGTGCGGCGGCTTCAAAAGCGCGGAGGGCGTTCAGGGGGGGAAGGCGCATCACAGTCCTTTTGGATGATTTTTCCTGATCCTTCATAGGCGAAAACTTGCGTTGCACACAAGGCCACGCTGCGTGCAGGTTACATACATCATCCAAAGGAGCGCGCAGGATATGATGGCTGCTGATCCCCTCTCTCACCGACCAAGGTTGTATCAAACAGGGTTACCGGGTATGTTTTTTACCCTTTTCCTTGCTGTTTCAAACGTGTTCCGCAAGAAACGGCGACTGCAGGACGATCTGACCCGGCTTGCAGAAACTTCGTCGCACCTGCTGTGTGACATGGGCTTTGAAGAGGATCGCAAGGCGCAGATACCGGGATACCGGCGATTTCGGAAGGATCAGATTACTATTACCCTTTGCGATGAAAGCGAAACGGCGATCGTTACAATCGACGAGGCGCGCAACCCCGGGCGGTTCACCCGTTAGGGACCGGCGCGGCGTCGGGGGCCAACATGCTCAGCGCCTCTTCCACCAGGTCCGGGCCAGCGCCGGGGCGCGTGGCCCCTTCGGACAGCACCCGTCGCCACGCCCGTGCGCCCGGGCGACCGGAAAACAGACCCAGCATATGGCGGGTGATCTGGTGCAGGCGACCACCGGCCCCAAGATGCGTCTCGATATAGGGGAGCATGGCTGTGACAGCCTGTTCGGGCGTGCTGTCGGGTGCGGTGCTGCCGAAGATCACGCGATCAGCGGCGCAGAGCAGATCGGCGGGCTGGTGATAGGCCGCGCGTCCGATCATCACGCCGTCAAGACCGCCCTCAAGAAAGGTTTGCGCCTGTTCCAGCGTCGTGATGCCGCCATTGACCGACAGGTGCAGGCCCGGAAAGAGCGTCTTCATGTGATGCACAAGCGGGTAATTCAGCGGCGGGACTTCGCGGTTCTCCTTGGGGCTGAGACCTTGCAACCATGCCATACGTGCGTGAATGGTGAAGCGGTTGACACCCGCCGCCGCGACACGGGCGATGAATTCGGGCAGAATATCCTCGGGCGTCTGATCATCCACGCCGATCCGGCATTTTACCGTGACTTCAGCGGGTTGCGCAGAGATCATCGCGGCACAGCACTCGGCCACCAGCCCGGGATC
>Ga0316205_10003608_pt1 | contig 14432 bp, 9 predicted proteins | sample 3monthpyrite_MG_FD_204941 | JGI IMG/M metagenome (GOLD analysis project Ga0316205, IMG submission 204941) | Microbial mat bacterial communities from mineral coupon in-situ incubated in ocean water Damariscotta River, Maine, United States -... | ecosystem: Environmental > Aquatic > Marine >... | reverse complement strand
GCCTATTAATATAGCTTCGATAACATCTTTTTTAAGCTGTTTGTCGTATTTTCGGTTTGCCATGTTCTATCCTCTCTAGGTGATATAATAATTCATCGACTAGGTACGGGATAGTGTAGCCACTCCAAAGTTCCTATTAGGTGATAGCTAACTATTCTTTCAAATCGATTTTAACAGTTTCCCCGCATTCTCTTTACCCGGAAATACCTGATCGCTTGAAGAGGCAATTTCAAGATGAGATTTAGCTGCAGCTTTATCACCCATTTCATATAATGCATAACCAAGATGATATCTGAATACTGCAATTTTTGGTGATTTTTCTACAATCGGTTTAAGTATTTCTATCGCCTTTGCACTGTCACCTGCTTTTGCATAAGCCCAACCAAGCGTATCCTGAAAAGCAGGTTGTTGTAATTTTTCAAAAATCTTTGTCAACTCCAACGCTTTACTAACATCCGCATCACTACCTCGATCTAGAAGTAATGACGCATAGTTATTAATCGCTACTGTATTATTAGAGTTCTCAGCCAAAACTAGTTGATACGCATCCATTGCTGAAGAATACGCTTTCTTTTTTTCATAAATAGATGCTATTTGCATTAAGGCAGGTACCTTATTTTTAAAACTCGTTAATGCATCCTGATAAACCTTTAGTGCGCCATCATAATCTTTATCTATTAAATAAGATGCAGCCAGAGAACTATATGGAGGCATCCAGCTTTCAGCTGATTTAGTTGCTTTAATTAATTTACTACGTGCAGCTGCAACTTTTTTCTGAGACAGATAGATCTGCCCCATCAATAAATTTGCAACAGCATCATCCGGCTTTTTATTCAAAATTTTCTGTATCCGGTCAATCGCTTTTTGAGGCTGATTATTTTGCATATATGTTTTAACAATCAACTGTAAAGATTTGTAAGGATTTACAGATTTTTCAACTGACTTTTCAAATTCCTGCAAAGCTTTAACCATATTTTTTCTTAATAGAAAGTACTGACCGCGTACAATATTAACCTCAGATCTTGACTTATTTGACTGCTCCATTTCATCCAATAAGGCAAGCACTTCAGATTCTTTATTCTGAGAAATAAGTATTCTTAACTTTATATTCATCAAGTCATAGCTATCTTTAAAATAAACTAATGCGTTATCAATAACAGATACGGCCTCATCAATTCGACCTTTACTCACTAGATACCTTGCAAGATTAACATGTGTTTGATCAACTAATGGGTTCGCCTCAATTGATTTTTTTAACTCATTTTCTGCCAACGAACTTTCTTTATTTAATTCATGAGCCTGCGCCAACAACAATGATGCCTCAGGATTTTTAGGGTCATGTTTAACCACTGTACGCAAGCTATTTATAGCTGTGATTGCGTCCATATTTGCCAACGCTAATTTACTAGAAATTAATAGAGCATCATTATTATTCGGGTATTCCTCAATCACTTTTTCAACCAGTGAATTTGCATTAATGAAATCACCTTCTTTCAGATGAATTCTCGCCAAACCAATACGTGCGTTTGTTCCTTCCAGATCATAGGGCTTATCAGCTATAATCTGTTTTAATACGGCTTTAGCTTCTTCTATTTTCCCGATTTTTTCAAAAAATGTAACTTGAGCAAACTTAAGCTCATACATTTCTGGTTTTCTTTGAATAGCTTTTTTCATTTCCTCATCAGCTTTTTGCAAGCTTACTTTAGCTGACAGCATTTCAATTAAAACAAGATAACGATTAATATCATCATCATCTTGCTCTATCGCTTTTCTTAAAATTTTCTCAGCTTTACCTTCCTGCCCTGTAGTCGAATAAAAAGTAGATAAGCCGACTTGTAGCGAATATCTTTCAGGTGAAATTGCAACGGCTTCTAGCAAATATTTTTCAGCTCCAGCATAATCTTTTTGACGAAGCAGAAACTTGGCCAAACTAATTCTTAGTGGAATATTATTGACGTTATCTAACACCCCTTTTCTAAGTAGTTTAATCGCTTTTTGATGTTCACCACTAACACCGTACATAGTTGTTAACAGGCTAATTGCTTCTACCCGATTACTATTTGTTTTCACAATCGATTCAATTTCAGAAATTGCCTGCTTTTTCTCACCCGACTTGTATTTGATTGTTGCAGATATTAATTTTGCTTCGACATTATCTGGCTGCTCTTTAATCACTTCATTTACTAAATTTTCAGCTTCATTAAGGTAGCGTTCAGTGCCCGCAATAACAAAGATTTTAGCTTTTCTTAATTTAGCACCCGAGTGCTTCGGGTCTAATTCAATTGCTTTATTGTAATTACCTAGCGCTTTACGCGGCTCTTTATTTACATCTGCCAGCTGCCCCATTAAGTAATACGCTTCTGCAAACTTAGGATCTATCTGTAAAACGTTTTTAGCTTCTATTTTGGCTTTTTCATAATTCTTTTCTGCCAGATAAGCATTGCCTTTTTCTAAATACTTTAATTTTCGTTCATCAGCACCACCACATGCTACCAATGAAACTACTAATATCGATGCTGTATACTTAGTTAACCCTGTAATAAAATGTTTCATTTACAGTCTCCTGCCCTTTAATAATTTTTAAATAATAATTGAAAAATATTTTTTATCGCAATGATTGCGTCTAATTTTAAATATTTTAAAGTAGTAAAAAACACTAAAACCCTCGAAACATAATTATCGATAACGCTCCGAGAGTCCCCACGCGCATTAAATCCCAGCCCCTTGCCTTTAACCCTAAAATAGCTTCGCTAGCATAAAACATAATCACCAACTTTACAGCCATTTCACCAATATCGCTATCACCTAAGTGTGCTTCTGGGAGATTTGGCACGATAATGACAATGATGATCACCAAATAATCTAGCGGGGTAATTTGAAATGTTTTATCCAGGCTAAACCTAACCCTCAACGCAAAAGCTATCGCAACAATTAAATATAATGAATTACTTATATTGTGAAGGTCGTGTTGGCTATCGCTAATTGGCATCAAATAAACCGCCATCACAGAAACAATATATACAACTGCTTTTTCCAGCATATCGGCTCGCGCCAATTTAAAGCCAAATGCCACCAGCAGAACAAAAATCAGAAAAGTGGCAAGTACAGCCATATCGACCTGTACATGCTCTGTAAATACAAATGCAATGATATAGAGCAGCGGCACAACGACTTTTAATATTTGAGTCGGAATAGTTGTCAGCAGGCCCTTTGTGCGAAGCACTCCAACCATTCGACGTAGCGTCGATTGTTTCACTTTTTCTGTGGAATGTAGAGACCAGTTAGTGATGCGCGCCAGATTAAACATCCCCAGAACACCGACACTCATCGTGATATAAATAACAAATAACAGCGCATCGGACTCATACATCATGAAATAGGCCACTGCGGTTAATACACTCTGGATCAGGTAAATAATAAACACTGCTTCATAATGATCAAAACCAAGATCAAGCAGTTTATGATGTATGTGATTTTTATCCGGTGCAAAGGGAGAGCGACGCTCATACAGACGCTGCCCCATAACCGCCATTGTATCTAAAATGGGCAGCCCTAAAATAAATAGCGGAATAAGCGGGCTCATGGCCGAATTGACCGACTGGCTTAGCAAAATCACCAGCACACCCAGACTGAAACCTAAAAACTGGCTACCAGTATCCCCCATAAATAGCCGTGCAGGATAGGTGTTATACCTTAAAAAACCCAATATTGAACCAGCAATCGCCATCGACATGAGCACCACATTGAAGCCATTGGCATCAAAGGCCAACAATGCAATGATGCTAATTGAAATCAACGATGTGCCACCAGCCAGACCATCCAGCCCATCAGAGAGATTAATTGCATTAGTGATTCCCACCAGTGCAAAAATCGTTAGCGGAATAGCTAAATAATCAGGAATATATCCATCGACAAATGGAAAGGTACGAACAACGACATCACCCCAGGCAACAACAATAACAACGGCTAAGAGCTGACCTAAAAATTTAATTTTATAGTTCAGGTCACACTTATCATCCCACAGACCAAACCCCCAGATAACCAGAAATCCAATCAGAATCGATATATGCTGCTGATTTAGCTCAATGAGCAAAAATATAGACAGCACACTACCTATCACCATCGCGATTCCACCAACGCGAGGGATAGCCTGTGTATGCACCTTACGAGCATCTGGCACATCAATTGCACCAATCTTATCCGCCCATTTCATAACTGGCGGAATCAATATCATCGTTGCAACAAGCGATATTATAAAAGCAAAAATATACAGCATTTAATGACTTTTACTTACCTGGAACATACTCAGGAATAATGGGGGCAATTTTACGACTAAAGTCCTCAAGTCGCTTATCCGCTATTGATAAATCCTGCCCTGGTTTTAAATAAGTTGTCAGACGCATTAATGCACCATCCGTTCTATGCTGGTTTAAAGAATCCCAAAACAACCACCACTTCATCATATATTCATTTGTAACAACACGGCCACGTTGCTGAAACCAGTAGTAAACCAGTTGCTTATGCTCATCTTTCTGTATAACAAGACGATTCACTTTAAGTGGAACACTATCTACCTCAGCACCGCTAACATTATGTTCAGTCAGGCTGGTAATGCGCCAACCACCACCCGGAATACAGGAGCGCGGTGAGTGTGCCGATGCACCTTTCTTTTGCGATGAATAGTAAGCTGAATAGAAATTCACCGAGCCCTGACCAGGGTTTTCCAGCCAATAATCATTCATCGAGTAATCAGTGAGTTTAAGAGCATCAATGTAAATCTGGTCTAAATAGCCGGTTTTGCCTTGCCAGTTATCAATTGTTAATGGAAATTCAGCATATTGTTTACGCTCAGGCTCTATCTCTACCTGATCTGGCAATACAATCACACTTGCTGCAACAACAGCAATAATTCCTAATGAGGCCCAAAAAGACTTAGGCACACCTCGATAATTCACTTGTGCGTCTTTGGGTGTAACAGCTGGAAAGTCCAGACCAAACGCCTCACGTAAAGGTAGCTTGTCTTTACCAATGCTAGCCAACACCCACATTTCAACGATAAGAATGCCAATGCAACACATAAACACAACCCAACCTTCAAAGTCGTGTAAAACACCCTCGGCCATCTGCGGCCCCCAATATTCAACTGTCACCCCTATTGCCCCAATTCTCAGGCTATTCATAAAGATTGTAATGGGTATAGATGACAAAAATATGATAGCTTTTTTCCAGATAGCGCCGGTAAAGAAATAAGCCGAAATAAAGGCCAGCGTCATTAAAGGAAAAAGGTAGTTAAGGCCACTACAGGCTTCAACCACCTGCAACTTGTAAACCCCCAGGTCAATAACATTGCCTTCAAGAAATACACTGATATCAAACAGACGAATAAATGCCACACCTATTTCAGATGAAATTAACTGCAGCTGAGAAGATAAGTTATTAAAGATGAAATTTGGCAGCGGAATCATAAAAAACAATATAACCAGAGGCACAAATATTATTTTAAACCCAGCACGCCCCATGATAGACAGAGCCACACCAAAAACTGACAGCACAAATGCATATTGAACAATGGTATATAAAGAGCTTAATTCACCGGCATAGTACAAAAGCAGGCTAAAAAAAGTTAAGGCCACACCCAACCAGCTGTCGTTAAATTGAATTTTTTCCAGCTGGTCACTTTTCTGCCATATTAAAAACAGCGTGATGAATGGAATGATATATCCATGACCATACTCTTCGCGAGTTTCCCACCAGCCGACCATGAATTCTATGCCGTCGTAGAAAATGCCACCCAGCAAAAGCAATGCAAACACCAGCCCCGCCCAAAATATCGGAGACTCCCTTAGTACCACTTCCTTTTCTTCAACCACGTCTGACATAAAACACCATTTGTTAATTTTTGTAGCTCAACTCAACATAAGTAAATTAGAGAATACTTACTGAGTATTTATAATAATCATCATCCTACTAAATTATTTATAGATTTCACAGCTATTAAATTAAAACTAATGCCACCCTTCAAAAATTAATTTTTTATGGCAAAACAGCTACATAGAAGTAATTGAAATGTCAAACAAAAAAGGTGACTCAATGTCACCTTTTTACAAATATAATTAAACACTAATATTGCTCGATTGCGATTTATCGGAGCAATAAGCGAGAAACAAATAACCAAAATACAGTCAGAAAAAAAACAACTCACAACTAGCTTAAATTAAATTTTGATAAGCGAATTATTCACTTAAAAACTTTCATCCATATTACCCCTTCAGGTTGTCCATCCAACATTGCGGTGCTCGCACAAACCAGCGAAATGACAAGATCACTATTTACATGCTCGATGGAAATGTAGCCCATTGATCCGGTAAACATAGCTTCCAGCTCGGCACCATTACCCGATACTCCAGCTTTCAACCCACTAATAAACCCATGATAAGATCCGTTCCAGCCTGAATTTCCACACAAGATTTCATAAACAGGTTGATGACTATTATTAGGACCACGAAATTTAAAAACACCAGCCTCGTGGGTATCACCCACTAATGAAATTGTTCGGCTCGCATCACCGTTTTGCCAGATATAATTTAATAACTCATCACGCTCAAAGCTGTAATTCACCCAACCATCCAAATAAGACTCTTCCCAACCATGCGCACCATCAAACATAATACCGTTACAAATAATTAAATATTTATGCGGATTGTCATCAACTCTTGCTTTAAACCAGTCTTTTTGCTCCGCACCTAACATAGACTTATTCGGCACATCTGGCTCCGTATATAAATCACGATATGTTCTACAATCTAAAACAATAAACCGCACCGGTTCAATATCAATTATGTAATACGCATCTTCACTAGAATATGCAGTAAAATTTCTAGCAACACCATTTGAATCAGTATCCGAATCGATTAAAGACTTATTTAAATTCATAAACACTTCATGCCCTACATCGCGCCCAGTATTCCAGCGATTTAACTTCGCGCCTGTCGCATTTGCTCGATCAGAACAGTCATTAAATGCTCGGTCATGGTCATCCCACATGGCATAACAGGGCACTGATGATTTAAACTTCGCCGCCTCATTAACCAAGCTATAGTTACGCGCCATACTATTAGTTATTTTGGGCCCGTTATAAGTTAAGCCTGAATACGAATTGATAAAACTGGTTCTGAATGCTGCGGCATCTGCATCTGCATGTGAAGCGGGACGTTTAAAATGCGCTTGCGCATAATCAGTGTAACCAACTGTAGTTTCACCAATGTCCGGGTAGTAGATATCACCCTGATGGATATGTGCCAGAAAATTTTCCTGCGATGCTTTATACCATAACTTGGCAACACGCAATGCACCATCATCAAAAAAAAGTGAGCTATGTGCAGTACAACCAAAATAGCCAATTTTCCAAGTATCTTTTATTTCAGGTAATGTTTTTAAACATCCAGCACTAAATGTTTTTTCATCACCTAACGTAACATCATTTGGAACGGCAACTTCAACCATACTTACTCGCCACCAATAATGGGTATTCGGTTTTAAGTCATCGATATAAACCGTAGCTCTAAAATGATGAATTGAAGATAAAATTTCTGAAGTTGAAGAATAACCGGTAACTTCATGCTCATAGTTTTTATCCGCATAAACATTAACCTTTAGGGTAGCTGCCTGCGAACTTGGCGCATCATTACGACACTGTACTGCGAAGCCTGTTTTACTTAATCCACCAACCCAGCAACCCTCTCTGGCAACAACGGGAGCAACCATAACTACACCTCCGTCAGTCTAACGAAACCGGCTGAACCCCCTAAAGAATACAAATTAAGAAATGTATCAGTTGCTCCAATTTTTATTACCTCTGGATTACCTGCTAGAATTCTTGAAGAATTTAATGGCGTTGCTGCTACCCCTCCCGTTTGCAATGCAATGGTTGGTGTTCCTATTTTTGTAAACACCAAATTCGCACCGCCATAGCCTGCAACCGGTTGTGGCTCTGTTGGATCATCCCAGATAGAAAAATTCTGAAATGATAACCAGAATTTTAAATTGTTTACCGTTGCCGCATCCATAACAAGATCTGCTGTTGATAAAGGTGCACCATTATCAACCCGAGCATTAATCTGACTTTCTGTTAAAACGACATCATATAACTGACAATCATTTATGTTACCGCCATAATATGCAGCACCACTACTGGTAGTACCTATACCTAAATTTTGAGCTGGTATTGTGAAATCAACAGATTCACCGGTATCTACTACAGCAACAGAATCATAAATTTTTGTTTTATCTACATACACGGCACAACGCGTATTGGCACGATCAATAATATAAGTAAAGCAATGCTCTGCTCCATCCGAAACTGTCGTTGTAATAATATCTTCATTAAGAACATTCACACCGTTGGTATCTTTTAACACAATACCTAGCTGCCAAAACTCACCCGTATCTCGATTTATTTCAATGCTTAATAATGAGTTTGAACCACCACCTAAAGTAAGTGCACGATGTTTATACTGACGATCGACAGAGATAGCCCCCCACCATTGATAAGTAACTGCATCACTGGTTGTTGATAGAATATTAAATTCAGAATTGGCTGAAAAATCGACACTTGTTACTCTATAGCCATCAGCACCATCATCCAATGTTGCTCCAAATAGTGCCGAAGAAATTGAAGATTTTAAATGCACATTTATATCCGAATCAACTCTATACAATGCCCCAGCAGTCACTGGGACCGACACATGATTACCTCCATTTAATGATGCAACAATAGGAACTTTAGAAACATCAAACTCTGCTGCTGCAACATGCAGAGTGTTTCCTGAAACATTTAATTCTAGAACCTGTGGTATCCCTGCTGCATCTACGCCCGTTAACGATATTTTACCATTACTTATGCCTGCCATTTTATTACATCCCTTTATGCGGCTATTACAATCCTTCACATGCGGATAATGCCAATTATTTTTTAAAACATACAACACCAAAAATCAATATTGTAGACATCTAAGTTCAATCAAAAAAATTTAAACACATCGCAAAGCTAACTTACACACACCATGCCAACAATAAACTTTACTCTTAAGATACAAGTATTTAATAAAACTACCTCACTATTAAATAGCTATAAACATAGAATAAAAACCCCATTATTTTGTAAATAAATTCGACTTCAATCTAGAAAAAACAAAAAACTTTACACTCTCAACCATATAAAACAACAATAAAATTTACACAATGCCTTAATCAGCCTTTCTTTTTCAGATCATTTACACATCTAAACCAATTTAACTTATTGTATATAATGCATTAAATACAGACTTGGTATATTTACTGCATTATTTTCAAAAAATCACGACAATTTAAAAAACTTAAACTGAATAAATAATACTTTTCAATACGGAATTTTATCGATATATAAAAACACGAAACCTGAAAATATAAAAATATAAAAATATAAAAAAGAAAATTTTATGAAATCATACATAAAGCACCCCATTAAAAAAGCACAAACTATCGCAGTCTTAATGCTACTTAGTAGCACCAGTCATGCCACCACAGGATACGACTTAACCACTATAGGTGTTGTTGGCCTTTACAATAAAATAGGCACCGTCACCGATACCGGTTATGTCACAAGCTCGGCAGCAGCCTTTAATGGAACTTCGTATGGAAGCAGCACAGATGTCAAAGCTTGGGTATATTATGGCTCAACCACCTATATAGTTGGGCTAGTTAACAGTGACTTCTCTGGTAACATTCTTTACCGGAGTAATTATATTACCAACATTAATAACTCTGGTACGACACTCGGCACAACCCAAGTTGATACAAGCACCGGAGCAAGAAAAAATACCACATGGTTATACGATGGAGTTAACACAACTAAAATAGGTTTGACTGGTGAAAACTATATCGGCACTACTGGCAATCAAGGCTCATATGCCAGTCGTTTAAATAATATGGGCCAAGTCGCCGGCAGCTCTAGTTTTTATAATGGGAGCAAAAACTCACAAGGCATCACAGCATGGATATATGACGGGAATATCACCAAAGAAATAGGCCTAACAGAAGGTATTTATATACGCAGTCTGGGCTCACGCAGCAGCGCAAGTTATGCCATTAATGATGCAGGGCATGCTGGCCAGGCTGAACGCTTTGACGTGATCACCCCATCATATTTGAGCTTAACAGGAAGCAGTGCCTGGATATATGACGGCAATGAGACCAAAGAAATTGGTTTGACGGGTAGTAGTTTTACCTATAGCAATACAGGCTATAAAAAGAACACTGCAACAGCAATAATGAAGCAGGCCTAGTTCTGGGTGAAGTGAGGCTTCAAAATGAACAATATGGAATCAGCAGCTGGTTATACGACGGCACAACGACAAAAGAAATCGGTCTTTTTGGAAATGAATATACTAAAAGCAGCGATGGCAGCAAGAATAACAAAGCGATTTCACTTAATGATGCTGGACAAGTAGCTGGTGACTCTGCTGCCTATGACGGCGACACTTGGCTAGGAAGCACAGCCTGGTTTTACGGCAATAATCTCGACCAGCTATTTACGTTTGATTATTCGCTTCGTGCTTCTGGAGACTTCACTTCTAGCTCAAGCAAGTATCCAGGCGAAGACGGTTTATTACTTGGCACATATTCTCGGTACGATGACAACGACTTATTTCTTGGAGACTACTTATTTTCATTCACTATAGAAGATGGCTTTATGGACCTTGAACTACAAATTAACAATATGACAGAAAAAGGCTGGTGGTTGCTCGCAAGCGCAGTGAGCAGTAATAATACTGGACAAATAGCAGATATCGGCAGTCTCGTTGGTGGCGGACCAAAATCAGCTTACCTACTTACACCTCATGTTTCTGCAGTACCTGTTCCCGCAGCCATTTGGATGTTTGGTACAGGATTAATTAGCCTGATGGGATTTGTCCGGCGCAAGAAAAAACAAGCAGTAATTTCTGCCCAATAAACTCAGGCTATAAGTGGAACGACAATACATGCTTCAAAATACAAAGAACTACCGGCCCGATATTGACGGCCTTCGTGCTATAGCCGTTATATCCGTTATTTTATACCATATAAATAAATCAATAATATCGGGAGGATTTATTGGGGTTGATATATTCTTTGTTATCTCAGGCTATCTTATAACTCAGCATATTATTCGAGATATAGAAAAAAATAGATTTTCAATTATTGAATTCTATCGCAAACGAATTAAACGTATATTTCCAGTTCTATTAGTCGTTATTGCTGTAACACTTATTATTAGCCTGACCATTCAGCGCCCTGCAGATACAGTCATAGTCGCTAGATCATCCTTCGCTTCAATTTTTTCAATGGCGAATGTATATTTCTGGCTATTTTTAGATACCAGTTACTTTGCAGCTGAGAGCAGTGAATCTCCGTTATTACATTTATGGTCTTTAGGTATTGAAGAACAGTTCTATATATTTTGGCCTTTGATTTTAATACTTATATACAAATCAATAAAAGGTTTATCATTTTTTATAATATTTACTCTGATTGCAACCGGATCATTTCTTCTTGGGGATTATTTATACCCCACAAACCCATCTTTTGTTTATTACATGCTTCCAACACGTGCAGGTGAGCTTCTCATTGGCGCATTAACGGCTCACGCAATAACCAGAAAAGGTAATCTAAAAATACCAAAAAACATCGTCACAACATTATCTATTACCGGCGCTATTTGTATAGCAGGTTCATTAATATTTTTATCCAAATCTCAGGTGTTTCCAGGATTCCGCGCTATTTTTCCAACTGTAGGAACAGCATTACTAATAATAGCGGGACACTATGGAAACAGTTTAGCGACCCGCATACTGACACTCCGTCCACTTATATGGGTCGGATTGATATCTTATTCGGCTTATTTATGGCACTGGCCCATACTAGCTTTTGCTCGATATTCCCGATTAGAAATAGGCTTAATCAATGGATTACTCATTTTTATATTAACAATTCTTCTTTCCTGGATGAGCTATTACTATATAGAACGCCCTACCCGCCAATATAATGGATCTGCAATAAAGATTTTTGCTTATCAGTTTGCCATACCTAGTATTATTATTACTGTTTTTACATTAATAATAATGAGAAGTGGGGGATATTTTTTACATTTGAATGCGGACGAATATAGAGCTGTTGCTCAAAAAACACTGCCCGCATATAAATACAACTATGTATGCCAGAGTTGGGAAATAACACCAGAACAGGTTAACGGAGATAATTGTCTAGTCGGTGAAAGCACAAGCACATCCCCAACTGTATTACTATGGGGTGACTCTAATGCTGCTCATTTTATTGGTATTATTGGCACCTTCGCACGAGAAGAAAAATTTCAATTTAAAAACCTTGAACACTCATCTTGTCCTCCAATTTTTTCAGATCCTGAAAAATTTGTATCAGCTAAAGTATTAACTAAATGTCGATCATCACTAACAACCATGCGCAAAGCTTCTGACAAGTATCAAGTAGTTATTATTTCTGCTAGCTGGCCCAGTTACCAGACGAAATCAAATGAATTCTTAGATGTTTTCTTTGATACAACAAAACAGCTAGCAGAGCAAGGCAAACTAATTATCTTACTTGGAAAGATCCCAGTAATTCCCACATACGATAGACTCTGCCCTGAAAAATCAATCAACCTTCCATATCTAAAATGTAACACTGCATCCAGAGTTGCAATATCCAACGATGTCTCGAGCATAAATACAGACTTAAAAGCATTTGCTTCTAAAACTAAAAATGTTGAGTATTACGACCTCGAAGACTACTTGTGCCCAAATGGCAACTGCTCTGCATACCATAAAAATGGTGAAGCGCTTTACTATGACACCAACCATTTGTCACTAAGCGCATCGTGGGAAATTGGTAACGATATATACAATACCAGCGGTGTTCCGTTTCCATTTACTTTAATTTCTAGTTTACGATAAAAATAAGATATATTTTACACTCTTATAAACAACACAGACACACCAAGTTAACAATATGTTTATAATCGCATATCAGCTTTTTTTCTAATTGTTAGTTGGTAGGGTGTGATTTGTATGTGTTGGTTAAACCAAGTACCATGGATTACGGAGCCAGATTTTTCTGGCTACTTAAATCACATCAAGAAAAGACCAGACCCATTTATTTTAATCAAAATTTCAAGTACTAGACTCACGTCTGGCGAAACCGATCAAACCAATTAAACCACTTCCAAATAACCAAACCGCTGCGGGAACGGGTACCGCGCTAACATCGCCCGACTGAACAGCCCAGCTAAACACACTATCGGTCTTATAGGTATTGCTCTGAATGCCATATCTCATACTAAAAAGCCACGCGTAGTTTGGATTAGGTTCGAACCCAAACTCCGTGGCTGACCAATAGGTGCTCTGAAGATTAATAAATGGCCCTGTATTGCTCAAACAATAATTTGGGGCTATACAACCAGTTTCCAGGCCGTTAGTATCATAATAAGCTGTATTACCTAACACATTGTAAAACATATTAGATAATTCACTCTGGGCAGTAATGTTGTAACCGGCATCCACGCCTTCATAAATATTTGTGAAAGTATAACCATCATTACCAACATCAACGGTATTTGCTAAACGCCAGCCACCTACACCGCCTACCGTTAGATTTCCTGCCCAATCATTTGCATCTTTCCAGGTCATAAGTCCATCGGCATCATACCCCGAACTTTGAGCGTAATTTGCATCGGTCAACCAAGTTAAATTCGCTACATCATCGTAATAAGCTAAACCACCTAAACGTGACACTAATGCTGCGTTGGCACTGTTTAAGACTGATATTACGGATGCAGCTACCACTGATTTCAAAAATTTCATTGCCATTTCCCTTTGCAGTTTTTATTAGATCCAACAGAAAATAATATAGCAATAATCGCACTATTTTTATAAGCATTTGATTATGCTAAAACTACTCATAATATGATTTTTAAATAACTTGTTATTATAAAAAATAACAACATTTAAACTTATTTTGCTGAGATGATTACGGGATCTTGCTATTTGCCTTCAAGACATAATTAACTCTGGAATAATGTAAATTAAAAGACTCACCTATCTCTTTCATGCTGCATGCATCACTGTTCTGTAAGATCATTTAACTAAACCAAATGTTTTAACAAATAGCGTGTAATAAATAAGTAGAATCACACTCCATAGCTATTTTTAAAGGATAGCTAAGCACGTGGTTACTAATATTAAGTGTATTCTCAGTAAACTACTAAATCAACTTAAATCGTAAACGTCCAGCAAACCCCACATACTGAATCCCACTTCATTTCCTAAAATGACTCCTCCATCAATACACCGGAGTCAATCATGACAAAACGTAAACAACGCAGCCGAGCGCAGTGGCTAGCGCTC
>Ga0316205_10003606_pt1 | contig 14447 bp, 14 predicted proteins | sample 3monthpyrite_MG_FD_204941 | JGI IMG/M metagenome (GOLD analysis project Ga0316205, IMG submission 204941) | Microbial mat bacterial communities from mineral coupon in-situ incubated in ocean water Damariscotta River, Maine, United States -... | ecosystem: Environmental > Aquatic > Marine >... | reverse complement strand
ATCCCGTTTTCCCGTGCCGCCGCGACCGCCTTTGGCAAGGCCGCCAAAAAGGCAGGTTGCGCAAAGCCATAGCCCGCGTCAACGCGCACAAAACCGGCACGAGGCTGTGTGACCACTGGTTCAACGCGGCCCAGCACCCGGCCTGTGACCAATTGCTGGCAATAGCTTTCCAGGTAGTACAAACCGCAAATCCGGTTGCCGCGCGCTTCGGCCCAGGCGATAGCATCGGCCATGGCCTGCGCCTGGCTCGGGCCCGCGCCATGGCTCAGCAGAGCCGTCCGGCTGACTTCTCGGATGGTTTCAATATCAATACTGGCCATACTGCCCCCCTAGGTCTGGCGCCAAGATGGCCCGCACGGAAACCGGTGCCAAGCCCCAAAAATAACATGACACTGGCGCCCTAGGCCGGGCTCAGCGCACCATGATCCAGACGTAACACCCGGTCCATCCGGTCCGCCAAAGCGAGGTTATGCGTCGCAATCAACGCGGCCAGACCCCGATCCCGGGCCAGCTTCACCAATGCCGCGAACACACGATCTGATGTGTCCGGGTCAAGATTACCTGTGGGTTCATCGGCCAGCAGGACAGCCGGTTCATTGGCCAACGCGCGCGCAATCGCGACGCGCTGCTGTTCGCCGCCCGACAGGGCCGCGGGTCTGTGGTCCGCACGGTCCGCCAGCCCCATTTGTGCGAGCAATTCCGCAGCGCGCCCATCTGCCTCTGCGCGCCCGATGCCATTGGCCAATTGCGGCAGAACCACATTTTCGACAGCCGAAAACTCGGGCAGCAAATGGTGAAACTGATAGACGAAGCCGACCTGTTCGCGCCGCGCCGCTGTGCGCGCCCGCTCGCTTGCCCGCCCCATATCCGCGCCAGCCAAATAGACCTGCCCGCTGTCGCCGTTGTCCAACAGGCCCGCAATATGCAGCAATGTAGACTTGCCCGAACCCGATGGCGCGACCAGACCGACCAATTCACCGGGCTGCACCGCAAACGACACATCGCGCAGCACCACGATCTCTTTGTCCTGGCCCTGGTGATAGGATTTGGACACGGCCTTGAATTCCAGCACCGGGTTATTCATAGCGCAGCGCCTCGACCGGGTGCATACGTGCGGCGCGCCGGGCCGGGAAGATGGTGATCACGAAACTCAACCCCAATGACAGCGCGACGGCCATCACGACATCGCCAGCCTGCAACTTGGCGGGCAATTGATAAATACCACGGATAGACGGATCCCAGACACCGCCGCCGCCCAACGCGTTCACTGCCGAGAATATCGGGTCAATATAGATCGCGAACAAACTGCCCATCACCACGCCCAACGCCGTGCCAACCACGCCGACCAACGCGCCACAGATAAAGAACACCCGCATCACAGCGCCCTCGGTCAACCCCATGGTGCGCAAGATACCGATGTCACGGCCCTTGTTGCGCACCAACATGATCAATCCGCTGGTGATGTTCATCGCGGCAATCAGCACCAGAACCGACATGATCACGAACATCACGTTGTCCTCGATGTCCAACGCCCGCAGGAATGAGCCTGACCGGTCGCGCCAACTCCACAGCAACCCATATTGGCCCGCAGCACCCAACAAAGCGGGACTATAGGCATCCACGGCCTCGGGATCTGCCACCATGACCTCAATCTCGTCGGCCGCACCCTCGCGATTGAAATAGACCTGCGCTTGATCGAACGGCATATAAATGCGTGTGTTGTCAATGTCATAGCGCCCGGCCGAAAAGATATACCCGATCTCGAAGGCGCTGACACGGGGGCTGGTGCCAAAGGCGGTTTTGACCCCGTTGGGGGAGATCAACTTGATCCGGTCCCCCAGTGTCACGCCAAGGCTGCGCGCCACGCCCGAGCCTATGGCAAGGCCCGGATCAAACCCGTCCAGGGTGCCGATCGCATCCACCGGATCAGCGACACGCGGGATCGTGGCCAGATCGGCCGGCGTGATCCCATAGACATCCACGCCGGTGGTATTGTCACGCAGATTGGCCATGACCTGCCCGCGCACCAGGGGCGCTGCCCGCGTCACACCCGCAACCGCCGCAAGCCGTTGCGACATCTCGGCGAAATCGCGTATCTCGCTGGTTTGCCGCCCATCTTCATCAATGTGAAGCGCGTTATAGACAGTCACATGGGCATTGGCGCCCAGTATGGTATCAACGAATTCCGCCCGAAAGCCCGCACGCACGGACATGGTGGCGATCAGCGCAAACACGGCCAAGGCAATGCCGATCAAGCTGATCCAGGTCATCACGCTGACCCCGCCCTCTGCGCGACGCGCGCGCAAATAGCGCCAGGCGATCATCCATTCGAATTTCGAAAAAGGTGCCGTCTTGGCCATGTGCTGCCTGATTTCATGCCTGTCCTGATGTGCGAGACCCTGCGCCAGCGCGCCCCGATCGTCAAGCGCGTGCGCCGCTAGAAATGGTTGCCTTCACTGTGAAACCGGGCCGGGTCGTCACCCTGCGCCTGAGCACGTGCCTTGCCGCCTGCCGCCCAGGTTAGACCGCGGCGCAGCATCTCATGTGCTGGCCCTTGCGCAATCACATTCGCCTTGTGACCCAATGCGTTGTAATACACCCGTCCCAGGCCCCAATGTTTGGTCCAGGCCACGGGCATCGCGACCGGGCCGTTGGCCGCATGATACCAGTTCACACTTGGGAATGTCGTTTCGGCCAGCACCTGAACGGCGGGATCGACATGCAGGTAATATTGTTCGGAACGGACGTCGAAATCCTGCAAACCCGATACCAGCTCGTGATCCGGCGCGGTGATGCGCACCCGATAGTCCACCCCGTCGCCGCCGGGGTGGGCCACCCAATTGCCCCCGGTCATGAATTGCCACAACACATTGTCGCGAAAAGCATCGCACATGCCACCGTGACACCCCGCAAGCCCGGTGCCCGCACCCACAGCGGCGCTGACATTCATCGCGGCCTCCCGGCTTAGTGTGCTCATCGTCCAGACCGGCACAATCAGATCCAACCGCTGCAAATGTTCCGGGTCATCAAAGCAGGCCAGGCTGTCCGTGACCTCTACTTCGATCCCGGCGTCTGTCAGCATGGCCTGGAACAGGTTCGCAACCTTGTCCGGCTCATGGCCTTCCCAACCGCCCCAGGTGATTATCGCTTTTGTCATGCCGCCTTCCTTACCCTGCGCCGCGTCCGAAAGGGCCGCGTCAAGAACCCCAAAAGGCCACCGACCAGAACCCAGCCACCGGCAAATCCGATTGCCGCCGAAATGGCCCCGTCGGCCGTCACCGGCACCGCCGGTTTGAAATCTTCCCAGGTTTTCGCCACCAGATCGCCATCCGCCATGTTCCACGGTTGGGCCAGACGTTCCAACGGGCTTGCCGCACGCAACGAGGCAAGATCGGCATCGAGTCGCTCAAACCGGGCAATGGATGCGCCCAGGGTCTGCTTCAGTTCACCTTCAAACCCGGTGTCAGGCATGGAGGCCAATGCGTCGGCGCGGCTTTTGCCGCTGGCAAGTGCCGCCGCGTCGAAGCCCACAACGACGATGCGCAACTCGCCTACCGCGCCGGAGAGACGTTGCAGGTATTGTTGCGAAAACTCCGGGAATTGCGACAGGCCAATTGCCCCCGCCACCCCGCCAACCAGGGCCATTGTTCTGATCATATCACGTGCCTCTTGCCTGCGCGACGCCGGTTGGCCCGGCGCTCGATGGGGCCTACTATACCATAGGGGCGCCACTCTCCCAGCATTTTTGCACCGCGGCGCGTCCCGAACCTGCCGGAACCAAAATGACCCAAAGTCACCTTAAGGCGGTTGCGATACAGAATCACAGGGGGGCAGACGGGCTATGCCCCAAGGATCATCAAGATGCCACCGGCCAGATGACCAGCGCCAATAGGGCCTACCAGGTTGTTATCATTAGGTTATTTTCAGATTCGCCCCTGCTATGTATACTTTTCTTGACATGGTGACATCTATTTCATACTCATAGTCCAAGATTTGCGACCCCGTGTCGTGCACACTTAACCCGATAGGTGCCTTATGAGCCACGAAGAACGCAACAATATCGCCAGCCTCATCGCCGGTCTGCTGATCAACATCTACGTGATCATCAAACTGTCGAATATGTTTGAAAGCGGGCGTCTGGATGGGCCGGACGCGATGATGATCTGGGCGCGGGCCATGTTGTGGGTCATTCCGATCGGCATCTTGACCGTGATCATCTGTATCATCTTGTTCTCGATCCTTTTTGCCATCGCCGAGCGCGACGGAAACCCCAGTTTCATCGTCGATGAACGCGACGAGGCGATCAAGACTTTCGGAATGCGCTTCACCATGGTTGTGACATCCATCGGATTTGTCGCAGGGCTGGTCGCTCTGGCCTTTGGAGCCGCACCGTTATACGTCTTTATCGGGATGTTCTTTGCCTTTTCACTGGGCGATCTCATCGGCAATGCTGCCAAGCTTATTCGCTACCGCGCGGACCTTTGATCATGCCAAAGAAGCCAAAAATAACCAACAATATCCGCCGCTTGCGCTTTGATGCTGATGAGATGACGCAAAAGCAACTGGCCGAGGCCGTAGGCGTGACCCGCCAAACCATCGTGGCCATTGAGAACGCCAAATACTACCCCACACTGGAACTGGCGTTCATGATCTCAAGGGCCTTCGACAGGCCGCTGGAAGAGGTATTCATCATTGAGTTTGACTGACCGGCGCTAAGCCACAAAACCCCTGCAATCCGCGCCAAGTATTCCGCAGCATTGCGTTGCGCACAGGTGAGGTTTGCCTTTCCAACCAAACCCCAAGAGGTATCCCCATGGCACATCTTGCTGTGAACGGTCGACTATTGCCGACATTCTTTGTTCTGGTCTGTATTATTCCAACGTTTTTCGGTATTTACCGGATCTTCCTTATCTTGACCCAAGGTCCGATCTTGCTGTCCTTCTTGCCCGAACAAGTGGACAACCTGCCACTGCTGCTGCATGTCATCGGGGGTGTCGGCTTCCTCACTTTGGGCGCGCTGCAAATCCTGCCAGGCTTTCGCAGCCGCAATCTGGCGCGCCACCGCGCCCTGGGTCGCATCACCGCCAGCCTGGGCGTTTTAGCTGGTATTTCAGGTGTTTGGATGACTTTGCTGCACCAGGAAATCTCTGGCCCTGTCCTGTTTTACGGGCGTCTCATGTCAGGAACCGCCTGGACCGTCTTTATCCTGATCTCGATCCGCTTTGTCATACGGCGCAACATCACCCGGCACCGGAACTGGATGCTGCGCGCCTATGCCATCGCTTTGCCTGCCGGCACGCTGGCCTTTTTCATGCTGCCTATCGTGTTGATCTTTGGCGAAGAGGGTAATGAGCTGCTGTTCGAGTGGGTGCAGGTCGTGGCCTGGCCGGTGCATCTGGCGATTGCCGAGGCGATCATCCGCCGGCCTGCCCGTCTGCGTGGCAGCCCGATGGCGCTGCCCGCGGAATGACCCTGGGTCACCAAGACCACCAGGGCAGCCCGCCTTACCTAGTGGCTGGCGTAAATCTCGACGATGCGCGCGACGGCTGCCTTGGCGCTCAACTCTTCGCTTTCGCCCGTCCGGCGGCTGGTCAGTTCAACCACCCCGTTCTTCAGCCCACGCGGCCCAACGGTGATGCGCCACGGCAAGCCGATCAGATCCATCGAGGCAAATTTCGCGCCCGCGCGCTCTTCGCGATCATCATAGAGCGGGTCGAGGCCCGCCCCGATCAGCGCCTTTTCAAGCCCTTCACAGGCCGCGTCACAATCGCCGTCGCCCTGACGCAGGTTCACAATGCCGCAGTGAAATGGCGTGACGCCTTCGGGCCAGATGATGCCCTTGTCGTCATGGCTGGCCTCGATGATCGCGCCCAGCAGACGCGACACGCCAATACCGTGGCTGCCCATATGCACCGCAACAGGCTTGCCATCGGGGCCTTGAACCGTAGCGCCCAGCGCATCCGAATATTTCGTGCCGAAGTAGAAAATCTGCCCCACCTCTATGCCGCGCGCTCGCCGCTGACGCTCAGCCGGCACCTGCGCAAACATCGCCTCGTCATGGGTTTCATCGGTGCGGGCATAGCGCGAGGTAAACTCATCCATAACGCCCTGGCATTGCTCAACGCTGTCGAAATCAATGTCGCGATCGCCGAATTTCAACTCGGTGATTTCGCTGTCATAAAACACTTCGCTCTCGCCGGTGTCGGCCAGCACCAGAAATTCATGCGTGTCATCGCCACCAATCGGGCCGCTGTCGGCGCGCATCGGAATGGCTTGCAGGCCCATACGCTCATAGGTGCGCAAATAGCTCACCAAATGGCGGTTGTAGGAATGCAGTGCCGCCTCTTTCGACAGATCAAAATTATACCCATCCTTCATCAGAAACTCGCGGCCCCGCATCACCCCAAAGCGCGGTCGCACTTCATCGCGGAATTTCCACTGGATCTGATACATGGTCAGCGGCAGGTTCTTGTAGCTGCTGACATGGGCGCGGAAAATGTCGGTGACCAGTTCCTCTGCCGTCGGCGTGAACAGCATGTCGCGGTCATGACGGTCCTTGATGCGCAGCATCTCGGCGCCATAGGCGTCATAACGCCCGCTTTCGCGCCACAGATCGGCCGATTGAATGGTGGGCATCAACATCGCCAAATGGCCAGCGCGTGCCTGTTCTTCATGCACGATCCGCTCGATGCGCTGCAGCACCTTGTAGCCCAGCGGCAACCACGAATAGATGCCGGCGCTGGCCTGTTTGATCATGCCCGCGCGCAGCATGTAGCGGTGACTGACAATCTGCGCTTCGGCAGGGGTTTCTTTGAGAACAGGCAGAAAATAGCGCGACAATCGCATACGGGCAGACCTTCAGGTAAAATTCGTCGTCATTTGGTCTAGATCAAAGCCGCCTGCCCCGCAACGACATTGGCGCGGGTTGTGGGCCGCGCGCCCCCTGCGCGCCCAGATCGCCCTTGATCTGGCCCGCCGAAGGCGCGACATAAGGGAAACCCGAGCGAAAAGGCACCCAAATGGCATTACCGATCAAGGATCAGTTGAAATATTGGGGCATTGCGGCGGCGGTGTCTTTCTTCATTCTGTGGGTGCTGGGCGACGTGATCCTGCCCTTCATTTTGGGCGGCGCGGTTGCCTATTGCCTGGACCCGATCGCCGATTGGTTCGAGCGGCTGGGCCTGAGCCGGATCATGTCAACGATCACGATAACACTGATCGCGGGCGTCCTGGTGGTGCTGGCAGCCTTGCTGGTGATCCCGACGCTGGTGCAACAGCTTGTGGGTCTGGTGGCCACCGCCCCTGATCTGATCAACGGCTTCATCGCCTTTCTGACCGAGCGGTTCCCCGACCTTCTGGACAGCGAAAGCCGCATGTATCAATCACTGGTATCGGTCGGCAATGCCTTGCAGGAGCGCGGCGGCACGGTGGTCAATTCGGTGCTGGCCTCGGTTGGATCCCTGGTCAATATCGCCGTGCTGATCGTGCTGGTCCCGGTCATCACCTTTTACCTGCTGATGGATTGGGATCGGATGGTGAGCGAGATCGACCGGCTATTGCCGCGCGACCATGCACCGATCATCCGGCAACTGGCCCATCGCATCGACCGAACCCTGGCGGCCTTTATCCGCGGTCAGGGCACGGTCGTGTTGATCATGGGCGCGTATTACGGGCTTGGTCTGATGGCCATAGGCCTGAATTTCGGCCTGGTCGTCGGTTTTTTCGCAGGGCTGATTTCCTTCATACCCTATGTGGGCGCGGTAATCGGCGGCGCGCTGGCTTTCGGACTGGCGATCTTTCAGTTTTGGGGCGACTGGATCTGGCTCGGCGCGGTGGCGGTGCTGTTCTTTGGCGGCCAATTCATCGAGGGCAATATCCTGACGCCCAATCTGGTCGGCAATTCAGTGGGTCTGCATCCGGTCTGGCTGATTTTTGCATTGTCCGTCTTTGGCGCATTGTTCGGCTTTGTCGGCATGCTGGTGGCCGTGCCCTTGGCCGCGGCCATGGGCGTGTTGGTGCGCTTTGCCATCGAACGCTATCAGGGTAGCCTGCTGTACAAGGGCTACGCGGGCCGCGATGAAGAATGACGCGACACGTCAGTTGACGTTTGAACTGCCGTCGCGGCCCGCGCTGGGGCGCGAAGATTTCTTTCAGGCCCCCTCAAATGCGCTGGCCCTGGCCATGCTGGATGGCGACTGGCAGGGTCAAACGCGCATGGTGCTGACCGGCCCCGCCGGGTCAGGCAAGACCCATCTGGCCCATGTCTGGGCCCAAGAAACCGGGGCCCAGGTGCTGCCCGCACTTGACCTTGCCGCGACTTTGCGCGCCGTGCTGGACAATCCCCTGCTGCCGCTGGTGGTCGAAGATATTGACGATCTGGCCGGAGACCGCGACCGCGAAGAGCCGCTGTTTCACCTGCTCAACGCGCGCGCGCAATCGGGTGCCGGGCCCTTGCTGCTGACCCATCAGGGCGCGGTGGCCGACGGCGGTTTTGCCTTGCCCGACCTGCAAAGCCGGCTGCTCAGCCTGCCGCTTGCGGCCCTTGAGGCACCAGACGACCAATTGTTGGCCGTCGTGCTGGTCAAATTGTTTGCCGACCGCCAGATTGAGGTGCCCGGAGAGGTCATCACCTATCTGTGTCGCCACATGGAGCGCAGCTTTGCCGATGCCGGTGCAATCGTGGCGCAACTGGACAAAGCCGCCCTCGCCGCCAAACGCCCGATTACCCGACCCCTTGCAGCCAGTGTTCTGCACGCCCTATATGGACATAATGACCTCTGATCCGCATTGAAAAGCGGCGCGCGTCATCATTGCGTCACATCCAACCGGCAAGAAAACTGATATGAGCACGGCCGATTTTTTGCATAATCCCTTTCCCGCCGCCCAAGCCCTGGGCGCGGACGATTGGGCTGGGCCAAAGCGATTTTTCAACCGCGAGCTGAGCTGGCTGGCCTTTAACTGGCGCGTGCTGGAAGAGGCCGAAAACGCGCGGGTGCCGCTGTTGGAGCGATTGCGCTTTCTGTCGATATCCGCGACCAATCTGGATGAATTCTATACTGTGCGCGTCGCGGGTCTGCGTGAACTGGCCCAGGCTGGCAATGTGACCCCTGCCCATGACGGCCTGACGCCGGCTGAACAATTGGTGTTGATCAACGCCGATGCGCGCGCGCTGCTGGAGGCCCAGCAAAACGCCTGGACCTCGCTAAAGGCCGGATTGGAAGAACACGGCATTGTCATCTGCGCACAAGACGATCTGAGCGAGGATGAAACCGAATATCTGGCAACTTTGTTCCTGGAACAGGTCTTTCCTGTCCTGTCGCCATTGGCCATCGACCCGGCACATCCCTTTCCCTTCATCCCCAACACCGGTTTTGCATTGGCGTTGCAATTGCAACGCAAGTCCGACAAACGCAAGCTCAAGGCATTGTTGCCGGTTCCCCATCAGATCGACCGGTTCATTGCATTGCCCGGTCACGACGGGGTCCAGCGGTTCTTGCCGATGGAAACCTTGTTGTTGTTGCATCTGGACAAGTTGTTTCCCGGATACAAGATGACCGGTCATTGTGCCTTTCGGGTCTTGCGTGACAGCGACCTGGAAGTCGAGGATGAGGCCGAGGACCTGGTGCGTGAGTTCGAAGTGGCGCTCAAACGGCGACGCAGAGGCGAAGTCGTGCGCCTTGGCATAACCGAAAATGCGCCCAAGGGCCTGCAAAGCATCATCCAGCGCGAATTGCATGTAACCGAGGATGAAATGGTCTCGGTGCCCGGCATGTTGGGCATGTCCGATCTCAAGGAACTGGTCCTGGACAACCGGCCCGACCTGTTGTGGCCCAGTTTTTCGCCACGCGTGCCAGAACGGGTGCAGGATTTCGAGGGCGATATGTTCGCCGCAATCCGGCAAAAGGACATGCTGCTGCACCACCCCTATGAGACATTCGACATGGTGGTCCGCTTCTTGCATCAAGCTGCACTTGATCCCGATGTGCTGGCCATCAAACAGACACTCTATCGGACCAGCCGGGACAGCTCGATCGTGGCGGCCCTTTGTGAAGCCGCAGAGGCCGGCAAATCCGTCACCGCCCTGGTAGAATTGAAAGCGCGCTTTGACGAGGCTGCCAACATCCGCCAATCACGGCGGTTGGAACGCGCTGGCGCGCATGTGGTCTATGGCTTTATCAACTACAAGACCCACGCCAAGATCAGCACTGTGGTGCGCCGTGAGAACGGCCGTCTTGTAACCTACACCCACTACGGCACGGGCAATTACCACCCCGATACCGCCCGCATCTATACCGATTTGTCCTTTTTCACCTGCGACCCGGCCCTGGGCCGCGACGCCACGAAAGTGTTCAACTATCTGTCGGGCTATGCCCAACCGGACGGATTGGAAAACCTAGCCGTGTCGCCGCTGACGCTGAAATCCAGCCTGCTGGAACAAATCAGCGCCGAGGCCGAACACGCCCGCGCCGGGCGGCCGGGTGAAATCTGGGCCAAGATGAACTCGCTCATCGATGCAGATGTGATCGACGCGCTCTATGCCGCCAGCCAGGCAGGCGTCAAGATCAGCCTGGTGGTCCGCGGCATTTGCGGTCTGCGCCCCGGAATTCAGGGCCTGTCAGAAAACATACGGGTCAAGTCCATCGTCGGACGTTTCCTGGAGCATTCCCGCATCGTGTGCTTTGGTGCCGGCCACGGGCTGCCATCCAAACGCGCGCGGGTCTATATCTCCAGCGCCGACTGGATGGGACGCAACCTCAAACGCCGGGTGGAAACCCTTATTGAAATCACCAACCCGACCGTCAAGGCGCAGATCGTCAGCCAGATCATGGCCGCAAACATGGCGGATGTAGCCCAGAGCTGGGTTCTGGGGCCCGATGGCCGCTATCTGCGCGGGCGCGTCGAGGAAAATGAACATCCGTTCAATTGTCATCGGTTCTTCATGGAAAACCCCTCGCTTTCTGGCCGGGGTTCGGCAGGGGCCAGCGACGTCCCCAAACTGGCCCACAATCCAGATGATATGGCCGAAGTCCAGACCAAGACATAACAGGACTTGCGTCACCATATCAGTTCTGTCCAGATAGGCGCATTCGGGCGACGGGGACACGCATGATGGATTTGACAGCGACGCGAGAATCCGACGAACGCACAGATTGGGGGCCATTCGGCGCGCCGATCTTCAAGGATCCGTCCGCACGGGCCCTCTCGCGCGTCGGCGTGATCGACGTCGGGTCCAATTCGGTGCGTTTGGTGGTTTTTGACGGCGCGGCCCGCAGCCCGGCCTATTTCTACAATGAAAAGATCCTGTGTGGGCTGGGTGCCGGGCTGGCCACATCCGGCATTTTGAACCCCCAGGGGCGCGAACGCGCGCTCGAGGCGTTGAAACGGTTCAAGCTTCTGGCCCAAAGGTTGGATGTCAGCCCCCTGACCACCGTGGCCACCGCTGCCGTCCGCGAGGCCCGCGATGGGCCGGATTTTTGCGCCGATGTTCTGGCCGCGACCGGCCTGAAGCTCTGGGTCATCGATGGCGAAGAAGAGGCACGGCTTTCGGCTCAGGGAGTGCTGTTGGGCTGGCCCGAGGCTGACGGGCTGGTGTGCGATATTGGCGGTGCATCCATGGAATTGGCCGAAGTTTCCAACGGCATCGTGGGCAAGCGCCTGACATCGCCATTGGGGCCGCTCAAATTACAGACGATGAAGGGCGGCAAGAAGGCGCGCGCAACCTATATATCTGAAGTTATTACGGAATTACGCGAAAGAATGGGCGGCGAATACAAGCGCATTTACCTGGTGGGCGGCTCATGGCGGGCCTTTGCCCGCGCCGATATGGAGCGCCGCGATTATCCACTGCCGGTATTGCACGAATATCGCATGAGCCCGCGCGCCGTGTCCAAGACCGCTCAGTGGATCGCCGCCCGCAGCACGGAAGAATTGCAGGCCGCCACCGGAAACTCTGCCGCCCGTCTGGCGCTTGTGCCGTTGGCCTCTGTTGTGCTCAAGCAATTGGTGCGCCAGTTTCAGCCCAAGGAAATCGCCATTTCCAGCTACGGCATTCGTGAGGGCATGCTGTATGAGCAGATGCCCCCAAGGCTGCGCCGCCGCGACCCCTTGATCGAGGCGTGCCGCTTTGCCGAGGACAAGGACGCCCGCATTCCGGGGTTTGGCCGCGACCTTTTTGAATTCGTTTCACCGCTGTTCAAATCGGCCAAGGCCGAGCGGATGCGGTTGATCAAGGCGGCCTGTCTTTTGCATGACGTGACCTGGCGCGCCCACCCCGATTTTCGCGCCGAAGTCTGTTTTGACAATGCCACCCGCGCCAATCTTGGCGGATTGACCCATGTCGAACGCGTCTGGCTTGGGCTGGCGTTGCTGCATCGCTACAAGAACAATCGCGAAGACAGCCGTTTCGCGCCGATGTTCGCATTGCTCAATGACAGCCAGATCAAACATGCGGAAATCGTTGGAAAAGCCATGCGGTTCGGCGCGATGCTGGGCGGCGAAAGCCCCACCGGCCTGGCACAGTTGCGCTACAAACCACGCAAGAAAGAGCTGACCTTGCGCCTGTCAGGCACCTCACTGGACCTGTTCGGCGAAGTCGCGCGCGCGCGCTTTCAATCGCTGGGTGCGGCCATGGAATGTGAAACGCGCATTGTGATCAAAAAGGACTAGAGCTCAAGTTCGCCACCGTCTTGCGGATCAAGCGGCACCTTTCGGCGGATGATGATATCGCCATTGGGCAGGACCTCGGGCGCCTCATAGGCATTCAGATTGTCCAGCAGGGCCTGCAATTCATCCCAGGCCGGCCCCAATTCCTGCATCAGCCCTTTCAGCATCAACCGTGTTGCCTCTTCGAAAAGGTCAAATCCGTCCTGCAAATCCTCTTGCGCCCAAGCCGGATTGGACCAGGTGAACAGCGCGCAAATCATGGAAATACTGACAATTTTTCTCATATCGGTTCCATTTTATCAGAACACCGGCACCCTGTCACATCGCCCCATTTCGATCCGTGGACTATAGCTCTATATCCAGCGACACGGGGAAGTGGTCAGACGCGGTCAACAGCGCGTCACAAATGGGCTTGTCGTGAAAGCAATCGGGGTCCTCGAACGGGTGCCAAATGCGCCAGACCGGATCGCGGGCCCGCAGGTCAGCCGAGACCATGATATAGTCCAGCAGCGCCTGCAAATAGCGTCGGTTCTTGCCCAGATAAAAACGCGCCGTCGTTGGAGCGGCCGACCCCCGGCGCGAAATCGCCTGTTGCGCATGCGGATCATACAGGCGCGCGCCGTCGGCTTCTCCAAGCAATATTTCCACCCCTGAACGGCCGAACAATTGTTCATATTCATCCAGGCCCGGCCCGTCATTGAGATCACCCAGAACGATCAGGCTGTCACCTTGTTCCAGATGGTAATCCACCCGGGCGCGCAGCCAGATGCATTGGGCCAGTTGCTTGCGCCGGTTGTCGATCGAAATGCGCATGACATCAGCGGCATTGCGCGCGCCATGCGGGGCTTTGGATTTGACATGAACACCAATCATCCGCAGCAAATGACCCGCGGTCGTTTCAACGGCCAGTTCAAGCGGCGGCTTGGAAAAACGGATCGGATCTGACTTGGCATCAACATCCAGGTCCCAGCGGAAAACGCCATCGAATCGCGGCGCGTCCGGGCTGCCCTTTTTGCCCGTCGGTTGGCCGATCGGGTCATGTTTCAACTGTAGTGACTTCGGGTCATACAGACAGGCAATCTCTTGTTGTGTCTGGTTGACGAACCCGGTTTCGCACGCATTTGCCCGCAGCCCGAAATGCGCCGCAAACCGGGTCAGCGCAACCCTTGTATCGCGCGATTTATGCGTATCAGGTGCTTCAACTACCATGACAAGGTCGGCGTCCAACGCCTTGAAAACATGTCCTAAAGCATCCAGCTGATCGCCCCGTGTGACACCGTGCCGACCAGACTTCTGGCTGTCGAAAAGCATGGTATTGTCATCATCGAACAACGCGTCAAACCATTCGACATTATAGGTGGCGATCCGCATGTTCAGGCCGCCCGCTGAATTTCTTCCCACGCCCGGTTGATGGCCACCAAACGGGCCTCGGCCATGCGAACGGCCTCTTCCGGCAAGCCGCGGGCGACCAATTGGTCGGGGTGATTTTCGCGCACCAGAACACGCCAGGCCGCGCGGGCCTCTTGCGGGGTCGCATCGGCGCCCAGCCCCAGAACATCATAGGGATCAGGCACGGCATCGGGCACGAAACGCGCGCGCAAGGCACGGAAATCGCGGGTCGAAACCCCGAATATCTGCGCGACATCCTCGATGAACCCATCCTCGGCCGGATGATAATTGCCATCGGCCACCGCAATGTGAAACAGGCCCTCCATCAGGTCGCACAGCATGTAGGGGCGATCTTTGAACATGGTCGAGATCTGGCGGGCATATTCGTGGTATCC
>Ga0316205_10003605_pt1 | contig 14453 bp, 15 predicted proteins | sample 3monthpyrite_MG_FD_204941 | JGI IMG/M metagenome (GOLD analysis project Ga0316205, IMG submission 204941) | Microbial mat bacterial communities from mineral coupon in-situ incubated in ocean water Damariscotta River, Maine, United States -... | ecosystem: Environmental > Aquatic > Marine >... | reverse complement strand
GCTCCCCGCTTCAAGCTCGAGCGCCAGACCGATCACCACCATGGCATAGACCTGCCCGTCACGGATCAGGGGCACCACGAACTGGTTGGGCATGCGCACCGTTTCGAGGTTCTCGGGCGCGGGCCGGTAGTCGGTCGGGGGCGCTGGCTGATCCTGCCCTGCGGCGCCGTTTCCCTCGCGCTGCGCTTGTGCATCGGGCACGGCCGGGGCGGCCTCGGCGGCGGGCTGAAGAACCCACCCCACGCCACCCCCGGCGCCAAGTCCGATCAACAACAGCACAATCGGCAGTAGTTTCTTCATCTCGCCCTCCTCAGAACGGCAATACGATATCGGCGATCTGCTGGCCGTAGCGCGGCTGCTGCATCTGGGTGATCTGACCGCGCCCGCCATAGCTGATCCGCGCCCCCGCGATGCGGTCATAGGCGATCTCGTTGCGCCGGGAGATGTCTTCGGGCCGGATGTATCCGGTGACAATCAGCTCGCGCAATTCGTTGTTCACACGGACTTCCTGGCTGCCCTCGATCCGCACGACCCCGTTGGGCAGCCGCTCGATGATCGTCGTTGCAATCCGCAAGGTCAGTCGTTCGTTGCGACTGACGCTGCCAGAGCCCTGAAAGGCGCTGCTGCTGTCCAGTTCCACGGCCGAAGCCAAGCTGGCCCCGGTCGGCAATCGCGCATCGATCCGCTGCGGAATGCCGAACAGCTGCGGCACACCCATCGACTGTGACCCGCTGCGACCACGCGCCGATGAGTTCGAGATTTCGGCCTGATCGTCGATGGCGATGACCACGGTCAGAATGTCCCCTGGTCTGCTGGCCCGGCGGTCCCCCAGAAGCGAGCGTTGCCCCGCCGACCAGAGCGACGCGGTATCCGTCAGCCGCCGGCGTTCGGTCACATCGGGCAAGGCAACCGTATACAGCGCCTGATGTTCCAGATTGGGCACCAACGGCGTGAATTCTGGCGGCTGGCCGACACCGGACAGACCGGAACAGGCGCTCAGCGCCAGGGCGGCAAGAAGAAGGATCGGGCGCATGGCTGTTTTCCTTATGGCACGGTCACCAGCGCGGGCCCGGCAACCGTGCCGAAAATCGTGCTGCGTGAACCAAGATTCATGATCCGTATCTCGTCCCCTGCGGCCCCACGCCCCAGCGCGCGGCCATCGGCCCGGATATCCAGCCCGCCGCGCCGAAAGATGAGCGTGACCAACTGGTTGCGTTCGACCAGCGCCGGAGGGGCCAGGCCGGAAAGTGGAATCGGGCGTCCGGCATAGAGTGTGACCCGTGCTTCCTGGCCGATCGCCTGATCGGGCTGGCTGGCCGCACCCAGCGGCGCGGCATCCGGCGACACCACGATATCGGCGGCGGTTATCGGTGTGCCGGCCCGCAGGGTCCGGGCGGCCAGGACCACCTCGGCCTGGACAGGCGCCGCAAGCAAGAGCAACACGACCAGTCCCCGCATCAGCGCACCTGTGTGGTGGCGCTGAGCATCTGGTCGGCCGCGGTAATCACCTTGGCGTTCAACTCATAGCCGCGCTGGGCCTTGATCATTTCGGTCAATTCACGCACCGGATCGACCGAGCTTTCTTCCAGATATCCCTGCCTGAGGCTGCCCAAGCCGTCCGAGCCGGGAATCGATTGCTGCGCGGGCCCCGAGGCTTCGGTCTCGACGAACAGGTTCGATCCAAGGGCTTCAAGCCCGCGCTCGTTGGTAAATCCTGCCAGCGTCAGCTGCCCCAGAAGCTGTGGCGTCACCTGATCGGCAAAATAGCCCCAGACCTCACCTTGAGCGTTGATCGAGATCTGCTGCGCGTCCGTGGGAATGGTGATCCCCGGCGCCACTTCATACCCGTCCGACGTCACGATCAGCCCGTCGCCGTTGCGCTTGAGACCGCCGTCGCGGGTATAGCCGGGGCGGCCATCGGGCAAGGTGACCTCCAGCCAGCCGCGCCCCTCGATCGCCAGGTCCAGGTCGCCGCCGGTCATCGACAGCGTGCCTTGCTGCACCTGCATCGCCACGGCCGCGGGACGCGCGCCAAGACCAAGCTGCACGCCGGTCGGCACCACGGTGCCATCGGCGGCCGAGATCGTGCCGGCGCGCGTGAACTGCTGATATTGCAGATCGGCGAATTCGGCGCGCCGGGCGTTGTAGGCGGTGGTCGACATATTTGCCAGGTTGTTGGCCACGGTATCAACGCGCATTTGTTGCGCGCTCATCCCGGTGGCGGCGATTTGCAGGGCTCGCATGGTGGCCTCCTATCGGCTCAGGGTTCGGACGACGTTACGGACGCGCTCGTCCTCGCGGTCCAGAAATTTCTGACCCGCCTCATAGGCGCGCTGCACTTCGATCATGCGCGCCATTTCCGAGATCGGGTTGACATTCGACTCCTCCAGAAATCCCTGGAGCAGCACCGCGCCTTCAGCGGGCACGACGGATCCCGTGACTTCATGCAGCACACCGGTCGCGCGGCTGAGCTGCGAGCGATCTTCGGGCTGCACGAGGCCGATCTGCCCCAGCGGCTGCCCGTTCGCCGAAATCGTCCCGTCGCGGGAAATTGACACCGGACCGGCATCGGCGGGCACGAATATCGGCGCGCCCCCCGGATCGAGCAGGCGGTTCCCGTCCGGATTGACCAGTTCGCCAGCCGCGTCAGGTGTGAACTGGCCGGCCCGGGTCAGGCGCTCGCCATCGGGCGTTTCGATCCGAAAGAACCCTTCGCCTTCGATCGCCAGGTCAAGCGGATTGCCGGTCATCGTCAGCGCCCCCTGGGTCAGAAAGGTCTGGCGGGCATTGGCCGCGGCCATCGACAGCGGCTCTTCCTGCCGGTCAAGCTGCTGCACATATTCGGAAAACAGCAACCCTTCGCGCCGAAAACCCGTGGTAGAGAGGTTGGCGATGTTGTTCGCCACCACCTGCATTTCGCTCATCAGCCCGGATTGCCGGGTCAGTATGGTATAGCCGGTATTGTCCAACGCTCAGCCCCCCGCGATGACCGGGACGACCTGCGCCCGGAAAAAGTCAACCAGCACCGACGTCATTGCGCTCATCGACACCCAGAACACGATCAGCATCGCAAGGATCTTCGGAACAAAGGTCAGTGTCTGTTCCTGAACCGAGGTCAGGGCCTGAAAGAGGCCGACGATCAGCCCCGCCACCAGCGCCATACCCAGCAGGGGCGCCGACATCGCGACGGCCACCCAAAGGCCCTGGCGCAAGATGTCGAAGATCTCGGATTCGTTCATGACGCGCGCCCCTCAGATCGGCATTCTGAGGATCTCGAGATACGCCTCGACAACCTTGTCGCGCACGGCAACCGCCGTTTCCACGGCAAGCTGCGCTTCGCTCAGCGCGGTGACCAGCGCCTGCGGATCGGCGTCACCGGTCATCGCCGCCTGCGCGGTGGTGTCGGCGCGGTCCAGGACCTGGGCGAAATTCTCGGCAAAGCGGCTGGCGGTGTTGGCCACGCCCGCTTCGGCATTCGGGTCGGGGGCCGTGAGCGGCCGCGCCGCGCCGTAGGAACGGGCGGCAAGACTGGCGGACATTTCCATGTCGGTTTCTCCTTATCTGCGCAAAAGTCCGATCAGGCTTTGCGACATCTGCCGCGCCTGATCGAACATCCTGAGGTTCGCCTCGTAGGAACGCTGCGCTTCGCGCGCGTCTGCGATCTCGACCATGATGTCGACATTCGATCCGAGGTAGTAGCCCGAGTCATCCGCCAGGATGTTGCCGGGGTCGTAGATACGTGTCAGGTCCCGCCGGTCCAGCAGGACATCGCCGGTCCGCACGCCCGAGGCCTGGCCGAACCGGTCGCCGGGTAAAGCCTGCGGTTCGAACGGGACGGTCTTGCGTCGGTAGCCCGGGGTATCGGCGTTGGCGATGTTTTCCGACACATGGCGCAACCGGGTCGCCTGCGCCTGCATGCCCGAGGCGGATAGCGAAAGGGTCTGGTCAAGGCTGTTCATGGCAGTCCCCCTCAGCGACCGATGCTTGCGCGCAGCAGGTCGCGCGTCGTGGAATAGATGCCCAGCGCCATTTCATGCTGCTGTCTGGCCGACACGGCGCGCATCATCTCATTTTCGATGGAAACGGTATTGCCGTCCGGCGAGACGGTGGCCGGATTGGCCTCCTGCCGGATACGGGGGGCGGCGCCCTGCGCTGCTTGCCCGTCGCGCCAGTATTCGGCGAAAGGCGCAACATCGAGCGAGCGATACCCGGGGGTATTGGCGTTGGCCACGTTTTGCGCGATGGCCTGCTGCCGCGTCGCCGCGTGTGTGGCCAAGGACTGCGCCATGCGCAGAATGTCCAGACTTTCGAACATGGGTTTCTCCCGTTGCTGGCTTACACCAAGCATTAAGGGTGATTCGTTTAGAAACGGTAACGATGAGTGATTTCATCGACCGTTCTGAACAGGAGCCCCCATGAGCGTCTTTGACACCTTGATCGCCGAGATCGCCGAAATCCGCCCCGTGCGCCATGTCGGGCGGATCAGCGCCATGCAGGCGGCGACCGTGACGGCGCGGGGCTTGTCGATGCGCGCACGCCTGGGCGACCGGGTTCGCATCGCCGACAGCATCGGCGGCGAGATCCTGGCCATGGGCCGCGACGGGGCCGAGATCCTGCCCGAGGCCGATCTGGAGGGGCTGGCGATCGGCGATCCCGTCGAACATCTGGGGCGCAACACCATTGCCCCGGATGCCTCGTGGATCGGGCGCATCGTCGATCCCTACGGCGAACCGCTGGATGGCCGGCCGCTGGCGCGCGGCTCCAGTCCGCGCGCGCTGCGCAGCGCCCCGCCGCCGCCCGCCCGGCGCAAGCGTCTGGGCGGGCGGTTGTCAACCGGGCTGGATGCGTTCAACACGCTGCTGCCGCTGGTTCGAGGGCAGCGCATCGGCCTGTTCGCCGGATCCGGGGTGGGCAAGACCATGCTGCTGGGCCAGTTCGCCCGCGGGATCGAGGCGGATGTGGTGGTGCTGGCGCTGGTCGGCGAACGCGGACGCGAGTTGCGCGATTTCACCGAAGGGGTGCTGGGCCCCGAAGGATTGGCGCGCTCGGTCGTGGTCAGCGCGACATCGGATCAGTCACCCCTGGCGCGGCGCCGCGCGGCCCTGACCGCCATGGCGGTGGCCGAGCATTTTCGCGACCTGGGCCAGCATGTGCTGTTGCTGTGCGATTCCGTCACCCGTTTCGCGGAAGCGCACCGTGAAATCGCGCTGGCGGCGGGCGAGGCCCCCAGCCTGCGCGGCTTTCCGCCCTCGACCGCGCATCAGATCATGGCCCTGTCCGAGCGCGCCGGCCCGGGCGTCGACGGACAAGGCGACATCACGGCGGTCTTTACCGTGCTGGTCGCCGGGTCGGACATGGATGAACCAGTCGCCGACATTCTGCGCGGTGTGCTGGACGGGCATGTCGTGCTGGAGCGCGCGATTGCCGAGCGCGGGCGCTTTCCGGCGATTGACCTGATGCGCTCGGTCTCGCGCAGCCTGCCGGATGCCGCGACCCCGGGCGAGAACGCCCATATCTCCGAAGCCCGCCGCCTGATCGGCGCCTGGGAGCGCGCCGAAATGATGGTGCAGGCCGGTCTTTATGCTCAGGGCTCCGATCCGCTGACCGACCGCGCGATCCGGCTGTGGCCCAAACTGGACGCCTTTCTGGCGGGCGCCGACGCGGCCAGCGCCGTTGACAGCTTCAAACGGCTCAAACAGGTGCTGGACGGATGAACGGACGCGTCAATGGCTCTCGGGGACCAGAATTTCGCGCTTGCCGACATGGTTGGCCGAGCTGACCACGCCTTCGTCCTCCATCTGCTCGACCAGGCGCGCGGCCTTGTTGTAGCCGATCCCCAGCTTGCGCTGGATGTAGCTGGTCGAACATTTCCGGTCGCGCGCGACGATGGCGACGGCCTGGTCATAGAGCGCGTCCTCGCCGCCGGAATCGCCCAGCCCCAGAACCGCATCGATATCGCCGACGCTTTCGGGGTCCGGCCCGTCCAGCACGCCGCCAATATAGTCGGCGGGACCAAAGCTTTTCAGATGGGTGACGATCTCCTCGACCTCCTCATCCGACACGAACGGCCCGTGGACGCGCGTGATCTTCGAGCCGCCGGCCATGTAAAGCATGTCGCCCATGCCCAGAAGCTGCTCGGCCCCCTGTTCACCCAGAATGGTGCGGCTGTCGATCTTGGACGTTACCTGAAAGCTGATCCGCGTGGGGAAGTTGGCCTTGATCGTGCCGGTGATGACATCGACCGACGGGCGTTGCGTGGCCATGATAAGGTGGATCCCTGACGCCCGCGCCATCTGCGCCAGACGCTGGATGCAGGCCTCGATCTCCTTGCCCGCGACCATCATCAGGTCGGCCATTTCATCGACGATCACGACGATGAAGGGCAGAACCTCGGGCGCGAATTCCTCGGTCTCGAACATCGGATCGCCGGTTTCGTCGTCGAACCCGGTCTGCACCGTGCGCTTGAACATCTCGCCCTTGCCCAGTGCCTCGCGCACGCGGCCGTTATAGCCCTCGATGTTGCGCACGCCCATCTTGGACATCTTGCGGTAGCGTTCTTCCATTTCCCCGACGACCCATTTCAGCGCCACGACGGCCTTCTTGGGATCGGTCACCACGGGCGACAGCAAATGCGGAATACCGTCGTAGACGCTGAGTTCCAGCATCTTCGGGTCGATCATGATGAGGCGGCATTCCTCGGGCGTCAGCTTGTAGAGAAGCGACAGGATCATCGTGTTGATCGCCACCGACTTGCCGGATCCGGTGGTCCCGGCGATCAGCAGGTGGGGCATCTTGGCCAGGTTCGCCACGATGCTTTCCCCGCCGATATCCTTGCCCAGCGCCAGCGGCAGTTTCTGCTGTCCGTCGCCAAAATCCCGGCTGCCCAGGATTTCGCGCAGCACAACCTTTTCGCGCCGCACGTTGGGCAGTTCGATCCCGATCACGCTGCGGCCGGGCACGGTGGACACCCGCGCCGACAGCGCCGACATGGAGCGCGCGATATCGTCCGACAGCCCGATCACGCGGCTGGCCTTCAGGCCGGGTGCGGGTTCCAGTTCATACATCGTGACCACCGGGCCGGGGCGCACGCTGACGATTTCACCGCGCACGCCGTAGTCCTCCAGCACGCTTTCCAACATGCGCGCGTTTTCTTCCAGCGCCTCGTTGGACAGGGTGTAGCGTTCGACCTTCTTGGGGTCCGACAGCAGCGACAGGGGGGGCAGTTCGAACACCTGGCGCTTTGGCTCGAACGGCAGGGTTGGCTGGGCCTCGGCCTGCGCCTGACGGGACGGCGCGGGCGAACGGCGCGGCGCGGTCTGCACCACGCGGCGCGTCAGAACCCGGCCTGACTGGGCGGGGGGCGGTGCCTCGGGCCCCTCTTCCTCGATCAGGGTGTCCTCGTCCTGCCAGTCCGCCTGCGGACCAAAGCCGAGCTGCGCGGCGCCGGGATACAGTGTCTGCGCGCCGGGCAGGTCAAAGCTGTGGCTATACCCGATGCCGGTCTGTTCCCGGGCGGCTCCCTGGCCTGCCCCCTGCGCAGCCCCTTGCGCACCCCCCTGTGCCGCCCTTTGAACGGGCGCCGAGGTCAGGGCGGGTTCCCTGCGGTTCGCGGTCAGCGGCGGGGCGGCGGGCGGGGCGTAAGGCTGATGCGGATCGATGCGCAACGCGGGCTTGTTTTGCTTGCGCGCGCGGATCACATCGGTGATGCGGTTGCGCAACCGGTCCTCGGACGGTGCCCGCGCCGCCATCGCCTGCGGCGGCATTTGCGGTTCGATCAACTCGCCTTCGGGCGCGGACCACTCGGGCCGCTCGGGCTCACCCCGCCGCCGGCCCAGCCTGGATACGCGCGCCAGAAGCCCCGGACGTCCGGGCTGTTCCTCGGACGGGCCCCAGGGCTGCTCGGCGGCGCCCGGGTAGTATCGGGGATATTCTTGCGCAACGTACGGTTCAGGACGCCGCGCCGCGTAGCCGGGCTGTTGATACCCGCTCAGGCTCGGCTCGGGCCGGTGGGCATGTGCGTCAGGGTGCGCGCCATGGCCCGCGGCCCGATGTGGCGCGTAACCCTGCGGCTGCGGCTCTGCCGGTGCATAACGATGCGCGTCATACGGATCCGCGACGCGCGGCTCGGGCCGGTAAATGCGTGGTGCGCCGCGCGGGGCATGATAATCCGGCGCCGCATCGGCGTCCTGCCACGGGGCATAGGCGTCCTGCCATTCGGGATGGGCCTCGACCGACTGATAGGCGGCATGGCGCGCGGTGTCATGCGCGGCGCGGCGCTCCTGGCGGCGATGATGGCTGCGCACCGCCAGCCCGCCGGCACCCCGGGCCGATCGGCCCAGAAGGGTCATCAGACCCGCATAGCTCAGGATCAGGCCGGACAGCAGGAAGCGCCCGATGCGCCACAGTTCGGGCAGCGACGCGCCCAGCACGTAAAGCCACAGCGCCAGCGCGACCGCGAAGGTCACCAGCGTCAGCACGTTGAATCCGAAAGTCGAGGTCAGCGGCAGGGCCGACAGAACGGCGCCAAGCACAGCATCACCAAACTTTCCGCCCAGACCGTAGTCGACGCTCCAGTTCTCTCCGGGCACCAGGGTCGCCAGCCAGATCGAACCCAGCGCAATGGCAATGGGCACGAAGGTGGTGCGGCCCAGGATGTTGTGTTCCCCCTGATGGACGACCAGCCGCACGCCCCAGACGCAGAACGCCGCGACAAACCCCCAGGACCCAAGCCCCGCGATGACCATCAGCGGCGCGGCAATCCCCGCCCCGCCTCGCCCCAGCGCATTTTGCGCGGGCATGTCGGTGGCGGCGCTCCAGGACGGATCCTCGGGTGTGTAGGACCCCAGGATCAGCGCCAGCAGCAAACCAACGCCGATCAGGCACAGGCCCAGCAATTCCTTGCCACGCTGGGACAGGATGTGCTGCAACTGTCGGTCCAGAAGCGGTTCGCGCTGGGGGCTGGGGAAAGACGCCATCGGTTCCTCACGCATAAAGGCAGTCACGCAACAGGGTCAGGCCCCGGCGGGTTTCATCCTCGGGGGCGACAAGCGCCACCCGGATATAACCGGCGCCGGGGTTTTCCCCGTTCACGTCACGCGACAGATAGGCGCCCGGCAGCACACGCACACCGGTTTCACGCCACAGTTTCAAGGCCGCCGCTTCGCCATCGGCGACGGGCAGCCACAGGAAGAACCCCGCTTCGGGCGGAGCAAAGGCATTCAGGCCGCTGAACACCGCGTCGGCCACCGCGTATTTGCGCCGATACAGCGCGCGGCTGGCCTCGACATGGGCCTCATCATTCCACACGGCCGATGCCACGGCCTGCAAGGGCTCGGGCAGGGGCGCACCGGCATAGGCCCGCAACTGGCGAATGGCGCGGATCGACCGGACCCCGCCCGCCACGAAGCCGGACCGCAAGCCGGGCAGGTTCGAGCGTTTGGACAGCGAATGAAAGCTCAGCACGCGCTCAGGGTCGGCGCCCACCCGCGCGGCCACTTCCAGCACACCGGACGGCGGCGTGTCGCGGTAGATCTCGGCATAGCATTCATCGGCGAAGATGCGGAAATCATGCTTTTCGGCCAGGTCCAGCAGGTCGGCCCAATACTCGGCGCTGGCCACCGCGCCCTGCGGGTTCGCGGGCGAACAGACATAGGCCACCGTTACCCTGTCCAGCAGGTCCTTGGGCAGCGCGCGATATTCCGGCAGGTGCCCGGTTGCGGCGGTTGCAGGACTGAAATGCGGCTCAGCCCCGGCAGCCAGCGCGCCGATGGCATAGACCTGATAAAATGGGTTCGGCGTCAGAATGACCGGCTTTTTGCCGTTCTTGGTTTCCGGCGACAGGGCGATGGCCGCGTTGAACAACCCTTCGCGCGTGCCGTTCAGCGCCATCAGGCGGTCGGCCGCGACATCAACCCGGTATCGACGCTTCAGCCAGCCCGAAATCGACGCCAGCAAAGCGTCATTTCCATTGTTCGCCGGATAGCGCGCAAACCCACCGATAGAGGCGTTCAGAACATCAGCCACAAAATCTGGCATGGGATGGCGGGGTTCACCGATGGTCATGACGATTTGATCCCCACCGGGCTGGTGGTGATCAAGCAAACCGCGCAGGCGCGGGAATGCGTATTCCGGCAGGTTCGAAAACCGCTCAGGAAATGCCATTGACTGCCTCATGCATCGGGATCATTGCGCCCCGTTTGCGCAGACGATAGCGCGCGCTGCGCCTCAGGTCCAGAAAAACTAAGGCTTTCCCGCCGCTTGGCATGGCGTCCTGTGGCTTTTTCGCCGCGCGCGCAATGGGCCCGCCGCGGAAAAAACACTGCGGCGGCCCCGGGGGCCGCCGCGTCTCATGCCATTGTCAGAACCGGGCTCAGGCGTTCCAGGCCCTGTCGCCCTGCGCATCCTTGACGCGCGTTGGCAGGCCGAGGCGGTCCAGGATTTCGAAGAACGGCCTGGGGTCCAGCTCTTCGACATTGACCATTGTCCTGGTGTCCCAGGTGCCATCGGCGATCAGCATCGCCGCGGCCACCGGCGGCACACCCGCGGTATAGGAAATGCCCTGCGATCCGACTTCGTCATACGCGTCCTTATGGTCGGCGACGTTGTAGACAAACACCTCGGCGTCCTGCCCGTCCTTCTTGCCCTTCACCAGCGTGCCGATGCAGGTCTTGCCCGTGTAATCGGGCGCCAGCGACGCGGGATCCGGCAGCACCGCCTTGACCACCTTCAACGGAATCACGTCCTGCCCTTCGGCCGTCGTCACCGGCTTTTCGGACAGAAGGCCCAGGTTCTTGAGCACCGTGAACACCGTGATGTAGCGTTCACCAAACCCCATCCAGAACCGCACATCGGCCTGCGGGTAGTTGGTCGCCAGCGAGTGCACCTCGTCATGGCCGGTCATGTAGGCCTGCTGCTTGCCGACCACCGGCAGGTCCCATTCCTTGCCCACCTCGAACATGGCGTTCGATTGCCAGGCGCCATTCTGCCAGCTGTAGACGGTGCCGGTGAATTCGCGAAAATTGATCTCGGGGTCGAAATTGGTGCTGAACCAGCGCCCGTGCGAGCCCGCGTTGATATCCACGATATCGATGCTTTCGACATCGGGCACATAGGCATCGATCCCGTGGCGGGCATAGGCATTCACCACGCCCGGATCGAACCCCACGCCCAGAATCGCCGTCACGCCTCGTTGCGCGCAGCGGTCGCGGCGCGGCCATTCGTAATTGCCATACCACGGCGGCGTTTCGCAGATCTTGTCGGGTTCTTCATGGATCGCCGTGTCCATATAGGCGACGCCGCATTCGATGCAGGCGTCCAGCACCGGCATGTTCACGAAGGCCTGCGCCACGTTGATGACGATCTGCGCACCGGTTTCGCGGATCAACGCCGCCACCTCGTCGGTGTTGCGCGCGTTGACGGCATGGGCTTTGAGAATGCCCTCCACCTTCATCGACCCTTTCTCGCGGACCGAGGCAATGATCGCTTCGCATTTCGCAAGTGTCCGGCTGGCAATGTGGATATCGCCCAGAACGTCGTTGTTCTGCGCGCATTTATGCGCCGTGACCTGCGCCACGCCGCCGGCGCCGATGATGAGAACAGTCTTTTTCATAGTGCCCATAGTCCCCCTGTCCTTGGATCGATTCTGCCCCCGCGCCATCATCAGGACAGCGCGGCGGAAAACTCTTCATACCCGAAATCGCGCACCAGTCGAACCGTTCCGTCCAGTTCCCGCACCGCAATCGCCGGCATCTTCACGCCGTTGAACCAGTTCTTCTTGACCATCGTGTAGCCGGCGGCATCCTGAAACGACAACCGGTCCCCGGGTTTCAGGGGCGCGCTGAAACGGAATTCGCCAAAGATGTCTCCTGCCAGGCAGGATTTCCCGCACACCATCCACTCATGGTCGCCCGTGTCGGGGCTGATCTTCGCCGCTTCACGATAGATCAGCAAATCCAGCATATGCGCCTCGATGGAACTGTCGACGATAGCCAGGTTCTTGCCGTTGAACAGCGTGTCCAGCACCGAAACTTCCAGCGTCGCCGCGCCCGTGATCGCCGCTTCGCCGGGTTCCAGGTAAACCTGCACGCCGTTCGTGTCGGCAAACCGCTTCAACCGCGCGGCCAGCTTCTCCAGCGGATAGCCCGCGCCGGTGAAATGGATACCACCGCCCAGGCTGATCCATTCCATCTGCCGGATCAGATGGCCAAACCGCTGCTCGATCAGCGACAGCATGGCGTCGAACCGGCCAAAATCGGCGTTCTCGCAATTGTTGTGAAACATGAAACCGCTGATCTTGCCGGCCACCGACGCGATCACCTCCGGGTCATGCTCTCCCAGCCGCGAAAAGGGCCTTGCCGGGTCAGCCAGATCGAAATCCGAGGTGCTGACACCAGGATTGACCCGCAAGCCGCGCACATGCCCGGCACTTGCGGCCTCGAACCGTTGCAACTGGCCGATGGTGTTGAAGATGATCTTGTCGGAATGCGCCAGAACCTCGGCAATTTCCCCATCCGCATAGGCCACCGAATAGGCGTGGGTCTCCTTGCCGAATTTCTCGCGCCCCAGCCGCACCTCGAACAGCGACGAACTGGTCGTGCCGTCCATATACTCGGCCATGAAATCAAAGACCGACCATGTGGCAAAGCACTTCAGCGCCAACAGGCACTTCACCCCCGAAGCCTCGCGCAGCCAGGCGATCTTTTCCATGTTCGGCAACAGCCGTTCCTTGTCGATCAGGTAGTAAGGGGTCTGCAACATCGGGCCCTCCGCGCGTTCCGGCACAAGCGGCGCTGATACAGTCAACCCCGAAACCGCACAAATGGTTTTTCCCGCCGCCAGGACAACCCCATCTTTGCGCGTCAAGTATCCACCGTGTTTGATCGGTCAACACCTGAGACTGAGACTGAGACTGGCATGGGCAAAGAGCGTGTAGACGCCATAGATCGGAACGCTCTTTGCCCAAGCGGTTTTCAGCAAAGCGGCCTTTCGTCTTTCGCGCGGCGAGTTCTGACTGTGAGCCCACATCAACCAATGCTGCATCAAGCGCGAATGTCCGGTCTAGGACAAGTGCCTAGTGGTCCTGCGGCTTTGTCGCGATCTGGCTCACGTAGGACATGAAACCGAAGAAGGTCGTTTGAGACACCCGGCGTCTTGCCTCAGCTTTCAATGCTTCCGCCGTTTCGCGGAACAGCAAACGCTCTTCGACCATGCGATCCGCACCCCGATCAATGACTGTCAGGAAATATGTCGCTTCTCCTTCGGCGACGTATCCATGACCTCTACGCGCTCCAAGTTGAAAGCCAGTCTTGGCAAGCATGCCGGAGATCTGTCGCATGATCCAAAGATTTGTGACGTTTTGATTGATCATGAACCTGACGAGTTGGTCCAGTGGATCAAAGTCTGCTATCTGCGCTGTCGCGGTGCTGTAATCGCCGTCACAGATCGCCAATACACCACCTGGCTTCAGGATGCGGAACGCCTCCTGAACAACATCTTCAGGGTCAGGCACATGGCACAGCAAGGTATGCATCAAAACAACGTCGAATGAGGCGTCTTCAAAACCCGTGTTCTTGGCGTCCCCAATGTCGAAAGTGAGCCTCGCATCATCTCCAAAGCTCTTTTGCGCCCGTGCCACCATAACCGGCGAAGGTTCGAGACCATGTGCAGTTTTTGCGCCAGCAAGGTCCAACAGGTCTTTCGTCACATGGCCTGTGCCGGACCCTAATTCCAATGCGCGTGCATTGCTGGGGAGCCTTAGGTTGCTCAAGTAGGCTTTGCGGATTGCGACCTGTGCAGGCTCAAGACAGCGTGCTTCCATCGCTGCTGCAATCCGTTCTTGAAGCGCGGTATCTTGCGCCCCCAGATCAGAGTATGGATCAGACATGGCTTCGCTCTTTGAAACAAATCATACAGCAGCATGCTAATCATGCTTCTCCACGAAATCAAAAAAGCAGACCTTTGGGCAAGTTGATTGATCGGCGGCTCTGTCCCGCACCTTACCAGTTCGCAAGCCATGCAGCGAATGGCGGCGGTTGCCGTTATGCTGCACCATAACGATTTGAGGCTTGCCCTTCCTTGAGAACGGCATTCATGATCACGATGAGTTTGCGCATGATGGCGTTGAGAATCACTTTTGCTGGCTTCCCTTTTGCTTTCAACTTGGCGGCGAAGGCCCTTCTAGCGTTCGGATGGCCGGACATATGGCGCGGCGGGTGGCGAGATTTTTGCGACCACAAGGCCACCAGCTTCAGGTCTTCCACGGGGTCGCCCGCCCGCCACCAGTCCCCTACGGCCATCCGGGGAACCGACCGACCCTACCCTCTCACAGGCAGATACAGGGGCAATGACAAACACATGATCCTCGGGGATGGCGAAGGGGTGGAAAGCCCCTTCGCGCTTGTGTGGGCAGCCGCCCACCGGCGCGCCGAAGGGCCACCCGGCCCCGAGGCGCGCCG
>Ga0316205_10003603_pt1 | contig 14460 bp, 9 predicted proteins | sample 3monthpyrite_MG_FD_204941 | JGI IMG/M metagenome (GOLD analysis project Ga0316205, IMG submission 204941) | Microbial mat bacterial communities from mineral coupon in-situ incubated in ocean water Damariscotta River, Maine, United States -... | ecosystem: Environmental > Aquatic > Marine >... | reverse complement strand
CTGCTCACGACAAAACTGCAATGGATGGCACGATTGGGCCGGCTCAAATGGACAGCCCGTGCCACGGCATTCCGCGATCAGGAAGAGGGGGGAATGGCCATCATTGCTTTCTTTATCTTCCTTCTGATGGTTACAATGGGCGGGCTCAGCATTGATCTCATGCGTCACGAAATGGAGCGGGCTAAGATACAATCGACGCTGGACGGCGCGGTGCTGGCCGGGGCCGGTGCACCAGCCGGTGCTACCGATGCCGAAATCAAGGCGATCGTCGAAGACTTTTTCGCCAAAAGCGGAACAGGTGATTATCTGAACGAGTTGGGCGATGATGACATTGTCGCGACACTAAACTCGCGCAGAGTGGCTGCGACAGCTGACGTTACACTCAACACCTACCTTATCAAACTGATGGGTGTGAGTACGCTGACAGCCGCTGGCGGCGCGACTGCAGAGGTCCGGACGCCAAAGTTGGAAGTGTCTCTGGTACTTGATGTATCAGGTTCGATGTCTGGTGCCAAATTGGCCAATCTGAAAGTCGCAGCCAAGGAATTCGTAACGACGCTTATCACGACGTCTGATCCAGGAGCCACGGTGATTTCAATTGTTCCGTTTAGCTGGACAACGTCGCCGGGCGAACCGATTTACAATGCGATGATCGGCAACATTATCGACACGCATGATTACTCAAACTGCCTCCGCTTTGAGGCTGGTGACTATCAGCAATCCTACATTGACCCGATCCTTGATCCGTTGGATGGCCCGCAGTATCAGCAACAGATTTACACGTCTGTCTATGGTGGATTTGATAACTTCCACAGCTCAGGTTGGAGATCCTGCTTCAATGACGATTATGCTGAGATCATGGCCTTTTCGACGAATGAACAGGCGCTGCATGATCGAATTGATCTGCTGAGCGCTGGCGGGAATACATCCGGTCATATCGGAATGAAATGGGGCGCTGCCCTGCTTGACCCGACTTTCCAGCCGGTGGCGACTTCATTGATTGCTCAGGGCGTCATGGACGCATCATTGTCCAATGTCCCTGCGCTCTATACCGAGCCGGACACGAAGAAAATTATCGTGATGATGGGGGACGGCGCGAACACCTCGTCATACTATTTCGATCAAAACAGCCCTTATCGCGGGCCTAATTCGGACCTCTATGAAATTGTGTCACAGGATATGGAGCTTGAGAGTGGGTCATATGTTCCCTCAGGTCCCGCAGAAGGTATGTTCTATCTGCGAAACGGTGCGAGCTATTACTCGATCGAAGAAGGACTCTGGCTCAGCCAGGCTGAGTTTGACGCCAGAGTAGAGTCAGGTGATGGAAATCCCTTGCTGGACGTCACTGAAAGGCGCCTGGATTGGGAAGAGGCTTGGGGTTACATGACCCCCGACTACTATCGCGATATCACTGGCAACAACGGGCCGTGGAATGACTATGTAGGGTCTGAGACCGAGAGCGGCTCGATCAAAAATACGCGCATGAGCAGCATTTGCACCGCCACCAAAGACCAGGGTGTGACAGTCTACACGATCGGCTTTGAAGTACCCGAAAACGGCACAGCCGAAACTGAATTGCGCACCTGCGCGAGTTCTACGCTGAACTATTATGCCGCCTCTGGTGTCAACATCTCGGACGCCTTTGGATCTATCGCATCCAACTTGCAAAGCCTAAGGCTCACGCAATGACCCAAGCGCTGCTTACCGAAACCCGCGCATAAATGGCTTTCATCCACAAACATCATCGAGAGCGTTTCTGAGGTATCGTTTCGTCCCAACGACCAGTCATCCTAAATTATTCGAATTTGCGCGCACATCGAAAGTCCCCTCTGGCTGGACCCGGCGCAACATTGAAGTGATCGGGTGTAGGTCAGTTTTGGGCGGTTGGCGGTGATTGGCGTTCTCGAATTGAGGTACAGCTTTGTCGGTAGGGTGGCCACGGGTAGTGAAACGCTCGAAGGCGTTTGGGTGCGTTCTTGGGATGCCGCCTTGCAGTGGTGCGAAAACCTCTCGCCAGACCATCGTCCCTCACCGAAAACGCCGCGGTATCCGGGCTACAGAAATGTACAAATTGGGTTTTGGCCGCTCAAAACGTGCCCCAAATTGTACAAAACGCGGGTATGCAGCTTTCCCATTGATCCCCTCGCGTGTTCCGGTCCATTAAGCGCGCATGAGCGACAAAACCCATCCCTCCGGCGCACCGTGGCGCAATTTCTATGGCCGCTACAAGGGCAAGCATCTGCGCGCCTCGCAAGAGGTGTACCTGGACGAAGATCTGGCGCAATACGCCCCCGGTGCCGTGAATTGGGACATCAACCCCGAGCGTCACCCTATTGATCTGAATGCCCTTTTTCCGGGTCGGGAAGTCTGGCTGGAGATCGGGTTCGGCGGCGGCGAGCACATGGTGCATCAGGCCGCGCAGAACACCGATATCGGCATCATTGGCTGCGAACCCTACATCAACGGCGTCGCCATGTTGCTGGGCAAACTGCGCCAGGCCAAGGTGCAAAACATCTCCGTCCATCCCGGCGATGTCCGTGATTTATTTGATGTTTTACCGGACCAATCCATCGCCCGCGCCTTCCTTTTGTACCCAGATCCGTGGCCGAAAAAGCGTCATCACCGCCGCCGGTTCGTGACGCCTGAACATCTTGAGCCCTTGGCAAAAGTGCTGAAACCCGGGGCGATGTTTCGGGTGGCGACAGACATCCCGGACTATGTGCGCCAAACGTTGGAAATGGTTCCAAAACATGGGTTTGAGTGGCTTTCTGAAAGTCCTGTCGACTGGCGTGAGCCGTGGGAGGACTGGATTTCGACGCGGTATGAGCAGAAGGCCTTGCGCGAGGGGCGCACGCCGCATTATCTCACGTTTCGCCGCCTTTAAGCGACAGATTTTTCGTACGAAAAATCTATTACAGAGAAAATTCGTACGAATTTTCTGATGTCAGGCATCCAGCTTTTGCGCCAACCGCTCCAGCATTTCAAGGCACTGGCCCAGCTGCGACAGCTCGATATATTCATCCGCCTTATGGGCCTGCTCGATCGAGCCGGGACCGCACACCACCGCGGACATTCCATAGTCCTGAAATATTCCAGCCTCGGTGCCAAAGGCCACCACGTCGGCCCCGTTCGCGCCGGTCAATTCCATCAGGATATCCTTGGCCTCACTTTCACTGGTTGGGACAAGCCCCTGAACTTCTCCGATAACCTCGGTCTGGATATCCGCATCCGGGTGGACCGCGCGCATGGCGGGCAACAGCACGTTTTCACAATAGCTGCGCAATTCCCCTTTCACGAAATCCGCATCCGTCGGTTGAACCGGACGCATTTCCCAATCCAGCTGGGCAGAACTGGCAATCACATTATGGGCCACACCACCGTGCAGCGCGCCGGTGCTGATCGTGGTCCAGGGCGGTTCAAACCGGCTGTCGGTGGGTGCGCGGGCGCGCAGATCAGCTTTCAATTCCAGCAGACGGGTGATGTAGCGCGCGGCATATTCCACCGCGTTCACACCCCTGTCAGGGGACGAACCATGCCCCGGAAGGCCTTGAAAATGCGTGGAATATTCATAACACCCCTTATGCCCCTCGATGATGCGCATCGACGTGGGTTCGCCAATGATGGCCACGCCGGGCCGGATGCCCCGGGCGCTCAGGCTGTCGATCAGGGCGCGTGCCCCGAAACAGCCGGTTTCCTCGTCATAGGTAAAGGCAAAGTGCAGCGGGCGATCGCGGACCACGTCGGCATAGCGCGGCGCCATCGCCACCGCCGCGGCGATAAATCCCTTCATGTCACAGGTCCCGCGCCCATAGAGGCGGTCGTCGCGTGCGTCCATTTCAAACGGATCGCTGGACCAGACCTGTTCCGTCACCGGCACCACATCGCTGTGACCCGAAAGAACGATCCCACCGTCTGCATCCGGGCCCAGCGTGGCAAACAGATTGGCCTTCTTGCCGGTCTCATCCTGAAACAGATCGACGCGCGCACCGCTCTCTTCCAGCCGGGAGGCAAGATGGGCGATCATCTCAAGATTGCTGTCCGTCGAGACGGTTGGGTAGGCAATCAGCTCACCCAGAAGCGAAACCGTCTCGTCCAGATATGACGCCATGAAAGGGGCCTTTCCCAAAGGGTGAATCCGGGCAAGACTGCGCGCCGTTTCCCCCACAGGTCAAGCCCCAAACTGCGCCCGTCACCCGGTGACCTGTTGCAGAAAAGACTCGGATTATCCGGTGCTTGCGGGGCGAAACTGCATGTAAATGGGATTTGCCCCCCAAATTTGCGCATCGGCGGCTCATTTTGTGACTTTGGCGAAAAAATATCTAGCGATAGTGGTTGAAACCGCGTATTTGGGAAGAACAAATCAACAAAAGGCACCGCGCAAAGTGGTGTCATTGAGGTAGAGCGGTGGTGTTATGAGAGCGATTGATTTCGTTGTCCGTACGAGTGCGGGCGTTTCGCAAGTAAGTTCGGTTCCGGCAGACAAAAACGTCTATGTGATTGATGCCGGTGTAGATCAGGAAATCTCCCTAAATCTGAGGCAGTCCGATATCCGGTCCTACAACCGGGAAGGGCGCAATCTTGAGATTGTGCTGGCCGATGGGCGGGTCATTGTCCTGGATGGGTATTTTGGTCAGGACGGTGGGGCCGAGAGCAGGCTTTTCGTCAGTGCCGATGGCTACCTCAACGAAGTGACGCTGGTCGAGGGCGGTGACGGCGCGGTCTATGCGCAATACGGCCCGACCGAGCAATGGGGCAAATGGAGCCCGACAGAAGATCTGATTTTCCTTGATGGCACGGATGTGGCGGTTGCCGAAGCTGGCGAAGAAGACGTCAGCATGTTGGGGGCTGGTTTGGGTGGCAGCGGCTTGCTGGGCGCGCTTGGCCTGGGTGCTGCCGGGGTAGGGGTTGCCACCGTGATTGGCGATCCCGGCGACGATGGCGGCGGCCCAGTACCCGCAACGCCGATTGACCCGTCGATTAACGAACCGGGCCCGATCATCATCGGCGGCGATGATGTGGACCCGGATACGGAAACACTCACCATCACCGGCACAGCCGAGCCTGACTCGGTGATCGTGGTGACAATCGGCGATGAAACGGTTGAAACCACGTCAGATGAAGACGGCAACTGGGTCACGGTGTTTGAGGGCGATACCTTCCCGACCGACGGTGAATATACTGTCACCGCCGTGGTCACCGAACCCGACGGCACCGAGACCGCGCTGACCGGCCCCGAGGTCGTCATCGACACAATCGGCCCGGACACAGCCGTGACCGAAGGCACGGTTTCCGCGGAAGAGCTGATCAACGCCGAAGAATACGACGCAGGCATTGATGTCTCCGGCACCGGCGAGGTGGGCGCAACCGTTGTGGTCACCATCGAAGGGGTCAGCCACGAAACCACAGTGGGCGCAGACGGCACATGGTCCGTGACCTACGGGACGGGCGAATTGCCCACCGGTGAATACACCACCGAGGTGGTTGTGGTCTCAACCGATAGTTACGGCAACACCACCACGGTCACCGATCAGATGCAGATTGATACGGTCCCGCATGATCTGGCGATCAACACCAGCACGATTGAAACCGACGGCGTGATCAACTTTGTTGAAAACGCGGACGGGTTTGCCATCACCGGCACCTCTGCGGCGGGCGCAACGGTTACCGTCGAAATCCAAGGGATCTCACAGCAGGTTGTTGTGGGCCAGGGCGGCACATGGACGGCGCAATTTGCCTCGGGCACCCTGCCGGGCGGCGAATATGACGCCACCATCACCGCAACCACCGTCGATGCCGCTGGCAACCCCAGCAGCACCACCGGCACGGTCCGCGTGGACACACACGTGCGCAACTTCACCATGGACGGCGACACAGGTGGCTCCGATGGCGTGATCAACGCCGCCGAATCCCAGGGTGGCTTCAGCGTCAGTGGCACGACCGAACCCGGCTCGACTGTGGTACTGGACATGAACGGCCAGAGCGTGAATGCGGTTGTGGCGGCTAATGGCAGCTGGACAGCCAGCTTCACAGGCAGCCAGATCGAAGCTGGCACCTATACCGCGACCATGACCGCCACCACGACCGATGCGGCGGGCAATGTCGAAACCCTCAGTCAGTCCGTGTCGGTGGATACTGATGCAGGCGATCTGACCCTGAATGCAGGGGCTATCGGTGGCGACGGCATGATCAACGCGGCCGAGGCCGCCGCAGGCGTGGCTGTCACCGGCACCGCCGATCCCAATGCCACCGTCATTGTCACGCTGGATGGCGTCAGCCACACCACGCAGGCCAATGGCGCAGGGGTCTGGACCACGACCTACTCGAGCGCCGAAATCACACCGGGCACGCATACGCCCAACGTCACGGCGATGACCACGGATGCGGCAGGCAACAGCATTGATGTCAGCGGCACGGTGAATGTGGATACCGAAGTGCTGAACCTCGGGCTTGATCCGCATGATGTTGCCACGGCCACAGACGGATCGGACGTGATCAACAACGCGGTCGCTGGATCGGGCTTCCAGATCACCGGCACCGTCGAGCAAGGCTCGACCGTCAGTGTCACACTGGATGGTGTCACCCATCAGGCCAGCGTCGATGGCGCAGGCAACTGGACCGCTGATTTCGCCGCGGGCGAGATTTCCAGCGGTGAGCGGACCGGCAATCTGACGGTCAATGTCACCGATCCGGCGGGCAACACCGACACGCTGACCGACACGATCGAGATTGATACCTTCGTGAACGAACTGTCCCTGGATGGTCCGATTGAGGGCGACAACGTGATCAACGCCGCCGAGGCCGCCGATGGCGTACAGGTGGAAGGTCAGGTCGAGCCGGGTTCAACCGTCACCGTGGCGGTCTTTGGCAACACCTACAATGCCACGGTGGACGGTGCTGGCAACTGGTCTGTCGACATTCCCGTCGGCGATATCCCGGTGGGTGAATCAACCGATGAGATGATCATCCACGCCACCGATGCGGCGGGCAACTCGACCGCGCTGAATGCCGGTTCCATCAGCGAACAGCTGACCGTTGATCTGGTCGCGCCGGATAACCCCGATGTGGTTGGCGCGTTCCGCGAATCCTCGGGCGGGTATCGCAATGTCACGACCGACAGCACCGATGATGCCGTGTCGATCCATCAGGTGGACGGCAGTGGCAATGTCACGGAACTGGACGTATATGCGATGGACAACGCCTTTCTGGGAGAAACCAATTACTTCTTCCTCGATGCGTCGGGCAACGCGGAATCGATCCCCGATGGCTCCGAACTGGTGGTGACCAACACCGACGAGGCCGGCAACGCGTCCAGCACCTATGTGGTTCTCGATGAAACCTCGACCACCGCGGTGGATGTGGGCAGCATTGGCCTGAACGGGTTCAACATCGACGAGATCGACCTGCGTCTGGGCGATCAGCGCGAGTTGACCATCACCGAACAGGACCTGCGCGATCTGTCGGAAAACGGCGATCAGCTTGTGGTGCGGGGCGGGTCGGACGACACCGTTACCATCACCGGCGCAACCACGTCCGGCACGACCGATATCGGCGGCGAGGCGTTCAATGTCTACACGCTGGGCGATGGGGCAACGGTTGTGGTGGATGACGAGATCAACGTCGTCTTGTAAAATGACGGGCCGCGCGGTTGGCAACCCCCGCCGCGCGGCCTGACTGTTTATAAAAAGCTACCGTTCAAGGGGCGTGTGTATGGGGCAGAGGGTAACAACGAAAGGGTTGCTTGTCGTGTGTGTGACAAGCCTGTCCCTTGCCGGGTGCATGGGCACCTCAGACGGCGGCGAAGTGTCCAGATTTCTGGCCAAATCCCCCGAAGCAGTGGCCTCGGGCGAAGCAACCGCGCGGCAAAAAGAGGCCGCCAATTCACAGATTATCACCGCATTGCAGGCGCGCCGTTCGGTCCTGCCCGCAGGCAGCGCCTTTGATCGCGTGGCCCGGCCCGTTCTGGCCGCCAATTCCCGCGCCGCCGAATCCGACTTGCGGTCTGCGCGTTTGCGCGCTGCTGCCGCCTCGAAAAACTGGCTGCCCCGGATTGGCCCCAACATCAGCCTGACCAGCCTCAGCGATGTTGTCGCCCAGATCCTTGTCGAGCAGGTGCTGTTCGACAATGGTCGCAAAAAGGCCGAACGCGCCTTTGCCGCCGCCGATGTCGAGGCCGCTGCCGTCACCCTCGCGGATGACACCAATCAGCGCGTCCTGACCGCCCTTGGCCTTTATCTTGATGCCGCCGAGGCGCGTGAGCGTGTCGCCTTGGAAGGGCGCACAATGAAAGACATGCAGCATTTTGAGTGGATCATGAACGAGCGCGTCAAAGGCGGCGTGTCGGATATGTCCGATCTCAACGTGATCCGCGCGAAGCTGGCCGAAATCCGCGCCACACTGGCCGCGCAGCAAGAGGCGGCATCCACCGCCCTGGCCGAGTTGAACGCCATGTCGGTCGAACCGCTGAACATGGTCGAGGGCCTGACCGATGTTCAGGTCAATGCCACCACCGCCCAACCTTTGGACGTGATGCTGGCCGAGGCCGAAAGGGACCGCGACATTGCCGGAGCCAAGATTGCACGCGCCGGGTTCCTGCCCGGCGTCAAAGCCAGCGGCACGCTGGGCGATGATGGATCGGGCATTGGCGTCAATGTCGGCTCGGATCAATTGCTGGGGCTGGGCACCGGTGCCAGCCTCAAGGCCATCGAGGCCGAGAAAGAGGCCGCCAGCCGCCGCGTCGCCCAAACCCAGGAAGACACCGACCGCCAGTTGCGCCGCCTTGGACAGCGCCTCAGCGCATTGGCCCGGCAAGTGGGCGAGGCCGCCAGCCTGACCGCACAGGCCAAGACCAATCTCGACCTGTTCCAGCAGCAATATGATGCAGGCCAGAGGCAGGTGATGGATGTTGTCGGGGTGTACGAAACCTTCGCCGCCCGACAGACCGCAGCGGTGGGCCTGAAATACGAACTTGCGCTGACCCGGCTTGAAATGGCCCGCACCCTCGGCCTTCTGGCGGATGGGAGCCAGATTTGACCAAGCCGCCGATCACATTCAAGGTGACAGGCGGAAAAACCGGCGCATTGCGTGCGGTCTCAAATGCGGATGCGCCGCCCAAAGCCGCCGCCCCCAACCCCAAAACCCGGTTTGGCGAACGTGCCGAGGCCCGCGCCGAACTGGGCGCGACCTTCGCCTCGATCCTCGGGGTCGAGGTGCTGGCGCGCGATATTCTGGAACCGATGGTGACCAGCGACGCCGCCGGGGACCAGCCCCAGCCACAGGCATTGGCCGATGGTCTGGCCGCGGCGGGCCTGCTGACCGAAGTGCAAAGCATCTCGCATTGCATTGGCCATAACTGGCCCGCGCTGGCCCAGATGACCAGCGGGCAATTCGTGCTGGTGCTGGAGCAGGACCGCGGCAGCCTGATTATTTACGATCAAACCTGCACCGACAATCGTGCCACCATCCCGCTGGACGAGTTTGAGCCCTATTTCACCGGCATCATCGTGCGGGCCGAAGCGCCGCTGCAAAAACTGACCAGGACCCATGCCGGCAAAGACGCCAAGCCGCCGCACTGGTTCTGGGGCCAGTTCGATCAGTTCCGCCGCCAGTTCGGCGAGATCGTTCTGGGCTCGTTCGTGGCCAATCTTCTGGCGGTGGCGGTCGCGCTGTTTTCCCTGCAGGTCTATGACCGCGTGATCCCGCACCAATCCGAGGCCACCCTTTGGGTGCTGGCCGCCGGGGCCGGTCTGGCCCTGATCATGGAGGCCGGTCTGAAACTGGCCCGCGCCCGCCTGATGGACGGGTCCGGGCGGCAGATCGAATTGAAGGCGCAAACCCTGCTGATGAATCGCATTCTGGGGATGCGCTCGGAAATGGCGGGCAAGGCGCCCAGCAACCTGTTCGCCGCAATGCGCGAATTTGGCTCGGTCCGTGAATTCTTCACGGCCTCCACCATTGGCTCGCTGGCCGATATCCCGTTTATCTTCGTGTTCCTCGCCCTTGTCGCCTCGATCGCGGGCAATGTGGTCTGGGTGCTGGTTCTGGGCGGCATCCTCATGGTGATCCCCGGCGTCCTGATGCAAAAAAAGATGATCCGTCTGACGCAGGAAACCCAAGGTGCCTCGGCCAGATCCTCGCGGCTTCTGCACGAGGCGATTTTTGAGCTGGACACCGTCAAGACCCAACGCGCCGAAGACCGCATTCGGCGTGCATGGAACGAGTTGAACACCCTTTCGGCAATGAAATCGTCCGAACAGCGCCAACTGGCCTCGGTCCTGACCTTCTGGAGCCAGGGGGTACAGCAGGCCACCTATGTGGCCGCCGTGATCATGGGCACCTATCTGGTCTTTGCAGGCGAATTCACCGTCGGGTCGATCATCGCCGTGGGCATCCTGACCAGCCGCACATTGGCCCCGCTGACCCAACTGGCGGGCACGATGGCGCGCTGGGGCAACGTGAAATCCGCCCTCGATGGCTTGGACAGTATTGCCGAGGCCCCGCAGGACGCCGCCGAAGATCGCAGCTATTTGCGCCGCGAAAGCCTTGAGGGCGGGTATGAATTGCGCGAGGTGCAGTTCGGCTATTCCGACGATGGCGCGCCCACGCTGGACGTACCTGCTCTCAGCATTCAACCGGGGCAAAAAATTGCCGTTCTGGGCACCAACGGATCGGGTAAATCGACTTTTCTGAAAATCCTCTCGGGCCTTTATGCCCCCACCAAGGGCCGCATCCTGATCGATGGCACCGATATGGGCCAGATCGAACCGCGCGATCTGCGCCGGATGATCGGCTATCTGGGACAGGATGTGCGGTTGTTCACCGGCACCTTACGCGAGAACCTGAACCTGACCCTGCTGGAGCGCGATGATGGCCGCCTGATGCAGGCGCTGGATTTCGCCGGGCTGGGCCAGTTTGTGAAGAACCACCCAAAGGGGCTGGATCTGGAAATCCTCGATGGCGGGCAGGGGCTGTCGCAAGGGCAGCGCCAATCCATCGGCTGGGCGCGGCTGTGGCTGCAGGACCCCAGGATTTGCCTGCTGGATGAACCCACTGCCGCGCTGGACCAGACGCTGGAAAGCACGCTGGTCAGCCGTTTGGGGACATGGCTGGACGGGCGCACCGCGATGATCGCCACTCACCGCGTGCCGATCCTGTCCCTGACCAGCCGCACCCTGATCCTGCAATCAGGCCGCATGGCCGTGGACGGCCCGCGCGACAAGGTGCTGGCGCATCTCGCCCAGGCGGGCAAGGGAGGGGCGTAAAGCATGGCCGTGGGTACCACCAACCTGAACGCACAACTGCATGCCCGCCTGCGCGGACCCAGCCTGACCATCTGGCTGTGTGCGGCGACGGTGTTCCTGTTCATCCTCTGGGCAGCCTTCGCCTGGGTGGATGAGATCGTGCGCGCCCAGGGCGCGTTCATTTCTTCGTCGCGCCCCCAGATCATCCAGAACCTTGAGGGCGGCATCCTGACCGAGTTGATGGTGCAGGAAGGTGATATTGTCGAACGTGGCGATACGCTGGCCCGTCTGCATGGCATGCAGTTCAAATCCTCGGTCGAAGACCTGCGCGATCAGATCAACGCGCAAGAAATCCGCCGCCTGCGGCTTGAGGCCGAACTGGCCGGACAGTTCGATTTTACGATTCCCGGCGACCTTGCCCTGCGCAGCCCCGAAATCATCGCCTCGGAAAAGGCGCTGCTGCGCGCACGGCAGGCCGATTATGTGAAACGCACCGAGGGGGCCAGACAGGTGCTGGAACAGGCCAGCGAAGAACGCCGCTTGCTGGAAAACCTGCTGGAGAAAAAGATTGTCGCCAAGATCGAAGTGACCCGCGCGCGCAAGGCCGATGCCGATGCGCGCAAACGCCATGACGAGATTGTCACGCAAACCGAGCTGGAACGCGCGCAGGAATATTCCGACACGCTCAAGGAACTGGCGACCCTGAAGCAGAACCTGAAAGGGTCGCAGGACCAGCTGAACCGCACCGTGCTGATCAGCCCGATGCGCGGGATCGTCAACAACCTGTCGGTCACCACCATCGGCGGTGTCGTGCGCCCGGGCGAGGAAATCCTGTCGATCATTCCGCTGGACGAAGAGCTGTTTGTCGAGGCCCGCGTGGTGCCTGAAAACATCGCCAACATTCGCCACGGCCAGGAGGCGACGATCAAGTTAACCGCTTATGATTACACGATTTACGGCTCTCTCAAAGGCGTGGTTGATTTCATTTCCGCCGACACGTTCAAGGACGAACGCGCCCGTGATCCCGACGGCGATCCGTATTACAAGGTCACGCTGAAGGTGGATATGGGCAACCTGACATCTCGTCAGACCAGCATCGAAATCCGTCCCGGTATGCAGGCCCAGGTCGAATTGCACACCGGCGAGAAGACGGTGCTGCAGTACCTTCTGAAACCGCTTTACAAAAGTCAGGAAGCGTTCCGCGAGCCGTAAGCGGGGTCCAAGAAAATTCGTGCGAATTTTCTATGCCTTCGGCGAGGATATTTCTGGCAAGAAGAAGCGGGGCGATCAGCTTTCCATCCAGATCGTGACGGGACCGTCATTCTGCAGCTCTACCTGCATGTCCGCGCCGAAAGCGCCGGTCTCGACCGGGACACCCAGACCACGCAGCTGCTCTGCGAAGTATTCATAGAGGCGATTGCCCTCATCCGGCGGGGCAGCGGCAGAAAAGCCGGGACGATTGCCGCGGGATGTGTCGGCGGCCAGTGTGAACTGACTGACCACCAACGCGCTGCCCTCGATATCGAGCACAGAGCGGTTCATCTTGCCCGCTTCATCCTTGAAAATGCGCAGCTTGGCGATCTTGGCGGCCAGCTTGTCGGCCTCGGTCTCGGTATCGCCCTGCATGGCGCAGATCAGGATCAGCAGGCCGGGGCCGGTCTGGCCAATCACCTTGCCTTCGACACTGACCGAGGCATGGCTGACCCTCTGCAATAACGCGCGCATGAAGTCCCTCTCGATTTTACCAAGCGTCCAGATTTTTACCATGACCGGCGTCAAAGCGCGGATCAAGGACATCCGGCAGAGTCTCGGGGTCAAATGAAAGGAGGGTTTTCCCATGGTCGAAAAATCGCATACGGCAGGTCTCTGGCCGTCGTTTTATGAACCGTTTCGCACCTTTGGCAGCCGCGTGGCGGATTGGCTGGCTCCGGCCTCGGACGCATCCGCAGATGAGACCGCTTACCGGATCTCGATGGAATTGCCCGGTGTCGAGGAGAAGGACATTGATATCGCTGTCCACGAAGGCGTCGTGACGGTGAAAGGGCAGAAATCCAGCGAACGCGAAGAAAAGGGCGAGACGTGGTTCTTTTCGGAACGCCAGTTCGGATCGTTCAGCCGGTCATTCCGTTTGCCTGCGGATGCGGCCGGCGATGACATCGCAGCACATCTGAAGGATGGCGTGTTGATGCTGTCCGTGCCGCGCCGACAGCCCGAAACCCCCGAAGCGACCAGGGTGCACATCACCAAAGGCTAAGGGGGCGCGCCGCGCGGGTCATATATGTCCCCAAGCTCGGCCCGCGCGGTTCGAAATCCATTGGCAGGATGATCGGGATCGCCGTAACCGAACGAGATGGCACAGAGGATCAACCGATCCTCGGGCAACTCGAAATGCGTGCGGATGAGGTTTGGATAAGCCGCAACCGAGGCCTGTGCGATTGTGCCCACCCCAAGGGCCGTGGCCGCCAGCATGAAGGCGGTGACGAACCCGCCGCAATCCATCGCTCCGTATGGCCCAAGTTCGGCACCGGAATGGATGATGGCCACATGGGGCGCGTCGAAAAACTGGAAATTGCGCATGGACTGGGCGGCGCGGGCGGCATGATCGCCCCGGGCGATCCCCACCGCCTCATAAAGCTGATAGCCACAGCTGCGCCGTCGCTTCTGATGTGCGCCGGTATACCCATCGGGCCAGGGCAGGTCAGGGGCAGGGGCCGTGGTTTTGACCGCGCCCTGCAAGGCGGCGGCGAACCGCGCGGTTTCGTCTCCTTTTGTCACCGTTACTTTCCAGGGCTGCGCGTTGCACCAACTGGGCGATTGCCCCGCGGTCCGGATGATCTGCTGGATGGTTTCTTCGGGCACCGGGCCGAGAAGAAAGGCGCGACAGGAGAAACGCGCGTTCAGCACGCTGCTGAGGGCCGTGAACTCCTCGGACATCAGCCCATTTCCCCGGTGGCGTAAAGATAGCCGACACCGGCGGCGATGATGGCCACGATGATGACGGCAATGGCAATCTTGATGGCCGAATAGGGGCGTTCGCCCTGTACTCGTCCGGTGCGGCCATTGACCACGAACCGATAGGTTTCACCACGATATTTATAGGCGGCCAGCCAGACCGGCAGCAGCACATGTTTGAAGGTCACATCGCTGATCTGGGTCTGGATGTCGTGGATGCGCTGGCGATCCCCACCAATGTCGAACTTCACATCGCGGGTGATCACCCGGT
>Ga0316205_10003602_pt1 | contig 14461 bp, 13 predicted proteins | sample 3monthpyrite_MG_FD_204941 | JGI IMG/M metagenome (GOLD analysis project Ga0316205, IMG submission 204941) | Microbial mat bacterial communities from mineral coupon in-situ incubated in ocean water Damariscotta River, Maine, United States -... | ecosystem: Environmental > Aquatic > Marine >... | reverse complement strand
GTTGTGCTCGATGGACGGGTTCCGCACGCGATGCTGCTGGAATTCTTTACGTCTCGCGGAGCGGGCACATTGATAAGCACGGGATAGCAATTCCGCAGAGCCGTATTATATCATTGATACACCCCCGGCGGTTACGCTAGGGCAGAAGAAACGTCGCAAGAGGAAATTATGGACGCATTTCTCGGAATTATGGTCATGCTGGCTCAAACGCTGAGCATGATTGTCATCATCTGGTTCATTCTGGGCCTGCTCTTCGCATTCAATGTGATCGGGCGCGACAACCAGTTCCTGGTCCAGATCGAACATTCGATCTCTTCATTGCTCGCGCCGCTGCTTAACCCGATACGCCGGATCATGCCCGAAACGGGCGCGATCGATTTCTCGCCCATGGTTCTGTTGTTGTTGATCAATGCAGTGATCATGGTTTTGTCGGACGTCGCACGCGGATGACTGCAACACGGATTGACGGCAAGGCATTCGCCGCCGGTCTTCGCGAACGCGTAGGTGAAATTGCTACCGAGTTCACCGAGAAAAGCGGACGCAAAGCGGGCCTGTCCGTGGTGCTGGTTGGCGATGACCCTGCCAGCCAAGTGTATGTCCGCAGCAAAGGCAAGGCGACCATTGCGGCCAATATGGCAAGCTTCGAGCATCGCCTGCCCGACAACACTAGCGAAGAAGAGCTGCTTGCGCTGATCGACACGCTGAACGCCGATGCCAGCGTTGACGGCATTCTGGTCCAGCTTCCGCTTCCCGAACATCTCGACGAGCAGGCTGTTGTCGACCGCATTTTGCCGAGCAAGGATGTCGACGGATTGACCCCTGTCAGCACCGGACGTTTGGCGCTGGGCTTGACCGGTATGGTGCCATGCACACCGCTGGGAAGTCTGATGCTGCTAAAAGATCAACTCGGCTCGCTCGAGGGTCTACATGCAGTTGTGATCGGCCGCTCGATCCTCGTCGGCAAGCCGATGGCGCAGTTGCTGCTTGATGCGAATGCGACCGTCACGATTGCGCATAGCCGGACGAAAGATCTGCCCGATGTTGTGCGCGGCGCCGATATTGTCATTGCCGCGGTCGGCAAGCCGGAAATGGTCAAGAAAGATTGGCTCAAAGATGGTGCGACCGTGATCGATGTCGGCATTAACCGTCTGCCGCCCGAACCCGGGGCAGAGAAGGGCAGATTGGTTGGCGATGTAGCTTTCAGCGAGGCCAGCGAAGTGGCCGGTGCTATCACGCCCGTACCCGGCGGTGTTGGCCCGATGACCATTGCCGTTTTGCTGCGCAACACATTGGTTGCTGCGCATCGCAATGATGGGCTCGAGCCGCCAGAAAGCCTCTGATTGTTTCGACAAGCATGATCCAAGCGGCTATGGGGCCGCGATGTTCAAGATAGTTCTCTCACTGTCCGCCCTGGCTCTGGTTACCGCTTGCGCGGCTGGCCCTCGCCAGATGCCGCGCAGCCAAATCGACCGCGCATTGGCGAATGCGCCGGGCGAAGCGCAGCCGAGTAAAGTGGTCGCGCGCGAGTTGGAATTTGCCCGAGCTGCCCGGGAGACGGGGCAGTGGACCGCATTTCGCGCTTTCGCAGCGTCGGGCGCTGTGATTCATGGCCGGAACGGGCCAATTGCAGCTGATCCTTGGCTTACGCTTCAGAAAGATCCCGATGAGGCGGTCGCATGGGGTCCGCGCGACGTATGGATGAGCTGCGACGGTGCACTTGCCGTAAGCCAAGGCCGGTTCCGCTATCCCGATGGACTGGTCGGCACATTCGTCACGGTATGGAAACGGCAATCGGACGAACAATATCTGTGGGTGTATGACGCCGGTTTTGTCGATGATCCACAGCCACCTCCGCGCGTGGAATTGCCGCCCGAAGAAGGGAACGAAATCGTCGTTTCCGCCTTCGATCCTATTCGCGGCCGGGTCGCCGATTGCGCCAAGCGCGGCGAGGTGGTCGCGGCGCCACCGGCCGCCACACTGAACGGAGGAACTTCGCTATCGCGCGATGGCACGCTCCGTTGGAGTTGGCAGCACGATACGGATGGTGAGCGCTCATTCATGGCCGATTATTTGCACGAGGGCAGGTGGCAGACCGCGTTCGCAATATCCTCGAGCTCCGACCCAACCGACTAAATTGCAGATGCTACAATGACCGAAATCTTCATCTCAGCTTTCATAACTTTGTTTGTGGTGATCGATCCGCCGGGCTGCGCCCCGATCTATGCCGGATTGACCAAAACCGCCGATGCGGCGCAGCAGCGAAGCATGGCAATACGCGCGAGCATCATCGCCGCGATCATCCTTGTCGGCTTTGCATTGTTTGGCGAACAATTGCTTGGCGCCTTGCATATCAAGCTCGACAGTTTCCGCATTGCGGGCGGTCTGATGCTGTTCTGGATTGCGTTCGAGATGGTGTTTGAGAAACGCACACAGCGCCGCGAAGAACGCGCAGAGAAAGTCGCGGCAACGCCTCAGGCGGAAGATGTTTCGGTTTTTCCGATGGCGATGCCGATGCTGGCGGGTCCGGGCGCCATTGCAGCAGTCATGCTGTTGATGAACGAAGCGGATACGACAGAGGAAACGCTGGTCGTTCTCGCTGCGCTAGGCAGTGTTTTGCTGCTGACGATGCTTGCGCTGATTGCGGCGGGGCCGCTGATCCGCTTGCTCGGCGATCGTGTGGAGGCTGTGATTACCCGGCTTTTGGGCGTGCTTCTCGCCGCGCTTGCCGCACAATATGTGATCGACGGATTGAAAGGCAGCTTCGGAATCTAACTATTGCAGAGTGATGATTTCTTCATCGCCATCGCGGCGGGAGAAGAACAGCATAAGCTGAACCAGCAACTCGCAGCGCGCGTTTAGGTTGGGTGCTTCGAGCAAGGCCTGCTTTGCCGCAGGATCAAAAGGCGCGATTTGCGAGACTCCGTCGATCAGTGAGACATCATCGAGTCTTTCGACCGATTCCCAATCAACGCTATAGCCCTGCATATCGGCAAATTTCTTGGCTTCACGCTCGAAACTTGCGCGTTCAATGCTGGAGAGGAATTCTTCCTGCGGCTCCTCCAGCAATTCGGCTTCGACCTGACGGAACTGAGTCGTCGCGTCGATCTCACGGATAATGCGAAACCGGCTCTCGCCCTCGAGCACAATGTTGAAGCCTCCATCATCCATCGCTTCGACATCGCCAATCCGGCCGACACAACCAACTTCAAACAAAGGTGCGCCCTCGGCAGGTTTCTGCGGCTGGATCATTCCAATCCGCCGATCACGTGCGAGTGCATCTGACACCAATGCGCGATAGCGCGGCTCGAAAATATGTAATGGCAATTGCAAGCCTGGAAACAGGATCGCACCCGTCAATGGGAATATGGAGAGCCGCTTCGTCATCGCCTCAACCGAACAGGATTTTGGACAGGCGGCGGCGGGTGGCGACGACCCAGGGATCTTCTAGCCCCACGGCTTCGAAGATTTGCAGCAGCTTGGCGCGCGCAGCGCCTTCGTTCCAATCGCGATCGGATTGGACCATGGCCAGCAAGGTGTCAGCGGCTTCGTCGCGTTCACCTGCAGCAAAGGCTGCCTCGGCAAATGCGAGCTGCTTGTCCATTGCCGCCGGTTCGCCTGCAGCTGCGGTGCGCAATGCCTGGAGTTCTCCGTCATCCACTTGTGTGCTCGCAAGCTCCAGCGCGGAAAGTGCCGCTTGGACAGTCGGGTCTTCCTTGGCAGAAGGGTCGAGCGCATCGGCGATTTGCTGTGCTTCGTCGGTTTTCCCGGCAGCCACCAGCGCCCGGATCAGTCCGCCATGAGCCGCGACATTGTCCGGCGCCATCTGGACCACTTGCATGAATACGCCTGCTGCGCGTTCAGCGTCGCCTTCGGCTAATACTTGCTCTGCCATGGCAACAAATTGCTCAATATCAGGCTGTGGCTGACCGCCTTGAGCATTGGCATCATCAAGCGGAAGTTTGGCGAGAAGTTCATCAAGCGCAGTTTTCATCTGCGATTCGGCCCGAAACTGCGTGAGATCGGCAACCGGCTGACCTTGGAACATGGCAAACACCGCAGGAATCGATTGGACCTGGAATTGGCTGGCGATGAATTTCTCTTCATCGACGTTGATTTTGGCCAGCAACACGCCCTTGTCGGCATATTCTGCAGCGACCTTCTCCAGCATCGGCGCAAGCGCTTTGCAGGGGCCGCACCATTCGGCCCAGAAATCGAGAATCACCAGCTTGGTCATCGACGGTTCGACGACCTCGGTCTTGAACCGCTCGACGGCTTTCTCTTCTTCCAAGTTCAGCCCCATGCTTGCCACATTCAGTTCCTTCTTGATGCATTTGGATGCGTCTAATGTGGGTCTTCTAGCCGATATGTGAAGTGGCAAACAGATGCTGCGTAAATGGCGCAAAAATAGACCCGCCAACGCCCCATTTTCCGCTTGCCGGACCCCGTAACCGCTGCTAACTGCGCGCTTCCCCACCGAGGCACCCAACAAACGGGCAGTCCGGTGAGCGTCAGTGAGCGGGCGTAGCTCAGGGGTAGAGCACAACCTTGCCAAGGTTGGGGTCGGGCGTTCGAATCGCCTCGCCCGCTCCATTTTCTTTCTTCAGTTTAATTGAACTGCGGCTTCGCCGCGCCGATGCCGTTCGTGGGCCGTCCGTAACCCTTCGTCGAAATGACGGGTTGCAATGTGATACTATATCGTTATGCGACGCGTAACGTTGTAACATCTATTAGACGGATTCATTCGATGACCTTCCGCAGCCTCTCGCTTTGCACTCTTCCACTAATGGCGCTTGCCTTGCCGCAAACTCTCGCGGCGCAAGATAATGACGCAGCTGACGCAACCGCTTCGAGCGACCCGCATGATCGCGGCGAGATTCTTGTCAGCGCCGAAGGCCTTGAACAGCTCGACTTTATCAGCGGGCAGACAATTGTTGGCTTGGACGGGATCCAGCAAAATTTGAACGGTCAGATTGGTGAGCTTCTGATGAAGGTGCCCGGTGTCTCGGCAACCAGCTTCTCGCCGGGTGCTTCACGTCCAATCCTGCGCGGTCAGGATGGTGAGCGGGTCCGCGTTCTGATTGATGGCCTCGGCTCAGGCGATGTCGGGAACACTTCGGCTGACCACGCTACTACGGTCGACCCACTGACGGTTGAACGTATCGAGGTACTGCGCGGACCGGCTGCGTTGCTCTATGGCAGCCAGGCTATCGGCGGTGTGGTCAATGTGATCGACCGTCGTATCCCGATTGCTGTTCCTGCAGACGGACTATTTGTCGAAGGTCTCGCCGCATTCGATACCGCTTTCAACACACGCAGCGGCGGCGTATCTTTGGATGCAGCGCTTGGCGAGGTATTCGTGCTCCACCTCGACGGATCGTTCCGCAAAACCGACGACATTGAGATTCCTGGTTTCCAGGTTTCCGACGATTTGCGTGCCGATTTGCTCGGTGATGCCGAAGAAGAAGAGGAAGAAGGCGAGTTCGAAGAAGCCGAGGAGCTGCGCGAAGCAGCAAATCGCACCGGTTTCGTCCCCAACACTTCAACCGAGACCTACACTTTCAATGGTGGGCTTGGCGTGATCCTCGGTGACTCCAGCTTTGGTGCTTCAGCCGGATATTACGACACATTCTACGGTATCGCTGGCAACCCCGATGGCGGGCACCACCATGGTGAAGAAGAAGGCGAGGAAGAGGGCGAAGAGGAAGGCGAAGAAACAGTTTCGATCGGCCTTGAACAATGGCGTTTTGATTTCCGCGGTGACATCGCGCTGGGCGGTGGTTTCGCTGATCGTCTGAAGCTGCGGGCCGGCTATTCTGATTACACGCACACCGAGTTCGAAGGCACCGAGGTTGGAACCGTTTTCGACACACAGACTTTCGAAGCGCGCGCCGAGTTGCTTCAGAGCAATGGCGGCGCAATTGGTTTGCAATTCACTTCGCGCGATTTCGGAGCTGTGGGCGAAGAGGCATTTGTCGCGCCGAACGATACCACGCAATTTGCGATCTTCACCGCACAGGAGTTTGATCTCAATGGCGTGCAGATCGAGGCGGCTGGCCGCTACGAGAATGTCAATGTCAGTTCCGATCCGCTCGGGCTTGAGCGCAATTTTGACCTGTTCTCAGGAGCGCTATCGGTAGTTAAAGAAACCGAAAGTGGATTGCGATTTGGCATCACCGGCTCGCGCTCGGAGCGCGCGCCGGCGGGCGAGGAATTGTTCGCCAATGGGCCGCATATCGCAACCCAGACTTTCGAAGTTGGTGACCCCAATCTCGACACCGAGAGCGCCTGGGGGATCGAGACATTCTTCAGCGGCGATGTTGACGATGTTTCATTGGGCGCGTCGGTCTTCTACCAGCAGTTCGAAAACTACATCTTCCTGAATCCAACCGATTTGGAAGAAGACGAACTCCCGGTCTTCGAATTCCTTCAAGACGATGCTCAATTCTTCGGATTCGAAGCTGAACTTGAACTGCCGCTCATCGAGCGCGATGGCTTCAAACTGTCGACCGATTTGCGCGCCTCCTACGTCGATGCTTCGCTGAGCGGCGGTTCGAACGTTCCGCGTATTCCCCCGCTGAGCTTGCTCGGCGCAGTGACTGGCGAGACCGGTCCATTCGAAGCGCGAGCCGAGGTTCAGCATTTTGACGGACAAAATGATGTTGCTGAGTTTGAAACCGTAACCGACAGCTTCAGCTTCGTGAACCTGTTCCTCTCTTGGCGGCCAATCGACGGCAACGACAATGTCGTCGTGCAGCTGGCGGGCGAGAATCTGTTTGATGTGACGGGTCGCCGTCACACGAGCTTCACCAAGGATTACCTTCCGCTCGCCGGACGGAATTTCAAGCTGAGCGTTCGGAGCAGCTTCTAACCAACTAACGCCCAGATCGAATTGTCTATGCTGCCGGTCGAACGTTGCTGTTCGATCGGCTTGGCATTTGCGACCCTTCAAAAAGCTTAGTTTTGGGGGAACATATGACACTTCGCCTTATCGCAATTGTCGCGGCGTTTGGCTGCGCCGCAACACTTTCCGCGCAGGAAGAACCGCAGCTGGCACCGCCAAGCTGTGACTATGGCCAAGCCAATCCGCTTGCGCCGCCGGAGCTGGCGCAGTTTGACTTTCTCATCGGTGATTTCACTATCTCGGCACATGCATGGCAGAACGGAGCGTGGTCACCGCCACGTCCGGGCATTCCAGCGCGTTGGAATGGGCGCTACGGCCTTGGCGGCTTTAGCATCGTTGATGATTGGTATGGCCGCGATCCAGGTATGCAACCCGATACACCGCGCGGCACCAACCTTCGCATATGGGATGGCGAGGCTGGTGAGTGGGACATGGCTTGGATCCATACCGGCACCAATCAAGTCCAAGATCTCCGCGCCAAGATGGAAGACGGCAAGTTGACGATGTGGAACGTTTATCCTGAGAGTATTAAATCCCGCGCCTATTTCGAGCGCACCGGTCCCGACAATTGGCACCGTATCAGCCTGATCCCTGATGGCGAAGGCGGGTGGTCGCCGCAGTTCAAGCTTGCAGCGACCCGAATTCCCTGCCCCTAGGGTTAGCCTAGCGCCTTTTACTCGACCGCGAAGCTGATCTCGGCATTGTCTTCGAGCCGTTTGACGAGCTCTTCTCCCAGGAACGAACCCGGTGTTCCGACACCGCCTTCAGCCCCGCTCTCGAGCAGCGCAATCCCGGTTTCCGCAATCATCCGGCAGGTCGAGCCATAGCCCGGATCGTATCTGCCTTTGACGCCGTAATTGATCGTTTCCCCATCGGGATATTCGCCGACGAACATGACGTCGTAAAAGCCGTTTTCGCGTTCCTCCGCACTGGGGCCTTCGCCGGGCTTGGGCGGCTTGGCCCCAAATGGATTTCTGAGCATTTCGGCGGCGGCTTTGGCTGCTTTCTCGCCCAGCTCGCCAGCACTGGTCAGCATCATTTCGTCATATTTGAAATCCTCACCATAGGGATGGCCAAGGAGGAAATTTGTCCGGTGGACGTTCTTGGTGTTGATCGTCGCCATAATGAACGGAGCGGCCCATTTGCCCAGCGCCTCATCATATTCGGGGATCAGGCCTGCGGGCTGGTTTGGTCCTTCAAACCCGGGCGTAAGGCCAAACGGGCTTTGCAGGATTGGGATCAGTTTAGGGTTCTTGGCGACAGATTTCATGGTCGCGGTCAGGCTTGCGGCCGTGCCTCCGCTAAATGTACCTTGCATGGCGCGCACACGACCTTTTACGCGCGGCGCGGGTTTGCCGAATTTCTTCTTCGCTTCTTTTTGCAGCATCAACACGCCTAGATCGAAGGGGATCGAATCGAAACCGCTGGAGAAGCAGATCCGCGCTCCGCTTTGCTTGGCCGCGTCATGATGCAGATCGATCTGTTCGCGCATCCAGCCCGGTTCGCCGCACAGATCGGCATAGTCGGTTCCGGTCTTTACGCAGGCAGCGACCATATCATCGCCATAAAGTTGGTAAGGTCCAACGGTGGTCAGAACGACCTTTGTCCGCTCACACATGGCAACCAGGCTCGCCGAATCGTCCGAATTGGCAACGATTAGCGGAGTGTCGGAGGGCACGCCGATTGCATCGCGCACTTCTTCCAGCTTGGACAGGCTGCGACCCGCCATGGCCCATTTCGGAGCGCCAACTTTGTTACCATAGTGCTGGTCAAGATACTCGGCGACTAGCCGCCCGGTATACCCCGTTGCACCGTAAACAATGATGTCGAATTCGCGGTCTGACTTGCTCATATGCTTCTCTCCTTTGGTGCATGAATGGGCGTAGCGGGCGAGAGAGTCAAAGACCTTACGGAATTCAGGTGGTTGGGCTCAAAATCCGAATTGACGGCTCGCCAAATCATACATGATCTCTTCCGAGCCACCACCAATCGCCATAACCCGAACTTCGCGGTAGATGCGCTCCACGCGGCCACCGCGGACAAAGCTGGCGCCGCCCATAATCTGACAGGCTTCGCGCGCGCAATATTCCATGGTTTGAGTCGCTTGCACTTTGAGCAGCGCGAAATCGCCGGGGAAGGCACAGCCCGATTTCACAGTCCACGCAGCATGGTCGATCATCGCCTGTGTCGCGCCAATCATTTGCAGCATTCGCGACAGCTTGTGACGAACCGCCTGCCGCGTGACGAGCGGCTTTCCGAAGGTCTCGCGCTCGCGCGCCCAATCGAGCGCGTCTTCATAGCAGATGCGCGAATAGGCCGCGGCCTGCTGTGCCATGCCTAGCCGCTCGCTGTTGAAATTGCGCATTATCCCTACGAACCCGCCGTTTTCAGGACCTATCAGATTCTCAGCGGGAACTTCGACATTATCGAAGTGAATTGTTGCCGTGTCCGACGAATGCCAGCCCATTTTTTCCAGCGGAGTTCGGCTAACACCTGGACGGTTTGTTTCGACCAGCAGCAGCGATATGCCGCCCATCCCCGCATCGCCCGTGCGGACGGCGAGAGTTATGTAATCTGCGCGCATACCCGATGTGATAAGTGTCTTCGCACCATTGACGACATAGCTCGCGCCCCGCCGCTCAGCACGGGTTTTTAGATTGGCCACATCCGAACCGCCGCCCGGTTCGGTGATGCCAAGGCAAATTATCTTCTCCCCCGACAGCACCGGCGGTGCAATGCGCTTCTGCAGTTCGTCGCTGCCCATCGCTACCACCGGCGGCAGTCCGATCCCGTGAGTCAAAAGCGAAGCGGGAATTCCTCCCGCGCCAGGTCGGCACATCTCTTCGGATTGGACCAGGCCATGGAACGGATCGAAACCATTGCCGCTGCCGCCAAGATGCTCCGGGTATCCAACACCGATAATTCCTGCCTCTGCAGCCTTGCGATGCAAGTCGCGCGGGATTGCTCTTGCCGCTTCCCAATCGTCGACATGCGGAATGATTTCGCGCGCGACAAACTTGCGAACGCTGTCACAAACAGCCTCATGCGTCTCGTCATAATGCGGCGACCGCGCTCGCCATTGATCGAAAAGAGGTGTCGTCATGCGCCTATTGCTCGCTCAAAGGAACGCGCGGTAGCACGCCCGTCTGGCTGGAGATTGCGAGCAGTTTGCCATCTTCGGAAAAATGACGTGCGCTGCCCGATACGGTCCCGCGTTCGAACGCCGCCATTTCCGTAACTGTAAGTACCCAACCATGATCGGCAGGCTGGATAAAGCGGAAGGTCGCATCGAGACTGGACCCGGTTCGTGTGCGCGGATGTGCGCCGAGGAAGAAGTCCGATATCAATGCGAGGATTGGCGCGTGGAGCGGGAAACCGCCTAGCGGACGGCACCATGCGGCTTCGATTCCGCGTTCTGCATCTTCCATTGCAATCCGCCGTTCAAACTGGCCAATGAGGTTGCTTTGGCTACCGTTGGGATCGGGCAGTTTGGACTGGCTATCTTCCGGACCGGGCACATCGGGCATCGGCGTGAAGATATGATCCGCATCGCGCTCTCGTTCACCCAAGGCAGCGCTGACATTATGCACCACACGTTCGCCTACACGCGATTGGGCGGACCATTGTCCAATGCTCTGCCCGCCGCCGATCTGCTGACAATTAATCGTCATCTCCTCGACCCCTTGAGTGGGCGAAAGAAACTGGATTGTCGCCCAGATGAGGCGTTGGTCACATTCCTGCTGGAGCGAGTCGATCGCCGCTGCAAACCCTGCTCCGCCCATCACGAACGGAAACTCGTCTGGGCCGACCGTTGCAGGTTTGGTTACAGGAAAAATATACTCGCCCGGGCGATCCCCCGGGACGGTTTGCCAAAACGGATGTTTGGCGACGGTCAAAGTCCGGTTGTCACAGCTTGGGCAAGGTCACGCCGCGCTGGCCCATATATTTGCCTGCGCGGTCCGCATAGGTGACTTCGGGCCGCTCGTTCCCCTTCAGGAACAGGAACTGGCATGCGCCCTCATTGGCGTAGATCTTGGCAGGAAGCGGTGTGGTGTTGGAGAACTCCAGCGTCACATGTCCCTCCCACCCCGGCTCCAGCGGCGTGACATTCACAATGATCCCGCAGCGTGCATAGGTGCTCTTGCCCAGACAAATGACCAGAACGTCTTCCGGGATACGGAAATACTCAACCGTCCGGGCGAGAGCAAAGCTGTTGGGCGGAATGATGCAGACATCGGTTTCGCGGTCGACGAAGTTTTTCGGGTCGAAATTCTTGGGATCAACAATAGTGCTGTCGACATTGGTGAAGATCTTGAACTCGGGAGAAACGCGCGCGTCATAGCCGTAAGAGCTTAGACCGTATGATATGCAACCGTCGCGCCGCTGCGCTTCGACGAAGGGCTCAATCATGCCCTTGTCTTGCGCCTGGGCGCGGATCCATTTGTCGTTGAGAATCGCCATTGCCATGTGATTCCCGACTGGCGCGGCGGGGGCAAGCTATCGCCCGTTCTTTTCCCCGCCCTCGGCAAGTTGCACGCGCTCTATTTGATGCGCTTGGCACCCAGCTGCGGGTTCTTTTCAGCGATGTAATTGAGCCATTTCTTGGGCCGGCGCAGCATCTTCTTCGGATAGTCGACATTCACGCCGACGATCTGCGCCATTACACCGACGAAGTGAATGCAATTGCGCGTATCGAGATCGTATGCCTTGCCAGGGGCATCGCGCCATGATCGCAAAGTCTCGCGCACTTGCGCCAGCTGTTCCTCGGTCAATGTTACGGTGAAGTGCCGGTTGGTCTTTTTTATGTACTCGTCGGTTTCGATCAGAATATCGTGCTCAACTGGGCCAGACAGGATTGCAGTGGTCACCTTCTTGGCGGTGAAGCCGTAATTCTCCTCGACCACTTCGCCAGTGGAATCGACTGTTCCTTCTAACGCAACGAAGGCATGCGGATAGCGGCCGAACAGGACCGAGCCATTGAAGCTATGAAAGCTCATTTTGACTTCGGCAGCCGCTGGCAGGGACCAGCTGGATAAGACTAGCGCAGTAACGAGTGTTAGAAAGCGTATCATCGCAAGACTTCTAGCTGAGAAGCGGCTGAACGGAAGATGAAATTGCTTCAGCTGGCCAATAGGCTCGCATTGCCGCCCGCTGCGGTGGTGTCGATGCAGACCACACGCTCGGTTGCAAAGCGCGCGACATAATGCGGCCCGCCAGCCTTTGGCCCGGTACCGGACAGTCCTTCACCGCCAAATGGCTGGCTTTCGACCACCGCACCAATCTGGTTGCGATTGACGTAGAAATTGCCGACCCGCGCGCGCGCTTCGACCAATCGGCGCGTCGCCTCGATCCTGCTATGGAGACCGAGCGTCAAGCCAAAGCCTGTCGCATTGATATCATCGATCACTTGCTCCAACTCCTCGCCCTTGAACCGCGCGACATGCAGCACCGGTCCGAAATTCTCGCGCTTCAAATCGAGGATAGAATCGAGTTCGATAATGGTCGGCGCAACGAAGCAACCCGCGCTTGTGTTTCGCGGAAGCTTGCGTCGCCAAACGGTGCGCCCGCGTTTTTTGCGGCGAGCGATATGCCGTTCGAGCGCAGCTTTGGCGTCGGGATCGATTACCGGACCGACATCAGTCGCAAGATTTGATGGATCGCCAATATCAAGCGCTTCGAATGCGCCTCGGATCATTGCTACAACTTCATCGAATACATCGTCTTGCACATAGAGCATCCGCAAGGCGGAGCAGCGTTGACCGGCGCTTTGGAAAGCGCTGGCGACGACATCACGGGTAACTTGCTCGGGCAGCGCCGAACTGTCGACAATCATCGCGTTCTGACCGCCGGTCTCTGCGATAAATGTCGCGATCGGGCCTTCGCGCGCCGCGAGCGAGCGGTTGATGGCGCGGGCGGTGTCGGTTGAGCCGGTGAAAGCAACACCTGCAAGTCGCGGATCGGAAGTAATCTTCTCGCCGACATCGCCTGCTCCGGGGAGGAGCTGAAAGACCTCTTTGGGAATGCCGGCTTCGTGACACAGCTTCACCGCAAGCGCGGCGATCAACGGTGTTTGTTCTGCCGGTTTGGCGACTACAGTGTTGCCTGCAGCAAGGGCTGCTGCAGCAGGGCCAATAAAAATTGCGAGCGGGAAATTCCAAGGGCTGATTGTCGCGAACACACCGCGTCCCGCAAGGCTTAGGCGGTTCTCTTCGCCGGTAGGTCCGGGCAGTAGAAACGGCTCTGTAAAAAGATCGCGTGCTTCCGCGGCGTAGTAGCGGAGAAAATCAACCGCTTCGCGCAGTTCGAGCACCGCGTCCATAAGCGTCTTGCCTGCTTCGCGTTGGCAAAGGGAAAGAAACTCATCGCTGTGCTCTTCAAACAGATCCGCTGCTGCTTCGAGCAGCAATGCACGCTTCTCGCCGCCTAGATCATTCCAGCCGTGCTGGATCCGCACCGCGCGGCCAATCGCCTGCTCGACTTCCTCGGGCAATGAGTCTCGCCGCGTTCCGACTTCACTTTTGAGGTCCTGTGGTTTGTTGATCGGAGCAATCTCTGCCTCGAATTCTGGATCATCGGACAGGAACGTCGGCTCCGCTTGCCAGCGAACATCTTCAAGCTCTTTGATCCTTTCCTGCAGCGGTTCGCGCACTAGCGGATCGGACAGATCGATTCCGGCGCTGTTGACGCGCCCGGGAAAAATGTCGGCTGGAAGCGGGATCGACGGATTGCGTTTGGGGTCTAAAGCCAAAAGATCAGCCACAGGGTTCGTCGCCAGTTCTGAAGCAGGCACTTCGGCATCTGCCATCCGATTGACGAAGGAAGAATTCGCGCCGTTCTCCAGCAGACGCCGGACAAGATAGGCGAGCAAATCCTTGTGGCTGCCTACCGGAGCATAAATGCGTTCCGGCGTAGTGTTCTTACCTTCGGCAGACGCAAGTTCGCCAAAAATGTCCTCGCCCATGCCGTGTAGGCGTTGGAATTCGAAGTCCGTATCTGCGCCATGTTTCGATGCGAGTGCTTTGATCGCGCCGACGGTGTAAGCGTTGTGCGTGGCAAAGGCCGGGTAAATCGCGTCACGCGCTTCAAGCAGCTTGGATGCGCAGGCGAGGTATGAAACGTCGGTCGCGACTTTGCGAGTGAAAACCGGATAGTCGCTGTGGCCCCCGACTTGGCTGAGCTTGATCTCGGTGTCCCAATAGGCGCCTTTGACCAAGCGGACCATGAATCTACGGTCATGGCGGCGTGCAAGTTTGACGATCCAGTCGCACAGCGGCGCACCGCGTTTCTGATAGGCCTGAACAGCCAGGCCAAACCCAGTCCAGCCTCCTGGCTGGCCGTTGGTAAATATTTCATCGTCAGAAGCGAGTGCTTCAATAATGTCGAGCGAAACCTCCAGCCGGTCTGCTTCCTCGGCATCCACGGTGAAGTGGATATCCGCATCGCGCGCCTTGATCGCCAATCGTTTGAGAATTGGAATGAGAGCTTTGGTCGCCGAAGCGGCATTGAAATAGGTATATTTCGGGTGCAACGCAGACAGCTTGATCGAGATGCCGGGAGACC
>Ga0316205_10003599_pt1 | contig 14469 bp, 13 predicted proteins | sample 3monthpyrite_MG_FD_204941 | JGI IMG/M metagenome (GOLD analysis project Ga0316205, IMG submission 204941) | Microbial mat bacterial communities from mineral coupon in-situ incubated in ocean water Damariscotta River, Maine, United States -... | ecosystem: Environmental > Aquatic > Marine >... | reverse complement strand
CCCAGTCCTGTACCTCCATACTTTCGCGTTGTAGAACCATCTGCCTGCGTAAATGAATTAAATAATTTACGCTGCGCTTCTTCTGCTATTCCAATACCCGTATCCTGTATTTCAAGACGCAAACGAACTGTTTTTTCGCTTTTTTCCAGCACCCTTGCTTTTACAGTTACAGTACCTTTCTGTGTAAATTTAATTGCATTTGTCATCAGGTTTGCAAAAATCTGCCTGATTCTCACAGAGTCACCTTTTATGATAACAGGTATTTCAGGATCAACTTCAGTTAACAGTTCTACCTGTCGTTCATCAGCCTTCTGTTTCAGCAAAACGGTTAATTCTTTAATTAAATTTTGTAAATTAAAAGGTATATATTCAAGTTTTAATTTCCCGGCTTCAATTTTGGAAAAATCAAGAATATCATTTAATAATGAAAGCAATGCTTCACTCGAGTTATAGGCTATACCCACATATTCCAGCTGACTTTCGGTTAATTCTGAACCCTGTAATAACTGTAAAGTTCCTAAAATACCATTCATAGGCGTACGAATTTCATGGCTCATATTTGCCAAAAATTCACTTTTAGTTTTACTTGCTGCTTCTGCTGCTTCTTTAGCTTTTTGTAATTCTTTTTCTATACGTTTTCTTTGTTCTATTTCTGTCGATAGTTCTTCATTCAAATCTTCCGTCTCATTACGGGCCTGGCTCATGAACTTGATTAACGACTCATTATGAAAACGTACTTCTAATGACGTTAAAACGCTTTTGTTAATTCGCGACCCTATACTTACCATCACTAGCATATAAAACAATGTTGTTAATGCGAGCACTATAAACTCATCACCCATCATCATTAAGCGTAAAATCACGGGAAAAAGAACCAGAAAGAGGTAGAGATAATAAAGTCTGACTATTGGTGACATCACAGACACGCCACCAGAGGCGATACCGGCGAGTACAAATCCTAGAATTAATTGATGCACAGGATTTAAAGGGAATAACAGGTAACCGCCTACACCCCAGCCAATAGCCGTCATTAAAATAGCAATGAGATACCATTTACCAAAAACGTCATAAATTAAACTATTTTCATCATTCTTTTTATAATACGACATAATGGCCCTGACGCATGTTGTCAAAGCCATATATACTATCCAGGAGATGATCAGGCTATGCGAGCCTTCAGGCCATAAGACTAAAGCCAGTAGTATTGCTACGAAAAGACTAACTACATTACTTAGAGACGCATTATTCTCAACTAATCTAACCTGTTCACGCCAGATTTTATCCCGATCTTTGCTATTCTCGAGTAATTCAACGTCACCTATTTTTTCCGGCATTTACGCTTCCTGAATATCAAATAATTATTTATAAACATCTATTGAAAATAGACGAGTAAAGGCTTAATAGCTACTTTAAATAGAAACTATTTAAGAATCAGACGTTTTTCTATTATCTTGTCGTTACAGTTCATTTTTTACATGATTTTTATGTTTGATTATAAAGTGTATTTAACCTACATTTACATATTGCTGCGCAGCGCCAACCCAGCGATCGATCAGGGCTTTAACCTTTTCAGGTGAGTCTGATGAAATTTTTCTGGATACGATTTTTACATCATCTAATAAATATTCATCTCTAACTATATCGGCTATTTTTAATTGTAATAAACCTGTTTGACGAGTCCCAAGCACCTCACCCGGCCCTCTTAACTGCAGGTCTTTTCTTGCTATTTCAAACCCACTGTTTGTTTTACGCATTATTGTGAGCCTCTCTTTTGCATTATTACTTAAAGGACTTTTAAACATCAGGACACAGTGACTAGCCTCCTCTCCTCGACCTACTCGCCCTCGCAGCTGATGCAATTGCGACAGCCCTAAACGTTCAGAGTTTTCAATAATCATTAAACTAGCATTGGGCACATCAACACCCACCTCAATTACGGTTGTTGCAACTAGCAATTGTGTTTTACCCAACTTAAATTCCTGCATCAACTTTTCTTTTTCTTCAGACTTTAAACGCCCATGTATTAAACCTACACTTATATCAGGAAGCACCTGCTGTAATGTTTCAGCAGTATCTTGTGCAGCCTGACACTGTAGTACTTCAGACTCTTCTACTAATGTACAAACCCAATATGCCTGCTTACCTTCGCTACAGGCTTTATGTATGCGCTGCAAAATATCTTCTCTTCTTTCCTGCTGTATGACGACTGTTGTTATAGGTTTTCGACCAGGTGGTAACTCATCTATTACAGAATAATCAAGGTCAGCATAAGCCGTCATAGCTAAACTTCGCGGGATGGGTGTTGCCGTCATGATCAACTGATGCGCTAATATGGCAGAATTTTTATCACCGGGAACATTTGCTTTTTTAGCCAGTGTCATTCTTTGCTGAACACCGAACCGATGCTGCTCGTCTGTAATTGCTAATGCAAGATTTTTGTATTCGACATCATTCTGGAATAAGGCATGTGTACCCACAATAACCTGCGCCTCTCCTTTGATAATTTTTGATAAAACCAGGCTTCTTTTTTTACCCTTTACCTGACCAGACAGCCATACAACTTTAATACCTAATGGTTCGAACCATCCTGTAAAATTCCTATAGTGTTGCTCAGCTAAAATTTCTGTAGGCGCCATTATTGCAGCCTGACACCCTGACTCTATTGCTTTTAAGCAAGCCAATGCAGCAACTACTGTTTTTCCAGATCCTACGTCTCCCTGCACAAGCCGCATCATAGGTATGCCTGATTCCATATCTTGTAAAATTTGTTGATTTACTTTTTGTTGCGCAATTGTTAACTCAAATGGTAATGATTTAATGAACTTAAATAATAAGTGATTTTCACTTTGTAACCGGGATGCAGTTTTATGCCTGTTTTGCTCCCTTAATGTCTGTAGACTCAAGTGTTGAGAAATTAACTCTTCAAATATTAAGCGCAACTGAGAAGCATGCTGTGCTTCAATTAACTCATTGACATTAGCGCCTGCTGGCGGCCTGTGAACATATTTTAATGCAGCTTCAAGGGAATAATATTCTTCCTGCTGAAAAAGGTTTTCGTTTAAATAATCGGGTAGCAATGATTCATTATTTAATAACTCAAGACACTGAGCTGAAAGACGCCTTAATAAAATCTGACTCACGCCATCAACTGTATGGTAAACAGGCGTCAATGAGTCTTCTATTTTTGCATTACTCGTATCATTTAGCTGAGTATACTCGGGGTGCACTATTTCCAGAGATGACGCCCCATATCTTACATCACCAAAGCAACGTAGTTTAACTCCCTTAACGAGCATTTCCTGCTGCTGCTTATTAAAATAAAAAAAACGCAGCAATATACTTCCTGTTCCATCACTAACATGAACCATTAACATGCGCCTGCTCTTACCTTTGCGGCTAAAAGCTATACTTGAATAATCGACTGTGACTTCAATTAGTGATGACTGACCATGTCGTAACGCACCAACAGGAATGACCTGTGTTCTATCTTCATACCTGTAGGGAAGGTGAAACAGAACATCCTGAATATTTTTCAGACCAAGATTACTTAATTTATCCAGAACTTTTGGGCCAACGCCTTTAAGTTTAATCAAGCTGCTTGAATGAGTGAGGGGGTTTACCAAAGCCTGACTATACCTGTTGTGCTCTGCATATAAATACAGAACATTTTTAAAGAAAGGGGAGAGTTACAACTCTAAAACCGCATCCATTTCTACAGCAACACTTTTGGGCAGTTCATTTACTCCAATTGCAGCTCGTGCCGGATAAGGTTCTGAAAAATATTGAGCCATAACCTGATTGACTGTTGGGAAATTACTTAAGTCTGTTAAAAAAATATTTAATTTGACTACATTTTCAAATGTACCACCGGCGGCGGTTATAATTGCCTGTAGATTTTTAAACACCAGATGAATTTGCTCTTCTACCGAACCTTCTAACACTTCCATTGTTTCAGGTATCAGAGGAATCTGCCCTGACACATATACTGTATTATTTACTTTTACTGCCTGTGAATATGTACCGATTGCCTGTGGAGCCTTATCTGTAGAAATAATTTCTTTTTTCATAATCTGTTTTTCTCAAAATTTATTATATTTTTATTGTACTCTGGTGATTCTCATAACAGAATTCACACGCCTTAAACGACGTAATATTTTTGCCAGATGATCCCGGCCAATAACGGATATAAGGAAATAAATATTGGTTGATATACCGTCTTTATCTTCAACCTCAACATGTTCTATATTTGCTGACTCATCAGAAATTATGGTTGCTAATCGCGCTAATACGCCTCGCTCATTTTGAACATGTAAGTTTAACTGACACTGGTATTCACCACTAGGATCAGCAGCCCATTTAACATCAATCATATTTTCACTTTGCAAACGTTCGTTCACAATGTTCTTACAACTAATTTGATGTATTACAAGCCCTCTACCCTTACTTAACTTACCAACAATTTGGTCACCTGGAATTGGATAGCAACATTTTCCATAGGAAACAACCATACCCTCTGTTCCCTGAATTGCCAGAGGAGCACGTCCAGGTAATGGTTCAGACTCTGTTTTAGAGTCATCCATATCATCCGGAAACAATCCTCTGGCAACCAGTCCTGCAGGCCGGTTCCCCATGCCAATATCTTCAAGCAACTGATTTAAAGAAGTGAAACCATACTCATCAAGTAAAAACTGGTAACTCTCCTGTGGCATCTCTTCTAAAGTAATATTTTTTTCCAGTAACATGCGCGACAATAATCGCCTACCTTGAGCCACTGCATCTTCTGAACGAATGCTTTTTAGATAATTTCGAATATTACTGCGTGCTTTTGCCGTTACCACAAAATCCAGCCAGCCTGGATTTGGATGTGCGCCATCAGATGTTATTACTTCAATTGTTTGACCACTGTATAAAGGCGTATCAAGCGGCGCAAAACGATGATCCACTTTACTGGCAACACAGGTATGACCTACATCTGTATGAACTGAATATGCAAAATCAATTGGTGTAGAGTTTTTAGGCAGCTTAACTATGTCGCCATTGGGCGTATATACATATAACTCATCTGGAAACAGATCAACTTTTACATTTTCTAAAAACTCAACTGAATCACCTGCGTTTTGTTGCATTTCCAATAAGCCGGTTAACCATTCACGTGTTCTACCGCCCACATCAACTTCATTGCCTGAATCTTCTTTATACAACCAGTGCGCAGCAATTCCTGTTTCAGCAAAGTTATCCATCTCACTCGTGCGAATTTGAATTTCTATTGGGATGGCGTGCGGACCAAATAATACTGTATGCAATGACTGGTAACCATTCTCTTTTGGTATCGCGATATAATCTTTAAATTTACCGGGGATGGGTTTAAATAAATTATGTACCGCGCCCAACACTCTGTAACAATCATCAACACTATCAACGACAACACGCATACCATATACATCGAAAATATTTCGGTATGGAAGATTTTTTTCACGCATTTTTTTATATAAACTATACGGGTGTTTTCTGCGAGAGTTAACTTCTGCCTCAATACTTAATTCATCTAATCTTAATGTCAGGCCATTATGTATTTTTTGAATAACTTCTTTTCTATGCCCAGCTTCTTTCAACATTGCATGTTCTAAAATACGGTAACGCATTGGGTACATAGCACGGAAGCCAAGATCTTCCAACTCAAGTCTTAACGTATTAATGCCTAAACGTCGAGCTAAGGGCACATAAATATCAAGCGTCTCTTTGGCTATACGCCGACGTTTTTCCGGGCGCATTACACCCAGTGTTCGCATATTATGCAATCTATCTGCAAGCTTGATTAATATGACACGAATATCTCGTGCCATAGCCATTAATACTTTTTGGATATTAATGGCCTGCTGTTCTTTTTTGTTTTTAAATTTAAATTCAGTTAATTTACTAACACCATCAACCAGCTCTGCCACATCTTCGCCAAATTTTTCTGAAACTTCTTCTTTGGTTGCAGGTGTATCTTCAATAACATCATGCAGAATTGCAGCGCAAATGCTTTTTGAATCCATATGCATTTCAGCAAGAATTCGAGCTACGGCTATAGGGTGATAAATATAAGGTTCGCCAGTTTGACGAAACTGACCTTCATGAGACTGCGCACCGAACAGGTACGCCTGATAGACATCCCGAACCTGATCTGCATTCATATAATCTTCGACTATACGACAGAGATCAGATATTAAGAAACGGGATGGATCTCCGTATAAATCCGTTACATCTATTTCAGCTTGATCAGGATTTATTGCCATATTAACTATTTCCTGAAAACAGGATTACATTTCCTTGCTAATTTCTTCTGCAGAAATAGCAGCTGGCATCATATTAAGTTCTTCAGATGTATCGTTTAAAATTTCAGGGCCAACCAGACCTTCCGAAATTTCACGCAATGCAAGCACTGTAGGTTTGTCATTATCAATTTCTACCAATGCATCTGCACCCATCGCAATTTGACGTGCGCGCTTAGCCGCAACTAACACAAGATGAAAACGGTTATCTACATTTGGAAGACAATCCTCTACTGTTAAACGTGCCATTCTTCTATTCCTCTATTTCAATAATTCGATTAATAAATTTTCCAGTTTGCGCTCCTGTTGAAGCTGACGTAACCGGTTTGCTTTAAATATACTGCTAAGCTCAAGTAACGCCACATTAAAATCATCATTGATAATAATGTAGTCAAACTCTGCATAATGAGACATTTCACTCACCGCATCTTTCATACGGCGATTAATAATCTCGTCGTTATCCTGTCCACGACCCTGTAATCTTTCTTTCAGCGCCTCTGTAGAAGGCGGTAAAATAAAAATTGATAACGAATCCTGAAATTGTTTACGAACCTGGCGCGCGCCCTGCCAGTCTATCTCAAGTATTACATCGTAACCCTGTAAGAGCTGCTGCTCTACATGTTGCTGTGAAGTACCATAATAATTATCAAAAACTTTAGCGTGCTCAAGAAACGCACTACCTTCAGCCATAGACAGAAATTCTTCCTTATCTACAAAATGATAATCAACACCTTCTTTTTCACCATCACGCATTGCCCGGGTGGTATGAGATACTGATACAACAATATTCTCTGCATCGACAGTAAGTTCTTTTACCAGACTAGTTTTGCCTGCACCTGAGGGTGCTGAGATTATGTATAGTGTGCCTTTGCTCAAGATCTTCCTCGGGATTTATCTTTTCATAATATTTCGCGAGCGAAAAACCACTTCAATGACAGGTAACCCAGTTGGTGCCCCAGTCAAAGCATGCTTTAACTCGCGAAAGAGTTACTTATTCTGTGTTGCTACAAGAATACCCTATTTAAGCTAATTTATCACTTATAAATATAGGTTTTCGCTGCGCCCCCCAGCTTCCTGCAGATGCCTCAAAGACCCCTGAAATAGGCGTTCCACATGATTCACAAGCACTACGATCGTTCAGGCCCCAGCTTCCTAACTCATACCAGTCACGTTCAATTAACAAATGCCCGCAATGATAACAATAGGTACTGCTTCCCGCCGCATCATGCACATTACCCGTATATACATAACGTAAACCTGCCGCCAGACCAATTTCACGAGCACGGGTTAAGGTTTTTGCTGGTGTAGCCTCAATATCAAGCATCTTCCAGTCGGGATGAAACGCACTGAAGTGCAGCGGAACATCTGGCCCCAGGTTTTCCATTATCCACTCACACATTTCACGCAACTCATCATCTGAATCATTCTTTCCCGGTATAAGCAGTGTTGTAATTTCAAGCCAACAATCTGTTTCATGCTTAATATAGATAAGCGTGTCCAGTACGGGCTGTAGATGAGCGCCTGTGAGTTTATGATAAAAATCTTCGGTAAACGCCTTTAGATCAACATTAACCGCATCCATTTCTTTAAAAAATTCAATTCTGGGCTTTTCACATATATAACCCGCCGTTACTGCAACCGTTTTTATGCCTAATTCGTGACAGGCCTTTGCCACATCAATGGCATATTCATGAAAAATAACCGGATCATTATACGTAAAAGCAACGCTTCTACAGTTATTTAGCCTCGCCTGTTCAGCGATAAGCTGTGGGCTAGCTTCAGACGCCAGTTTAGCTATCTCACGGGATTTACTCATATCCCAGTTCTGGCAAAATTTACAGGTAAGATTGCACCCGGCGGTGCCAAAAGATAAAACGGGCGTACCCGGAAGAAAATGATTCAACGGTTTTTTTTCGATGGGATCAATGCAAAAACCACTAGACAGGCCATATGATGTAAGCACAATTTGATTCTGTTGATTTGCACGAATAAAGCACAAACCTCGCTGACCTTCTTTAAGTTTACAAAATCGGGGGCACAGATCACACTGTACACGACCGTCATCTAACTCATGCCAGTAGTTTGTAGGAACCGTATGGTTTTCAGGATTATGCATAACTGCTTACCTCCCCTGTATCTATAGTTATGTATTATAGTTATAGGGTATAATTATACCCGGATTGTTGAACCTGAAGACAGGGGTTGGTCATTTATGTTAGACACTAAATCACGCACTCGCCCCGCAGCGGTTGCCGGACTGTTTTATACATCTGAAGCACAACAACTTTCTGTAGAAATAACTCACTTTTTATCGCAGGTACACAAGCCATTAAATGTGATTCCAAAAGCACTAATAGTACCCCATGCCGGTCATATTTATTCAGGACCTGTTGCAGCAAGCGCATATAAATTACTCGAGCCCCTCGCTAATAAAATTAAGCAGGTAGTATTACTGGGCCCATCACATCGAGTTGCTTTCAGAGGCATAGCAACACCTGACATGGATTTTTTTGAAACCCCTCTTGGCAAGGTAAAAATTAACACTCTTTTTTGTAAAAAAGCCGAACAGTTAAGTTTCGTTAACTCAAACAACACAGCACACAAAGATGAGCATTCACTTGAAGTTCACCTGCCTTTTTTACAGTTACTATTAAATGATTTTGAATTAACACCACTCGTTGTTGGTGACTGTGATCGTGACGATGTTGCCAGCCTGTTAGAGTTATTTTGGGGTGATAGTGAAACACTAGTAGTCATTAGCACAGACCTTAGCCATTTCCATAATTACGCTACGGCAGTGCAAAAAGATCGTCTGACTTCAGCTGCCATAGAATCATTACAGCCTGAAGAAATAAATTATGATGATGCCTGTGGGAGAGCGCCTTTAAACGGCTTACTTACTCTGGCAAAACACCATCAGTTAAAAATAAACTGTCTCGATTTACGCAACTCAGGCGATACTGCCGGAGATAAAGATCGTGTAGTGGGTTATGGTTCTTATGTCGTTTATTAACCTTACCGCCGAAGATAAAATCTGTTTACTACAAACGGCAAAAAAATCGATAGACTACGGCCTTCAACACCATCGCGCATTACCTGTTGAAATAAAAAACTACAATGATTTATTGCAAACGCATGGCGCTAGTTTTGTAACACTAAATTTAAACAAACAATTACGTGGTTGCATTGGAACGCTTGAGTCACATCAGCCACTTATTAATGATGTTTCTGAGCATGCTTATGCTGCTGCATTTGAAGACCCGAGATTCCCCAGGGTAACTGAAACTGAAATAGAATTATTAGAAATATCTATTTCAATTTTAACCTTAGCAACACCTATTGACTTCACATCAGAAAAAGATTTATTGGGCCAGCTGAATCCGCAAGTTGACGGAATCATTCTTGAATCTGGTTTTCATAAAGCCACTTTTTTACCGTCTGTATGGGAACAGTTAAGCAAAGCTGAGGATTTTATAAATCATTTGAAAATTAAAGCCGGACTAAATAAATATGACTGGCCAGACGATTTAAAGATTTCGAGATATCAGGCCATCAATATTAAATAAAAAAACACTCTCACATGCACGCTAACTTAAATGTTATTTATAATTCTGCGTGGCGCTAAACTAAAACGATCTATCTACTGAATATTTCGCCAGATCCTGTAAAGCCTGCTTGTAATCAGACTCGGGAAGATGACCAAGTTGTTGTATCGCTAACTCAGCTTCATTCTTTGCTGTTTTTTCTGTGTACTCAATTGCACCAGTTTCTTTTATGGCTAACATCACCGGCTCAAGATAGTCCAGACCACCATCTTCAATTGCTTTTCTGACAACATCTGACTGTTCTTTTGTGCCGTTTCTCATGGCATAAATCAACGGTAAAGTTGGTTTGCCCTCTGCAAGGTCATCACCTACATTTTTACCCATTTCTTCACTGGACGAACTGTAATCAAGAACATCATCTATCAACTGAAACGCAGTACCCAAATGCATACCGTATGATGCCATGGCTTTTTCTTCAGCTTCTGGACGCTGACACATTACAGCACCCAAACGAGTTGCCGCTTCAAATAACTTAGCGGTTTTAGCGTGAATAACATCTAGATACCGTTGCTCTGTTGTATCTGCATCATGACAGTTCATTAACTGCATGACCTCGCCCTCGGCAATAACATTAGTGGTTTCTGCCAATATCTGCATCACCTTCATATTATTGACATCAACCATCATCTCAAAAGCCCGTGAATAGAGGAAGTCACCCACTAAGACACTGGCTGCATTACCAAATAATGCATTTGCCGTTTCCTTGCCGCGACGCAGTTCAGACTCGTCCACTACATCATCATGCAACAGAGTCGCCGTATGAATAAACTCAATGATTGCCGCCAATGTATGGTGGTGATCGCCCTCATAACCATAAGCACGGGATGCCATTAAGCTTAGAATAGGCCGTAAACGCTTACCGCCCGAATTCACAATATACTGACTAAGCTGATTGACAAGCACAACCTCCGATGACAATCGCTTCTGGATCACATCATCAACTGCTTTCATATCATCTGCGACAAGGGCTTTTATATTGTCTACTTGCATGTTCTATTGGGTACTTGCTATATAATGAAGAGGCGAATTATGGTGTATCACACCATAACTCTCAAGCAACAACTGCCGACAAGCGCGTTTGAGAGCATTATTTCAATCTTTTTTCTATAAAAAGCCCCTTTAATGCAAGTTTTAGCTTGTTTGTTGGCCGCCAAATCGCTACAATTCGGGCCCTTTCTGAAAACAGAAAACTTAACACGCAAATTTAGGAGTTGTCCGGTATGTACGCTGTAGTGAAAACCGGTGGTAAACAATATAAGGTTACTGAAGGTGAATATCTGAAAGTTGAAAAACTTGAAGGCGCCGAGGGTGACTCAATTGAAATAGATCAGGTTCTTATGATCGCCGATGGCGATAAACTTAAGATCGGTAGCCCAATGTTGGATGGCGGCAAGGTAACTTGCAAGATTTTATCACATGGCCGCGCGAAGAAAGTTGAGATCATGAAGTTCCGTCGTCGTAAACATCATCAAAAATGCACAGGTCATCGTCAGTACTATACTGAAATTGAAGTAACTAGCATCGCTGGTTAAACCCTGTAACAAGAGGATTTTAAAATGGCACATAAGAAAGCCGCCGGTAGTACGCGTAACGGACGCGAGTCGGAAAGTAAACGCTTAGGCGTTAAAATGTATGGTGGTCAGGCTGTAATTGCTGGCAACATTCTAGTTCGTCAACGTGGCACTGAATTTCATCCAGGTGCAAACGTAGGCATGGGCCGTGATCACACACTTTTTGCTAAAGCAGAAGGCAAAGTGTTATTCGAAGTTAAAGGCCCTAAAAATCGCCGCACAGTGAGCGTGGTTGCTGCGTAAAGACTTAACGTCTTATACCAAACCTTAAAACCCTGCTCTTGATTACTCATAGCAGGGTTTTTTTATGCACAAATAACTTTGGCGCAGAGACTCAGAGCTGATAAATTATATATTGCCTCTGTGGTACTTCTGTGACCTCAGGCCGACCTGTAAAAAACTAGCCATCGAGGGCTAAATTAACATGCGCTTTGTAGATGAAACCAAAATAAGAGTTATTGCCGGCGACGGTGGTAATGGCACGGTCAGCTTCAGGCGCGAGAAATACATCCCCCGAGGCGGCCCTGATGGCGGCGACGGCGGTGATGGCGGCAGTGTTTTTCTGGTTGGCAGCCATGACCTAAATACACTTTCAGACTTTCGTACTGTTAGAACCTATACCGCTCGACCCGGCACCAAAGGTGCTGGTCGTAATATGACAGGAAAAAAAGGCGACGATCTGTATGTACTCGTGCCTAATGGCACCCTGGTTTATGATGAAAACACGGATGAACTCATTGGTGACATCACAGAACATGATCAGGTCTTATTAGTCGCTCAGGGCGGTTTTCACGGACTTGGCAATACTCGATTCAAGAGCTCTGTTAACCGTGTACCCAGACAATCAACTGATGGTAGCCCGGGAGAGCGCCGTGAACTTCGCCTGGAACTAAAAGTTCTGGCCGATGTTGGCTTACTTGGCTTGCCTAACGCGGGTAAATCAACACTTATTCGCGCGGTTTCACACGCAACACCAAAAGTAGCTAATTACCCTTTTACAACACTGCACCCCAATTTAGGTGTAGTTGATGTGGGCGATATGCAGAGTTTTGTTATTGCCGATATTCCTGGCCTTATCGAGGGTGCCGCAGAAGGAGCAGGGTTAGGTATTCAGTTTTTAAAACACCTTAGCCGTACTCGAATTTTATTACATGTTATCGATATTGCACCCTATGACCAGGTAGACCCGGTTGAAAGCGCAAAAGTCATTCTGCATGAGCTTGAAAAATACAACCCGGCAATGCTCGACGAACCTCGCTGGTTAGTATTAAACAAAACCGACCTGTTACCAGATGATGAAGTTGATGCGGTATGTGATGACATTATCGAACGCTTAAACTGGGACGGCCCAAGTTACCGGATTTCTGCGGTTGGCAAAAGCGGCACTCAACCGTTAATATTCGATATTATGACTTATCTTGAAGAAGAAAAAGACAAGATAAAGACCGATGAAGCCAAAACAAAAAGCGAAGCAGACGAAGATTAAACTGCAATCTTTAAAAACCAAATCAATCTTATATGAAAACACGCCAACAACTCGCTGACTCTAAACGCTGGGTTATTAAAATAGGGAGCTCTCTGGTCACCGATGATGGCCGGGGCCTCGATGCATTGGCCATTAAAGGCTGGACTGAGCAAATTGCCCAATTACGCCAGCTGGGAAAAGAGGTTTTACTGGTTTCCTCTGGCGCCGTTGCCGAAGGTATGGTTCGCCTGAAATGGGACAACCGCCCTAGCGCTTTACACGAGCTACAGGCTGCGGCCGCCGTCGGCCAAATGGGTCTGGTTCAGGCTTACGAATCACGCTTTCAGGAACACGATATTCTAAGCGCCCAGATATTGCTAACCCATGAAGACCTGTCTGATAGACGCCGCTACCTGAATGCACGTAGCACCCTGCGCTCTCTACTCGATCTGGGCGTCATTCCCATTATTAACGAAAATGACACCGTGGCCACGGATGAGATACGCTTTGGCGATAACGACACACTGGCTGCCCTGGTTGCTAACCTTGTTGAGGCTGACGCTTTAATTATTCTTACTGACCAACAGGGACTGTTCAGCGAAGATCCTCGCAAAAATTCAAACGCAGAGTTTATTTCCACAGGTCAGGCAAACGATATTCGATTACATAAAATGGCCGGCAGCAGTGGTGGCGTTTTAGGTCAGGGCGGTATGAGCACCAAACTAAGCGCAGCTCAACGCGCCGCCAAATCAGGCACTGCAACTCTGATAACTAGCGGTCGCAATGATAACGCCCTGTTAGGCATTGCAAGTGCACAAGAGAATGGAACCTTATTACTGCCTGATGCCGAGCCCATGGCGGCCCGCAAACAATGGCTGGCAGGTCATCTCAAAGTCAGTGGTCAATTGACGCTTGATGAGGGTGCCGTTAAGGTTTTACTCACATCCGGAAAAAGCCTGTTAGCAGTAGGCGTGACCTCAGTAAATGGCAATTTCATTCGTGGTGAGATGGTCTCCTGTGTAAACCATGAGGGCAAGGAAATCGCTCACGGCCTGGTCAACTACAACGCGATAGAAGCAGCCAAAATTTGCGGCAAAGGCTCTTCAGAAATAGAAGCCATATTAGGTTATGTTGACGAGTCTGAGCTCATTCATCGAGACAACCTGGTTCTGGTTTAAGCCAATACTTGTCACCAGGCATAAAAAAACCGGCCAAGGCCGGTTTTTTTATGCAAGCTTAAATCGTTACAACTTAAGCCATCGCACGAATGCGTGAATTTAAACGGCTCTTATGACGAGCAGCTTTATTTGCATGTACTAGACCTTTATTGCACATTTTGTCGATAACAGGTACAGCTGATTTATATGCCGTTTCAGCAGCGGCTTTATCACCAGACTCGATTGCATATACTACTTTCTTAACGAAAGTACGGTACATAGAACCCATGCCAACATTGCGGGCACGGCGCTTAATTGCCTGACGGGCACGTTTTTTTGCTTGTGGTGAATTAGCCA
>Ga0316205_10003598_pt1 | contig 14478 bp, 11 predicted proteins | sample 3monthpyrite_MG_FD_204941 | JGI IMG/M metagenome (GOLD analysis project Ga0316205, IMG submission 204941) | Microbial mat bacterial communities from mineral coupon in-situ incubated in ocean water Damariscotta River, Maine, United States -... | ecosystem: Environmental > Aquatic > Marine >... | reverse complement strand
CCTGCCGCCGTGCGAATTGCATTCATGATGACTTCATTAAGCCGAATCAGTCCCTGCTTTTCATTTTCGTGCCCACCACTGATCGCCACACAGGTTTCATACAAGCGATCTATCTGCTCTTTGACTTCGAGAATTTTATCGGTTTCTTCGTGCCCGGAAAATGAAGAAACATCCTGTAACAAGGCATGAAACTCATCTGCAAAAGTCTGCGCCTCTTGATAATCTTTTTGCTGCGCCTGAATTAAATCGGTCTGATCCGCGCTGCGACGTTGCTCACTAAATAACGGATTATTATAACGTCGTGCCAACTGGCGCTCGTGACTGCCAGGCTGTGTTGAAAACTTGATCATGAACAGGTACTCGAAATGGTGTAATTGACGTGTCTAATCTTCCATTAACTCGAAGGTTTCAGAAGGCGGTAACAACAGGTTGGTTGTATTGGTGTGGTCATAGCCATAAAATTCTTTTAAATAATGATACAAATCATTGCCAGTCGTTATCCGGCCGTCAACCAGATTAATCACTCCTCTGGCCAACTCACACGCATCTTCTGGCGCCATTTCTATCGTAAACAACCGCCCTTCGATACGAAATCCTGAATCTACCATGCTGTTACGAATATCCTGCCAGATATCCCGGCATTCATCATACGGATTTGTATCATAATCCAGATTAATCATTATACCGTAGCGCATGAATAGCCTCTTTTCTTTATTGTCTTTATTAGCGACCGGTTAGCTAATTTTTTTAATTATTTGATTACAGATTACTGAAATAGCTTACATGGCACAAGCCCAGTATTAATAAAATGTTAAAACAGGCTAATCAGATCATTAATACCGGTTCATCAAGGCTTGCTGCCTGTTCGCGTAAGGCCAGAATCTGGTCTTCCCAGTAACGGCTGGTATTAAACCACGGAAAATTATGTGGAAAGGCCGGGTCATCCCAGCGCCGGCATAACCAGGCTGAATAATGCAACATACGTAACGTACGCAATGCCTCGATCAAATGTAACTCACGACGGTCAAACTCACGAAACATTTCATAACCTTCAATGATATCTGATAGCTGCAGCGCCATTTCATGACGATCACCCGATAACAGCATCCACAAATCCTGAATAGCAGGGCCACTACGGGTATCATCAAAATCAACAAAATGCGGCCCCTCATCCGTCCACAGGATGTTACTGGGGTGACAATCTGCATGAATGCGCAAAGAAGCAACCGACCCGGCCATTTCATAGTTACGCCGAACCTGCTTAAGTATATCTTCGGTCAAACTTTCATATGCAGGCAGAAGTTCTCTCGGCACAAAGTCATGCTCCAGAATCCAGGCAACCGACTCATCTCCATAACTCTGGATATTTACCTCGGGGCGATGCTGAAACTTTTTACACTCGCCTACCTGATGAATTTGCGCCAGAAAACGCCCCATCCATTCAAGATGCTCAGGCTTCTCCAGCTCTGGCCAGTGACCACCTCGGCGTTCAAATAACGCAAAACGAAAACCCTTATATTCCAACAGGGTATCGCCAGATGCCATGCACATAGGCGCCACCACAGGTAATTCACGCGCCTGTAGTTCCAGGCTGAATGCATGTTCTTCGAGAATCGCCTGGTCTGACCAACGCCCGGGGCGATAAAACTTTGCCACCAGCGGCGCGCCATCTTCAATACCCACCTGGTAGACCCGGTTTTCATAACTGTTCAAGGCGAGCTGGCGACCATTACTGAGATAACCACAGGATTCTATCGCCTGAAGTACCATATCGGGAGTAAGGGCATCATAAGGATGTGGATCAGTCTGCATTTCAATTTCGCTTTCAGGTCAGGCATGTTAGATTAACATTTTTTTAATCAGACTGGATGCTAAATCAGATTATGATCACCGAAAACCCGTTACTGTCATTTACAGGCCTGCCACCGTTCAGCCAGATCAAGCCTGAACATGTTGAACCTGCTATCACACAAATACTCAATGAGAATCGAACGCAGCTTGATCATTTACTGGACAGTAACAGCCGCTATAGCTGGGAGAATCTACTTGCACCCCTGGAAGATATGATGGACAGGCTCAGTGCAGTCTGGTCACCGGTTAGTCACATGAACTCGGTCGTCAACAGTGACGCCTTACGAGAAGCCTATAACACCTGCCTTGACCAGCTCAGCGAATACTATACCGAGCTGGGTCAGAACAATAAACTGTTTCTGGCCTATCGTCAGATTGCAGAAGGTGGCGCCTACAAAAACCTGAATCAGATACAGAAAAAAGTTATTGAAAACGAACTGCGAGACTTCCGTTTATCTGGCATTGGACTGTCTGACAAAGACCAGCAACGCTACCGTGAGATCATGCAGAACCTGTCACGCCTGACATCAAAATTTGGTGAAAATGTACTCGATGCCACGCAGGCATGGAGCAAACACATTACCAATGCCGATGATTTATCCGGACTGCCGGAATCCGCACTCGCATTGACAAAACAACAGGCAGAAAGTGCCGGACTGGAAGGCTTCTTGCTGAATCTGGAATTTCCATCTTACTTCCCCGTTATTACTTATGCAGACAACCGCGAATTACGTTATGAAATGTATCAGGCCTATGTCACCCGAGCATCTGACGAAGGGCCTTCTGCAGGTCAATGGGATAACACACCCGTAATGGAAGAGATACTTGCCTTGCGTCATGAAGTTGCACAACTGCTTGGCTTTAACAATTACGCTGAACGCTCTATCGCAACAAAAATGGCTGCCACAACCGACCAGGTCGTCAAGTTTTTGCAAGAACTTGCAGACCGCTCACTGTCCATCGCAAAAAAAGAACTACAGGAAGTACGCGACTTTGCACGCGAACAATTTGACCAACAGGAACTCGAAGCCTGGGACCTGGCCTATTACTCTGAAAAACTGCGTCAATCACAATACAATATTTCACAAGAAGAACTGAAACCCTATTTCCCTGCTGCACAAGTCATAAAGGGCATGTTCTCCGTTGTTGGAAAATTATATGGCATCAATATCAAAATCAAAACCGATGTCGATACCTGGCATGAAGATGTTCAGTTTTATGAGATCTTTGATGACGCGAATAATATTCGCGGCCAGTTTTACCTCGACCTGTATGCACGTGCAAACAAACGTGGCGGCGCATGGATGGATGAATGTATCAGCCGCAAACAACGCGATGGCAGTGTACAAACACCCGTTGCATACCTGACCTGTAACTTTACACCACCCATCGGTGACGACCCTGCATTACTCACTCACGGCGAAGTAGAGACCTTATTTCATGAATTCGGCCATGGACTGCACCACATGCTGACGCAAATAGATTACACCAGCGTATCAGGCATCAGCGGTGTCGCCTGGGATGCAGTGGAACTACCCAGTCAGTTTATGGAAAACTGGTGCTGGGAAAAAGAAGCGCTGGATTTATTTGCACGCCATTACAAAACTAATGAAATGATTCCGGATGAACTCTACCAACGCATGAAAGCTGCACGTAATTTTCAGTCTGCGATGCAAATGGTCAGACAACTGGAATTTTCGTTATTTGATTTCCGCCTGCACATGGAATACAAACCCGAAAAAGGCGCACAAGTCTATCAACTGCTTGATGATGTTCGCAAACAGGTATCAGTCATACAAACGCCTTCGTTCAATCGTTTTCCACACAGCTTCTCACACATTTTTGCAGGTGGTTATGCTGCTGGCTACTACAGCTACAAATGGGCAGAAGTCCTTTCAGCAGATGCCTTCTCAGCGTTCGAAGAAAGCGATATCTTCGACCCGCAAACCGGGCAACGCTTTTTACAATCTATTCTTGAACAAGGTGGCTCACGTGAACCGATGGAATTGTTTGTAGAATTTCGTGGGCGAGAACCCAGCATTGATGCGTTATTAAGACATAGTGGTTTGACGGCGTGATTTATTGATTATAATTCTAAAATCTGCAGCTACCGCAAAGGCTCTGAAAAATGGGGGGCCGCTCAATGCCTTACTTTATGTGTATCTATTATTCGTCCATTTAATAGTCACCATATGACCATGCCTGCCATAAGCAGACTTGGGAAGTGATAAACCAAGGGGCAGCATTTTATCTATAACAAGCTTTCTTGATACTTTTTTCTCAAAGAAATATGTGTCTTTATAATCGCCTTAAAACTTCTATGGTTAATAATCATGCTTGATAATAAATACTGGTTTATATAAGTTGTTATAATTAGTAACTGAGGTAACCACACCAAGGTAATTCATGGAAAACAAAATACCCACAGAACAAGCTGAACTACTAGCTAATACCTTTCTAAACTATGCTGGTGCGCTTGTAGTTGTACTGGATCATAAGGGTCATATTATTCAATTTAATCACGCCAGCGAAAAACTTAGTGGTTTGACCTTTGACGAGGTTAAAGGCAAATATCCATGGGATACGTTCTTACCCCCAGATGAAGCCGATAGTATTCGTAAAAATGCATTCGAAGTATTAGCGGAAAATCCTCAAACCATGTTTGGCTCCTACATTAATAACTGGATAACTAAAGATGGTGATCTTGCGCTGATTGAATGGGTCAATACTGTGGTACTGGATGATCAACAACGCATGTCTTACCTTGTTGCAGTTGGTACGGATATTACTGAACGTAATCGTCTGGAATCCAGGCTTAAAGAAGGCTTCGAAGTGTATCAAGCAGCAATAAATACCTCATCTATGGGATTTTGGATTGCAGATACTCAGGGACGATTCAGAGAAACTAATGATTCCTATCTTAATCAATCCGGTTACAGTCGTGAAGAATTCCTCACATTGAGCATTCCTGACCTTGATGCCGAGCTAACACCTGATGAAATTAAAGACCGTATTAAAATGGTAATTGAAAAAGGTTTTGCTTGTTTTCGCACCAAACACCGTAGAAAAGATGGCTCTATCTGGCCTGCGGAAATAGTCACGAGCTTTTCTAATGTTCAGGGTGGATGCTTTTTTGTCTTCATAGAAGACATAACTGAGAGAGTTGCGGCTGAAGATGCACTGGAAAACTATAGTGATAATCTTGAAATACAGGTAAAGGAGCGCACATCTGAATTGGAAGCTTCTCGTAAAGAAGCTGAATTTGCCAATAATGCAAAATCCGAGTTTCTTTCCAGTATGAGTCATGAACTTCGTACGCCACTAAATGCTATTCTTGGATTTTCTCAACTTATTGAAATGGATGCGAAGGACAAACTGACAAAAGATAATTCCCGGGAAATTATTAATGCAGGCAATCATTTATTAAACCTGGTGAACGAAATTCTTGATTTGTCAAAAATTGAATCTGGTTATATACAACTATCTATTGAAAAATGTTGTTTAAATGAAATTCTGAATAACATACTAACTTTGATCAACTCACTTGCGGAAAAACATTCCATCCAGATAGAAAACAAGATAAGCACCTCATTTTATATCAATGTAGATAAAACCCGATTTAAGCAAGTTTTATTAAACATTATGTCTAATGCCATAAAATATAATAGTGAAAATGGTAAAGTGATTATAGACGCTTCAGCAAATGATAATAATATGCTTTGCCTTTCGATTTCTGATACAGGTAGAGGTTTAACATCTGAGCAACTCAGCCATCTATTTGAACCTTTCGAGAGGCTCGGAGCACAAAATTCAAATATTGAAGGTACTGGATTAGGCTTGAAGATATCGAAAGAGTTAATTGAGTTAATGGATGGCATGATTACAGTTGAAAGCACTGTTGGAAAAGGAAGTAATATTTTAATTCAAGCGCCACTTTCATAAACCATGCTTTTTTGCCGAAAGTAGATCCTGGACTAATTTTACCCAAAGTACGCATTTGACACTTATCAGCGCCTGAATAGCACAGCGTAACCCAACGTGAAAAACAGAGGAATTGCAAATTAAAAATTTTGCGCCACAGCGAAGTGAGATCATGGAATGGGCTATGCCGGTTTCAGGGCCGATGGTCTAACAGAGTGGTTTTTTGCTGTAACTTTTAAGTGTTTTTAAACGCAAAGATCGCGAAGACGCAGAGGGCGCAAAGAAAACAATTGTTGCTCCATGACTGATGTTACTTGGCCCTAAAATTACAACGCTGCGAGGACATGAAATCAGGATAATGCCAGTGCATCACGCCAGACCACCAGCTTCTGTTCCCGATTCATCGTCGCCATTGCGGGGCTGGTTGAGGGTAATCTTTTATAGTTTATTTCAGGATATATTTGTACCACCTCGGGTAACACATGTTTGCGATATTCCTGTTCGGCTCGCGCACCATTAAAAAATACACTGCGAATTTGTTTGTTGATCTGAAAAAAATCCAAAAAATTATTGGCAATAATACTGTTGCTTTTTATCGCCGAATCCAGGCTGCCTGATCGTATACATTGCTGCAACACATCCCACAGCGCTATCCTGTTTTTCTGTAATAGTTCCAGGCGTTGCTGATAGCTTTCTATTTCCGTTACGTTGAGAATTTTTTGTATAATATACCAGAAGCTGTTTTGCGGATGTGCGTAGTACTGTTGCTGTTGCAATGACTTTACACCGGGCATGGAGCCCAGTATTAATATTTCTGCATCATCTCTGGCAACAGCGGCAAAACCGGCTAACGGCTTCATTTTAAATCAAAGGTCTCTTGCCTCGATTTCAAGAAACATTTTTTGCACCTGTTTGCCGATCTGCTCATCGAACCCGGCCCACTGCTGATATGCCTTTAACTTTTTAACGACAACAGGTTTAATCTCATAAGGCTCCAGTTCTTTTGTGAAACCTAGCTTGACTGTTTTTTGAATGATCAGCAAATAATCCAGAAAAGGTTGTATCGCCTGTTGGTATTTACCACTGGGGCCATGACCCGGGACAAATACACTGATGTCCAGCCCTTTGACATAACGCAGTACATCAATCGCACCAAACATGCTTGAACTGCTGTCAAAGCGTCCAATGCGATTGTTAAAACTATTGTCGCCCATGAACATGGTTTTACTGTTGACATGTTCGATCATCAGGTCGGTATCAGTGTGCGCTGCTTTAAAAATATGCAGCTTGAACTGCTGACCCGCAATGGTTAATTTCTGCTGATCTACCGTTGCCTTGTTTGGCGCAACCACCTGTGTGCCCTTGCTCGCGCCTTTTGTCAGACGTAGCATCAGATCAACCCACTCCAGGCCATTACTGCCTTTTGCTTTTTTGATCATCAGCGGGTGCGCATAAATGGCCACATTCGGATATACCTCACGAATCGCCTGATTGGCCAACCAGTGATCACCGTGAATATGTGAATTAAAAACTGCCACGACTGGTTTACGGGTTATTTTTTTAATCTCGGCAAGCACATGTCGACCAACTTGCAGAGTGCTGCCCGGATCAATCACGATAATGCCTTTATCACCAATAATAAAACCCGGATTATTCATGAAACCCTTGTTTTCAAGGTTTGGCTCTTCAAGCGGGCCATGCATTACATATACATTTTTAGCGATACTTTCGAATTTATAACTGCCAGCCTTGCCCAGATCCCAGGCCTGGGTCACCTGTGACAATGAAACCAGTGACAGCCAAAACATAAATGGAAGAATTTTATACATGCTTTATCCTGTAAATAAATAATATTATCGCAAAGGTATCACTGCCCCACCCGCTTGACCATCCCTTGCCACGATTCTTAACAATGTTTCGCTACAGTATCCTGCATTATTGCTCATTTCCTCATCAATATTATCAGGTGAGCGTTATTTTAAAATATTTGCTAAGATCGGTCGTACGCTTTGCTAATCACATAATAATCAGCTGACAGCACTATGAAATACAAAGACCTGCGCGACTTTATAAGCCAACTGGAAACAAAAGGCTTACTTAAACGCATCACTGTGGAAGTGGACCCTTACCTTGAGGTCACCGAGATCTGTGACCGTACCCTACGAGCGGGCGGGCCCGCCTTGTTATTTGAAAATACGAAAGGCTCCGATATTCCGCTGCTGGGCAACCTGTTTGGCACGCCAGAACGGGTAGCTATGGGCATGGGAGAGGATTCGGTTGATGCCCTGCGTGAGGTAGGCAAGCTACTCGCTTTTCTTAAAGAACCTGAGCCACCAAAAGGCTTTCGGGATGCCTGGGAAAAATTACCCGTATTCAAACAAGTCCTGAATATGGCACCAAAGATTATCAAAAAAGCGGATTGTCAGCGAAATGTACTCGAAGGTGACGAGGTCGATCTGGGTAAACTCCCTGTACAAACCTGCTGGCCAGAGGATGCTGCACCCCTGATAACCTGGGCACTGGTTGTAACGCGCGGGCCTCATAAAGAACGCCAGAACCTGGGTATCTATCGCCAGCAGGTTATTGCTAAAAACAAACTCATCATGCGCTGGCTTGCGCATCGTGGTGGCGCGCTGGATTTTAAAGACTGGTGTGAAAAACACCCCGGTGAGCGCTTTCCTGTTTCCGTTGCACTCGGGGCAGACCCGGCTACTATTCTCGGGGCAGTCACACCCGTTCCGGATGCATTGTCAGAATATGCCTTTGCTGGCCTGCTTCGGGGTGAAAAAACCGAGGTCTGCAAGTCTGTCGGTAATGATTTACAAGTACCCGCATCGGCAGAATTCGTACTTGAAGGCTATATCGACCCCGAAGAAATGGCAGATGAAGGGCCATTTGGCGACCACACCGGTTATTATAATGAGGTTGAACGTTTTCCTGTGTTTACGGTTGAACGCATAACCCACCGTGATGAGCCGATTTACCACAGCACCTATACTGGCCGCCCCCCTGATGAACCTGCGATACTGGGTGTGGCGCTCAATGAAGTATTCGTACCGATTCTGCAAAAACAGTTCCCTGAGATCACTGACTTTTACCTGCCACCGGAAGGTTGCTCGTACCGCATGGCTGTGGTCAGCATGAAAAAGCAATACCCCGGCCATGCCAAACGCGTAATGATGGGGGTCTGGTCTTTTTTACGCCAGTTCATGTACACCAAATTTGTAATTGTCGTAGACGATGATATTAACGTCCGGGAATGGCAGGATGTTATCTGGGCAATGACCACACGCATGGACCCGGTGCGTGATACCACCCTGATCGAGAACACACCGATTGATTATCTGGACTTTGCATCACCGGTTTCCGGGCTGGGTGGTAAAATAGGCTTTGATGCAACCAACAAACTACCCGGTGAAACCGACCGTGAATGGGGAAAACCGATCACCATGAGCGATGATGTTAAAAAGCATGTTGATCAGATATGGGAATCGCTGGGTATAGAATGATTGTTTGTTAAGTTACATTTCAATGCAACGACGGAGAGGATAAAAAAATTCCAGAAGTTCATGTGACCTCTCAGCCCAAGTTACAGGGCCGGCGAGCTAACTGTATGATTTTTTTGCTGTGACTTTTGAGTGTGGATTTAACGCAAAGAACGCGAAGACGCAGAGGACGCAAAGAAAGGATTTTTTTGTTCCGGAATTTGCTTCCCCCCAAGAGGTGAGGTTCTGGAATCGGCATAGTCCATTCAGGAACGTTTGCGGCACGGATGCCGCAACCGAGCAGCCATGGATGGAAGTGTTTTGCGTGTCCTGAATGGGCTATGCCGGTTTCAGAACCGGTGGACTAGCAGGCAAGGTGTTTTTTCACCTGAAGTTAGCTAAACTTCCCATCAACTAATAAACAAAAATAATGAACCATTTGAGAGCTATTCAATGAAATTATGGCAAACAGCACTGTGTGTCTCATTTTTCACACTTATAGGTATTTCAGCTAATGTACAGGCCAGTGATGCAAAACATTCATCACACTGGACATACACCGGGCCTGAAGGGCCTGCCCACTGGGGTGATTTATCAAAAGATTATCATACCTGCAAGGCGGGTAAATCCCAGTCACCAATCAACATAACAAGTGACAAGGCCGGTGGCTCACAACCTGTCAGCATCAACTATAACAGCAAGGCTACAAGCATCCTGAACAATGGGCACACTATTCAGATAAACATTGCAGATGGCAGTACGATTACTGTTGGCGGCAAGTCATACAAGCTGCTGCAATTCCATTTCCACACACCATCCGAGCATATGATTGATAACAAACCTGCTGATATGGTCGCCCATCTGGTGCACAAAGCTGCTGATGGCCAGTTGGGTGTTATCGGCATTCTGATGAAAAAGGGCAAAGAAAATGCGGCTCTGGCTCAATTCTGGGCACATATACCTGAACATGCAGGAACCAAGACTGACTTAAACGTTAACGCAAATGCACGTAACCTGCTGCCTTCTGACCTGTCTTACTATAATTATTCAGGCTCACTGACAACGCCACCTTGTAGCGAAGGTGTTAACTGGATGGTGCTGAAAAATCCGGTTGAGGTTTCGGCCAGGCAGATCGCTGCATTCAAATCTGTTATTCACACGAATGTCCGTCCTGTACAACCGCTGAATGGTCGTAAGGTTATAAGCTATTAATCAACAGGTTTGGCCCTGCCTTCATACAGTTAGCGTAACGACTTCCTGAAATCAGCCTTTCCTGCCTGTTATGACATAAGTTCAAATTGAGTCAAACCCATATAAAATGATATGGTAATGCAAAGATAAAAAAATACCCCGGGGGCTCTGATGCGTACAATAATGGTTCTGAATACCAAAGGTGGTTGCGGAAAATCGACTATCGCAACCAACCTGGCCAGTTATTATGCGTTCGAAATGGAACAGAACGTGATTCTTGAAGATTTCGACCCACAGGGCTCAAGCACCGAATGGCTACGCGCCAGACCTGAAGAGTATCCGGAAATTACGGGCATACGTGCCTGGGAAGAAAAAGCTCGGGCACCCAGAAACACTGATGTTGTCATTATTGATGCCCCTGCAGCTACGTATGGCAAAGACATGACTTCTCTGGTACGACGAGCCGATACGATACTGATTCCGGTACTACCCTCACCTATTGATATGCGCGCAGCAGCTCATTTCATTCATGACTTGCTGCTGCAAGGCAAGGTTTCACGTAAGCAAACTAAAATTGCGGTTATTGCAAATCGGGTACGTGAAAATACTCTTGTTTTTCATAGTCTTGAGAAGTTTTTAAAAAGCCTGAAAATTCCATTTATAACGACCTTACGTGATACCCAAAACTATATACGCACAGCTGAACGCGGCATTGGTATCTTTGAAATGGCTCCTTCCAGCGTCTACCAGGATATTGAGCAGTGGGAGCCGCTGACCAAATGGCTGCGCAGCAAACGCAGTCTGCCAGATACGAGCAAATAAACTTATATAGTAACTACCCTGGAAAAAATAGGTAATAACCCTAATACCTGAGGGTTTTAATCGCTTATTATTTAAGGGAGAATACAACTCCATTTCATACAAGGCAAATCATGGCTTATAAAGTCACATTACCAACTACGCAACACAGCTTTATAGCAACTGAAGAAGAAACGGTCCTTGAAGCCGCTCTCAGGGCTGGCATCAGTCTGCCTTACGGTTGTCGTGGTGGACGTTGTGGTGCCTGCAAGGGCAAGCTTCTCAGTGGTAATGTACGTTATAACGAAGAGCCCAGTGGCCTGAAAGCAGAAATGAAGGCGCATAACTATGCACTTTTCTGTCAGGCTCATGCTACTTCTGATATTGAGATTGCAGTCGATGAAATCGAACAGTTCAGTCAGATAAAAGTACAGCACATGCCGGTCAAGGTGGCAAAACGCCGTCAGCTTTCACATGATGTTATTCAGTTACTGTTAAAACTTCCTGAAAATAACCGTATGCAGTTTTTTGCGGGACAGTACATTGACATTATCCAGAGCAATGGTGAGCACCGCAGTTTCTCGATAGCGAATGCTCCGCATGATGATGAATACCTTGAGTTGCATATACGTCATGTCGAAGGGGGTGAGTACACAGGTTACCTGTTTGACCAGCTCAGGGAAAAAGATATCCTTCGCATAGAAGCCCCGCTGGGGACTTTTTCGCTAAAAGAATCTTCACCACGCACAATGGTATTGATAGGTGGCGGGACCGGATTTGCACCGCTCAAGGGTATGCTCGAACATGCTTTTCATATTGGCCTGGAAAAACCTATGCACCTGTTCTGGGGTGTGCGTACAAAACAGGACATCTACCTGCCTGATCTACCACTGCAATGGACCAGACAACACCCGCTGTTTCAATACACGCCTGTATTATCTGAACCACTTGCTTCGGATCAATGGGATGGAGAAGACGGCATGGTACATGAGGCTGTACTACGTCAATATGAAAAACTCACTAACATGGATTTCTACCTCAGTGGCCCGCCGGCAATGGTTTATGGCGCGCGCGATATTTTTGTCGAAGAAGGTGTGCCTGAACGACAGATTTTTTCGGATGCGTTTGAGTTTAATTCGCAAATGGATACAGTCAGAGGCTAACAAATTTCTGCGCAGCTTCTGTTCAGTCGGTTTCTGAAAAATCCGGCAGCTGTGCATTTATGTTGTCCACGGCAAGCTCCAGCCCTGAACGATAACAGGTCCGCGCACCATCCTGATCTTCAAGGTGTTCAAGCAGAACACCCAGTTCAAAATGGGATTCTGCACGTGCTCCCAGAGCAATACTGGTTTCCAGATGTATACGCGCCTTACCCCACAAACGATTGCGCATACAAATGCGCCCCAGCGTTAAATGAACAATCGCATCCTTGCCATGATCTTTTTCCCAGTGTTCTGCATATTTCAATTGTCGCTCAGGCTCACTGGATTTAACCTGCCCGTATAGATACACCAGCGACTTGTGCCAGCCGGAATCCAGCGCTTTCTGTAAAATCACCTCAGCCTCATCATAAGCTTCAAGCTTGATAAACTGTTGCACACATTCTTTTACAATGGCTTCGTTTTGTTGCATGTCATGCGAAAACCCGCTCCATTCATTTAGCAGTCTGTCGACACCACCCTTCATTGCAGCCTTTGATAAAATATTTTTTGAAATTTCCATTTCGAGTGCAGCGGCCTGATTGTCACTGATGACTCCCTGTTTCCAGATTTCAGGTAACTTGTCTTTTAACAGATCCCATTCACCCAGCTGCTGACAAAGATCAAGTAGCATTTTCAGCGTACTCGGATTATGTTTTTCAAGTTCAAACAAACGAGTTAGGGATGCAAAGGCTTGCTCATACTGACCTTGTTCTTTTTGCAGTGCTGCCTGCGTCAGGCCGATGGCTAACTCTAACCCCGGCTTGATAGTGGATGCCAGTTGAAGATATTGATCCCTGTGATCGTGCCTGCCCCGGTGTTGTGCTGCACGTGCTGCAAACAAATAATTCAATACGGGCATTTCACTGCTATCTACTGATTTTATCAGCAGCTTCTCAGCCTTCTTCCAGTGCCCTTGCGACAACTCAAACAAGCCCAGATAAAATTGATTGCGCGAGCGCTTCTGTCCATGCTGCTGCCCCCACATGTACATCTTGTCAGGAAAATCAAACAACAAACGTAACAACCGAAAAACAAGAATTGAGCCTGCGAGCAAAAATACAAAACAAAGCACCAGAAAAGAAAGCGTTGTTTCAATCGTAGTATCGGCATAACTAAACAACACATAGCCCGGATCATCCAGTAATGTCAGCACACCCGCCACCGTCGCGGTCAGTACCAGCAACAACAATAATACAAACTTCATGGCTGTGGCTTCACATTATTTAATTGAAGACGAAATTGCTGTAGTTGATTCAAGGCCATACCAATTTTTGGATACGAAACAGAAAGCCTCAGTTGCGCTATAACCTCCAACTGCTTCAGTGCCTCATTAACTTCAGCCGAGCGCCCATCAAAATAACTGGTTAACCAGGCCTTGCTTTGCTCACTCAGCGAATGCACTGCCGCTTCGTTTTGTTGTAACAAACTCAGTCGTAGCTGTTCAAGACGACTTATTAATATCAATCTCACATGACTCTCGTCCTCCGCATTCAGCATTGCCAAAGTTTTATGATTGGAACGACGAATAGTCACCAGCGGCTGCAACGTTTTCAGCAATCCTTCCCAGACGGAAACAGGCTTGGTCGTTGTATCTGATTTTTTATCTGTGTCAAACACTTGTGGATGTGCACTACGTAATGGGTATTTATCAACCTGCATAATCATTAGCGTAACGCTTGCAAGTGCACCCGTTACCTGAGTTACTTTAATTGTCTGCAATAATTTAATCTCTGCTGTAATTTGCTGACGTATTGCAGCCAGCGCAGCATCACTACGACCCTGCAATAACAGTTCCGCAGCTTTCATTGCCTCAATACTTGTTTTAACATCATGCGTGAGCACATAACGCTGTTGCGCAAATCTGAGCAGGGCATCGGCCTCAACCAGTATCACATCATTACGGGGTTTTAATTGCTGCTGATTTTGTAATGTTTTGAAGCTGACCAGTAACTGCAGATACTGTTGCCGTACGGCTTCAAGATTTGCATGTAACGTCTGATTTTCATCTGCGACTTTCTGCAGCCTGGTAC
>Ga0316205_10003597_pt1 | contig 14479 bp, 16 predicted proteins | sample 3monthpyrite_MG_FD_204941 | JGI IMG/M metagenome (GOLD analysis project Ga0316205, IMG submission 204941) | Microbial mat bacterial communities from mineral coupon in-situ incubated in ocean water Damariscotta River, Maine, United States -... | ecosystem: Environmental > Aquatic > Marine >... | reverse complement strand
GGAATAAATTATGAACATCAAAACTATCTTAGTTGCTGCAACAATCGCTGCTCTACCAATGGCTTCTGCTCAAGCTTGGTGGGGACCTTTTAACAACAACGGTAACGGCGCTAGCAATGGTAACGGTGCTGGCAACGGCAGCATGTCTTTCAACATGGATGCTAAAGCAAACGGCAACGCACATGGCCAAAACGGTTACAACAACGGCTACAACAATGGTTACAACAACGGTACTGGCGCGGGTAACGCAGCTGGTAACGGCGGTATGTCTTTCAACATGAACGCTAAAGCAAACGGCAACGCACAAGGCCAACGAGCTTACAACAATGGTTACGCGCCTTACGGTTACGCACCTGTTGCACAAACTGCTCCAGTAGCACCTACTGCTGCTAAAGCTGAAGAAGCAGCTACAACTGCTCCTGCACAAACTACACCAGTACAAACTGCACCAGTAGCAGTTGCTCCACGCGGTTACGCACCTTACGGCAACAACCCTTACTACAACAACGGTAACGGTTTCTTCGATGGTTTCGGCGATGGCAACATGTCTTTCAACATGAACACTAGCGTTCGTGGTCAAGGCCAAGCTCAAGGTTACAACAACTACAACAACGGTTACGCGCCTTACGGTTATGCACCAGTAGCTGCAGCACCTGCACCACAAGCTACAAAATAATTTTCTACTCGTAGGAAATTAAAGCCCGGTGTTTCGGCACCGGGCTTTTTTCTTGGGTATAATGCTCATTGAAATAAAATTTATTGTTGGAACATTATGAATCAGAAATGCGACATTACCTGTACAGCTAAAACGCTTAAGGCGATCTCGCATCCTTTACGCTTAAAAATCTTATGTAATTTGTACAAAGATGAATTATCTGTAAAAGATATTATTGAAAAGTCTGGCTCATCGCAAAGCAATGTATCTCAACACCTCAGCTACATGCGAGAAAGAAAGCTAATCACCTCTCGACGAGACGCTAACCGCGTTTACTACCGCATAGCAAAACTTGAACTCATTGAAATCATTAAGATGATGCAAAAACTATATTGCCAGGACGAAGCTGCCTAGTAAGCAATGCCTTTGCTCTGCAAATATTCTTCGTAGCTGCCGTGGAAATCCACAAGACCTTCATTCTCCATATCAATAACACGTGTTGCCAGAGATGATACAAATTCTCGATCATGGCTAACAAAGATCAACGTGCCATCATATTTTTCTAATGCCATGTTAAGGGATTCAATCGATTCCATATCAAGGTGGTTCGTCGGCTCATCCATTAACAGTACGTTTTGATGTAACTGCATTAGCTTGCCAAATATCATACGACCTTGTTCACCACCTGAAATAACTTTCACCGACTTAAGCACTTCATCCTTTGAAAATAAGAGTTTACCGAGTGTGCCGCGAATAGTTTGCTCATCTTCGCCTTTTTGCTGCCACTGGCTCATCCAATCAAATAGACTCATGTCCTTTTTAAAGTCAGCTGTATGGTCTTGCGCGAAGTGCCCTACATCAGCATTCTCCGACCACTTAACTTTGCCCTTATCCGGCTTGATTTCCCCTGCAAGCGTTCTTAATAGCGTCGTTTTACCGATACCATTGGGGCCAATAATCGCAATACGTTCACCTGCTTCGACCATTAGATTCATATCGTCAAAGAGAACCTTCTCATCGTAGGCTTTGGATAGGTCTTTCACTTCTACGGCTAAACGGTGCAACTTCTTACTTTGTTCGAAATGAATATACGGATTTACGCGACTGGACGGTTTAACATCTTCCAGTTTAATTTTTTCAATTTGTTTGGCGCGTGATGTTGCTTGACGCGCTTTAGATGCATTGGCTGAGAAACGCGCAACGAATTGTTGTAGTTCGGCAATCTGTGCCTTCTTCTTGGCATTATCAGACATTTGCTGCTCACGCACTTGCGTTGAAGCCAGCATGTATTGATCGTAATTACCTGGGTAAACGCGTAATTCACCGTAGTCCAGATCAGCCATATGCGTACAAACACTGTTCAGGAAGTGACGATCATGCGAAATTATAATCATTGTGCTGTTACGCTCGTTGAGAACATTCTCCAACCAACGAATCGTGTTGATATCCAAGTTATTGGTTGGCTCATCAAGCAACATAATATCTGGATCAGCAAAGAGCGCTTGTGCCAGCAATACACGTAACTTCCAACCAGGAGCGACTTCACTCATTGGACCATTATGCTGTTCAAGCGGAATTTCTAGGCCCAGTAGCAGTTCACCAGCACGTGACTCAGCGGTGTAACCATCTAACTCAGCAAAGACCACTTCTAGCTCAGCAACCTTCATGCCGTCGTCTTCGCTCATCTCAGGCAAGCCATAGATACGGTCTCGTTCCTGCTTCACTTTCCACAGTTCCGCATTGCCCATAATCACCGTATCAATAACCGTGAATTCCTCAAAGGCAAACTGATCCTGTCCCAACTTACCGACGCGTTCATCTTGATCAATAGAGACATTTCCGGATGTCGGTTCAAGATCGCCGCCCAAAATCTTCATCAGGGTAGATTTACCGCAACCGTTAGCGCCAATCAGGCCATAACGGTTACCTTCACCAAATTTCACGGAAATGTTTTCAAATAAGGGCTTCGCCCCAAATTGCATGGTAACGTTTGCTGTTGAGATCAAGGTTCTATTCCAAAGTCTGTAATTAAAGGGATATAACGGCGCGCATTATCACATAAAAAGCAGTCTCTGAGCGAGCCCATCGACAAGATTAGTCAGAACTATCAACTCGTCGACGAGAATTTTTAAGCTTACCCCGCTGTTGCTTGCTCTCAAGCCGTTTTTTGACCGAACTTTTGCTAGGTCGTGTCGCTTTTCTAGGCTTTTGACGTGTCAGAATTCTTTTAAGCAAGCTCTCAAGACGCTGTTTGGCCTCTTCGCGATTCTTTTCCTGACTTCGATGTGACTGAGATTTGATGACAATCACCCCCTGTCCGCTAATGCGCTGATCAGGGTGCTTCAATACCAATTGCTGACAGTCAATGGGCAAGCTAGAAGCTCGCACATCAAAACGCAATTGTACTGCCGAAGAAGTTTTATTAACATGCTGCCCGCCCGCGCCCTGAGCGCGTATCGCGCTGAACTCAAGCTCATCGGATGGAATCATAAGTGTGTCGGATAAACGAATCATTTTCTTCTCTGGCTATATTTATGCTAAAACACCTTAAGAATAAAACAGGATGAACACTATGCAAATCGGCACCCCGCTTTCTCCTTCTGCCACCAAGGTCATGCTACTAGGCAGCGGCGAGCTTGGTAAAGAAGTCATTATCGCCTTACAACGCCTCGGTGTCGAAGTCATTGCAGTGGATCGTTATGCGAATGCGCCCGGCCATCAAGTTGCCCACCGTGCCCATGTCATTGATATGACTGATGCAGCGGCGCTGCGTTCACTGGTTGAGAAAGAAAAACCTGTGCTGATCATTCCTGAAATTGAAGCCATCGCTACTGATGAATTAGCACGCATTGAACAAGAAGGTCTAGCGCGCGTTATTCCGATAGCACGCGCCACCCAACTCACTATGAACCGGGAAGGTATTCGTCGGCTTGCAGCTGAAACGCTTGGTCTTCCTACCTCAAAATATGCCTTTGCTGATAATTTTGAAGCGTGTCAGCAGGCTGTCGCTGAAATTGGATTACCCTGTATTGTAAAACCAGTGATGTCTTCATCCGGCAAAGGGCAGTCTACAATTAAATCTGAAGCTGATATCCAAACCGCCTGGGACTATTCGCAAAGTGGTGGCCGCGTACAAAATGCGCGCATTATTATTGAAGAAATGATCGACTTTGATTACGAAATCACTTTGCTGACTGTTCGATCTCTTAATGGTGATGAGACTCAAACTTCGTTCTGTGAACCGATTGGCCACATTCAACAAAATGGTGACTATGTAGAAAGCTGGCAGCCACAAGCAATGAGCGAAACCGCCCTGCAGCGATCACAAGCAATCGCTACGGCTGTAACCAGTAACCTCGGTGGCCTTGGTCTATTCGGCGTTGAGTTATTTATTAAAGGCGATGAGGTCTTCTTTAGTGAAGTCAGCCCTCGCCCACACGATACCGGCATGGTGACGATGGTCACACAAATGCAAAATGAGTTTGAGCTGCATGCTCGCGCCGTACTTGGTCTACCAGTTTCTACCGCACTTCGTTCGCCGGGTGCCAGCTCAGTGATCTATGGCAACATGGATGAGCAGGGAATTTGTTTCGATAATATTGAAAAGGCCTTAGCACTGCCACAAACCGATTTACGACTATTCGGTAAACCAGAAGCCTTTATACGTAGACGCATGGGCGTCGCTCTCAGTTATGCCACTGATACAGAAACCGCACGCAAACAAGCTAAATTATGCGCGAGCATTGTCACACCTACAAAAAATTAATTTATCCAACTTAATATAAGAGAAAAAATCATGTTTGAATCTAACGAATACTTTGATGGCAAAGTAAAATCAATCGCATTTAAAACCAGCACACTGCCTGCAACTGTCGGCGTAATGGCGGCCGGTGAATATGTTTTTAATACGGCCGATAAAGAAAAGATGTCTGTCATCAGTGGTGCGATGACAATTCAATTATCCACTGACGCTCCCGAAATGACATATAACGCTGGTGAATCATTTAATGTGGATGCGAACAGTTCGTTTAACGTGAAGGTCTCTGAAGATACTGCTTACTTATGTATTTATGGCTAAAAATTGAGAAGAATTCGAGGCAACAAAAAGCCCGCCAATGGCGGGCTTCTTTACAGCTGCTTAAAAAATTAAGCTACTGTTACGTTCTTAGCTTGTGGACCCTTAGGACCACTTTCTACTTCGTAGTTAACCGCTTGATCTTCAGCGAGTGTACGAAAGCCTTCTGAGTTAATTGCAGAGAAGTGAACGAATACGTCAGCACTACCGTCTGAAGGGGCGATAAAACCAAAACCCTTAGACTCGTTAAACCATTTTACTGTACCAGTTGCCATGTTATGCACCTTAAAAATTAAAAAAAAACTTATTGCATTTCATAACGGGGCAACTTAGAAATAACCAAAAGTAACGACCGAGTAGTCCTGAATCCATGCAACGCTCTAAAATTTATAATCTTAATGACTATAAACAACCGACTAATTTTGTCGAGTTGGGGGGATTATCACTAATAATCTAGACAAATACAAGCCCTACTGGGCACGCGGGATTACAGATATGGTCATCTCAGTAATTTTTGCCCTATCATCGCAAGATAATGATTATTAAAGCAGAATCAGCTCGATCAGCCTCCCATAAGCATTGGCTAGTATGGGACTTTTTTTAATTTCCTCTAGAACAGCAAAAAAAGCCTCAAATCCCCCATAGCAAGCCAGTAATTCTCACAAAATCAATATCTTATTATTCATAATAAATTTCTAATATTCTCTAAAGCAATCCCGATTTTGTCCGATAAACTCTCTATGGATTATCAGATCAACTCAGCCCTGAGCAAAACAACGTGGTAACACAGACTCAACCTGGATTTTTTTCACTTGGCATTCGTCAAAAGGTTGGGCTGGTACTCGTTTCAATACTCCTCATTTCTCTAGGGTTAAGTGGCTGGCACAGCCTCCGTCAACAAGAAGCACGTGTGCTGGAAGAAACAAAAAACAGAGGGAGTGACCTCAGCAGATTTACAGCACAGTCTGTTGCCTATGGCATTGTTGGCTACGATTACCACTCAATCCAGCTGCTGCTTGATGAACTTGTTAAATCACGCGATATCAATTACGCCAAGGTAACAAACAGCAAAGGAAATGTAATGGCTAAAGCCGGGCACCTTTCCACACAAGGCGATGCTTGGACCTATTTCGAAGAAGACGTGATTTTTGATGAGGCCGTTGTCGGCAAACTAAATTTACAATTGGATAATAGTAAAATTATTGCACGTTTTACCGAACAGCGAAACGAACTCATTCTACGCGAAATATTATTAATTCTACTCATGGCCATTAGCGTCTATATGGCGTTGTCATATTTCATTATTCGTCCGATTTGTATCACCTCAGACAAACTAAGAGACAGTGTAAATGAAGATGATTTACCAGACATTACTCTTGACTATAAAGAGAATGATGAACTTGGCTATCTGTTTTCTCACTTTAGTGAAATCCAAGGCCGCTTAAGCGAAACCTCCAACTTATTAAAATCAAAAGTTGAACTCGCCAACAATGAAGTAAAAGACAAAAACATCCGCTTGCAAAAACAGACTGATGAACTACATACCATTAACCATAAACTAAAGTTGCTCAGTATTACCGATCCACTCACTGAACTATTTAATCGTCGGCACTTTGATATTTTGCTAAGAAAAGAAATCTCTTATTCTCAGCGCCATCACATGAAAGTCAGCCTGATTATCTTCGATCTTGATCACTTTAAAAAAATAAATGACAAATATGGACACAGCGTTGGCGATGCGACGCTCTTCTCGGTTGCGCAAACTATAAGTTCAAATGTTCGTGACTCTGATATCTGTTGTCGTGTGGGTGGGGAGGAATTCGCTATCATATGTCGCGAAACAGATATGCACGAAATACGTATAGTTGCTGAACATCTTCGCAGTAAACTTGAATCAAATGCCATCAGAAGTGGCCAACATGAAATCTCAATCACGGCCAGTTTTGGCATGATGACATTTTCATACCAATCTGGCCAATCAGTTTCGTCCGATGATATTTATCATTGTGCTGATATGGCCATGTACCACAGCAAACAACAAGGACGTAACCGCATTTCTCATTATGCTGATATCACTGTTGACGTAGAACGACCTAAAACCAAACATTTTTAAGGTGAATATTATGAAAAAATCTATCCATACAATTCTTATTTGCATATCACTGCTGGGCTATTCGGCAACACCTAACTTTGCTGCCGAGCTAAAGTTTGGCTCTGTTGCAATGGATATTCCTGCTGTTATGCATCGTAAATTAACGCCGCTCACTGAATACCTAAGCCAAGCTATCGAGCGACCCGTTACTTTAAAACTATCACCCAATATGGCTTCTGCTATTAATGAGGTTGCCTCGAATAACGTAGATTTAGCTTACCTAACCCCTGTCGCATACATTAAGGCACATGCTAAGGGTAAAGCTGACATTCTTGTTAAAACAGTGACCAATAACAAAGCGTCTTTCAAGCTGATGATCGTGGTGCGCGAAGATAGTCCTATAAAAACAGTTGCTGATCTCGAGGGTTCTGATTTTGCTTTTGGCGACAAAGCCGCATTACTACAGCGCGCTGTCGTTGTTGGCGCAGGCATGCCGCTTAAGAAACTAGGCAGTTATAAATTTATTGGCCACTACGACAATATTGCTCGAGGTGTTGAGGTCGGTGACTTTGACGCAGGTATCCTAAAAGATACTAAAGCTTATAAATGGGCATCTAAGGGTTTGCGGATTCTCTACAGTTCTCCTGCGCTACCGCCATACAATATAACGGTGGGTAGCAACCTCGATAAAACCACGCGCGAGAAGTTAAAGAACGCCTTCCTAGCGCTTGATGATGGAAACCCACGTCACCGCGCTATTATTAAAGCCTTGAGTAAGAAATATAATGGTTTTGCAGACGCAAAAGACAGTGATTACGATGTTGTAAGAGAACTCATTAAGCCTTTCAGCAAAAAACCTTAAACATTTAAGCCGGCAATGTAACCCGATGACCAGGCCCACTGAAAATTATAGCCACCAAGGTGGCCGGTCACATCAACCACCTCACCGATGAAATAAAGGTGGGGGCGGGTTTTGCTCTCCATGGTTTGTGAAGAGAGATCATTTGTATCGACACCACCCAAGGTGACCTCTGCCGTGCGGTAACCTTCGGTGGCAGACGGTTTGATCGCCCAAGCAGAAAGCTTGGTAGCAATTTCATTTAAGCGCGTATCTGATATTTCAGCTAATGATGTTTGGTTTTCTTTTGGCCACCATAGGCTCTCGCACTCATTAATCAATTTCTTTGGCAGGTATTTTGTCAATACCGTTCGTAGTAGGCTTTTGCCCTTACGTGTCTTTTCTTGTTGCAACAACTCAGCAACATCAATGCCCGGTAATAAATTAATGGTTACTGCGTCACCAGGATGCCAGTAACTTGAAATTTGTAATACTGCTGGCCCACTTAGACCTCGATGGGTAAATAACAACTCCTCATTAAAGCTTTGCTGCTGGCAACTAATGTCTACGTGAAGGGCTAATCCTGATAACCGCGTTGTCATTTCCTTCAATGCGCCTGATAAGGTAAAGGGTACTAGCCCCGCTCTATGCGGCAGCACATTCATACCATATTGCTTTGCGACTTCGTAACCGAATCCTGAACCACCTAGGGTCGGCACAGATAGACCGCCCGATGCAATCACTAACGACTCACAATGAAATTTACCAAGGTCGGTCGCAACACTAAAGCCATGATCACATTCAACTGTTTTCGTCTCGCAGCGCGTTTTTATTTCAACACCGACTTGTGCGGCTTCGTCTAATAGCATGGCTAAAATTTGCTTCGCGGAATCATTACAAAACAATTGGCCTTTATGTATTTCTTCACCGGCATTATCTCGATGCGCTTTCTCGTGATATTCAATACCATGCTTATTCACTAATTCAATAAAATCCCATTGCGTATAACGTGATAACGCGGACTTACAAAAATGAGGGTTCATTGATAAAAAATTATCAGCTTCCGTATACATATTGGTGAAATTGCAACGTCCACCACCAGACATTAGGATTTTCTTACCAGGCTTATTGGATTTTTCTAATATCAGTACACGTCGACCACGCTGTCCCGCTGTGATTGCACACATTAAACCAGCAGCACCCGCGCCAAGAATAATGACATCGTAATGATTTTTATCCGACATCTGTAATTAAAGTTGCTGTAGCCAAGCAGGCATAGTTCGCCAAGCTTGTTTTAATTTTGCTTCAATTGCTTTGCTATCAGGAACAAAGGAAGCTACTAATGCGTGAAAAGCTGGCGAGTGATTCAAATGTACAGTATGGCAAAGTTCATGCACCAACACATAATTCACCATGGCAGGGCCCACAAATAACAATTGATAATTTAAATTAATCGATGCGGTACTCGAACAGCTGCCCCAGCGTGTCCGCTGCCCACGTACTGTTGCCTTTCGATAAGGTAATCCACAGTCTTTACTCGCTAGATCAAGTAACGGAATTAAATTTTCGTTAGCATGACGCATTAACCAACGGCGTATGGCTTTACCACAAGCTTGCTGGTTTTCTATATCTCCAATGACGCGTAGCTGAAAATCATCTACGGTGGTTACGCGAACGGTTGATGAGGCTGTTTTAATCCAATTAACCGGCCATGTCTCACCAAGCGCGGGTAAGCATATTTCGTCGGGCAAAGAGGTGTCTTTTTCTTGAACAGGATAATTCTGATAACGTTGCAGTGTCTTTTCTATCCACGCTTGCCGGCCTGCAACCAAATCATCTAATAGCGAATGATTAAAACCTTTCGGCACGACAACAACTAAACCATCTGCCGGCGTTATCTTTAAACTGACATGTTTAGCGCGATTTGAAATTTTTACTTGGTAATTTGTCATTCAAGCACGAGAAATAAATTTGCCTGTACCGGTATGTACTTTAACCACTTCACCAATTTCAATGTATTCAGGTACCTGTATTTCTAAACCTGAGGTCAGGGTAGCCGGTTTGGTTCTACCCGCAGCGGTGGATCCTTTAATGCTTGGTGATGTATCAGTAACTGCCATAGCAACCGTAGCAGGCAATTCAATACCAATGATCTGTCCATCCATTAATAGTGCTGTGATCCCATCCAACCCTTCGGTGATGTATTCGAGCTGCCCTTCCAGTTCAGATTCAGAAAGGTTGTGCTGACTGTAATCTTCGCTGTCCATGAAAATCATCATGTCGCCATCAGCATAAGAATATTGAACCTGTGTGCGAACACAATCGGCATCCTTAATCAGATCATCGCCTTTATAAGACTCATCTAACTTCTGTCGTGTCTGCAGATTATTAAAACGAATTTTATACATTGTCGCCGCACCCCGTGACGAAGGACTTTTGCACTCCACCTGCTTAACGGCATGCGGCATGCCGTTAATTTCAACGATCATCCCACGCTTTAGTTCACTTGCCTTTGGCACTGATTTCTCCTGATTCTTGAATAGCCTAACTGTGCTTAGTATACCTTGGCTGGCTTAAATTTCGTAAAATTTCCACAGAAACAAGCATTTGTCTTTCTAGGGCAAACCTCGTAAAAAACTTATATAATGGCGCTCAGTTAAATCATTGAAACAGCGGTAAAGACAATATGAAGTGGTTAATACGTGCCTTTTTTAAAACCCTACGCGCCATTCTTGGCCCTATTATGCTACTGGGTGATTGGATTACGACGCCTCGCGGCATCAAACGTAGCGAAGACGAACAAAAACAAATCGACGCCATTACCGCCAATATGACACTCTACCAATTCAAAACTTGCCCATTTTGCATCAAGGTCCGGCGCGCCATTAAACGTCAATCTCTACGTATCGAAACGCTTGATGCGCAGCACGATCAAGAACACCGCGAACAACTCATGCAAGGCGGTGGCAAAATCAAAGTACCTTGCCTCAAAGTCGTTGACGAACAAGGCAATGCTAACTGGATGTACGAGTCTGACAAAATCATCGGTTATTTACAGGAAAAAGCTGCTTAACCGTGCAAGCCCTCGGCTCTGATCCCAAAATACTACTGAAACTCGCCGCGTATCGAATGCCCTTTGGTAAATACGCCAACCGACTCCTCATCGATCTCCCTGAACCCTATGTCATCTGGTTTGCGAACAAGGGATTCCCAAATGGTGAGCTGGGAGAAATGCTCAAAATCGTGCATGAGATTAAGGTAAATGGCTTAGAATATCTCTTTGAGCCGCTGCGCAACGGCAAATAACTAGCCCTTACGCTGCTGTTTCAATGTAAAATACCGATGTTATTTACGCGTGAATCAAACGTATGTCAGCCCTAAAGAATCTAAAATTTAATAATACCTTTGCCCGCTTACCTGATGGTTTTTTTGATCCGGTAAAGCCTCAGCCTCTTCACGGTACGCACTTAATTAGTCTGAATGAAGATGTCGTGCGTCTATTGGAGTTGGAAGATATCGATTTTTCTAACTCAGAGCAGCTTGCTGCCTTTTCGGGTCACACCCTATTACCTGGCATGCAGCCTATTGCCCAATGCTACGCAGGTCATCAATTTGGTCAGTTCGTGCCTCGTTTAGGCGACGGTCGAGCCATCATGCTCGGTGAGCTTGAAACCCAACATAATGGTAAATGGGATATTCAAATCAAAGGCAGTGGCCCAACACTCTACTCGCGTGGCTCGGACGGCCGCGCTGTGCTGCGCTCAACCATTCGCGAATATCTCTGCGGCGAAGCCATGCATAACCTAGGCATCCCCAGCAGCCGAGCGCTTTGCATCATCGGCAGTGACGAAGAAGTTTACCGCGAACAAATTGAAACAGGTGCCATGTTACTGCGCGTCGCACCCTCGCATGTGCGCTTTGGTAGTTTCGAATACTTTTATCACAGCAACCAATTTGAACATCTCAAGACACTGGCTGACTATGTTATTGATACGAGTTACCCAGAACTTAAAGATGCTGACAGCCCTTATTTAGCACTGCTTGCCGAAGTCATTAAACGCACTGCGAAAATGATCGCCACTTGGCAAGGTGTCGGTTTCGCTCACGGCGTCATGAACAGCGATAACATGTCGATATTGGGGCTGACCATTGACTATGGCCCTTACGGATTTCTCGATGCTTATGATCCGGGCTTTGTTTGTAACCACTCTGATCACCAAGGCCGTTATGCTTTTGATCAACAACCCAACATTGGTTTATTTAACGTCACCTGTCTTGCGCAAGCACTACTCCCCTTGTTTGATGACGATGGCAAACAAGCCGCTGATATGGCACGAAGTGAATTAGAAAACTTCCAGCCTATTTTCGTTAAAGAATATTCAAAACAAATGCGTGGCAAACTTGGACTCTGCATGCAGCGAGATGAAGACCAATCAATCATGCAACAACTACTCGCCTTAATGGCGAAAGACAAAGTCGACTACACCATTTTATTTCGCCAACTTAGTCAGTTTTCAACCATTGAACCACAATACAACAACCCGTTACGCGATCAATTTATTCAACGCGATGCGTTTGATGAATGGGCAAAACAATACACTGCAAGACTCAAGCATGAGCCCACCTCTGATGCAGAACGCGCCGTTGCAATGAATAAAATCAACCCCAAATACATCTTACGTAACTACATGGCAGAAGCCGCCATCCGAAAAGCCCAAGATGATAAAGACTATTCTGAAATCGATCGCTTACTTGAACTGCTACGTAAGCCATTTGATGAACAACCCGAGTTTGAACAATATGCCACTTTACCACCGGATTGGGCACAACGTATTTCGGTGAGTTGTTCTTCTTGATTATTAGAAGGCCGCAAAACCAAACGTCACTACGATGATGTCAGTGATTAGATGCTGGCGAATTACAAACACGTCGAAGACTGTTTGTTCAGCCAGCAGCTAATTGCTGGCAGCATCAACAAACCTTCAGTCTACAAATATGCTTCGTAGAAGGTCGCAGATACCAGTAGTTGCACATCGCCCGAACAATTGCCCTGCGGGACAATTGTAATTCGGCGCTGCACAAGCACTGATACCTGCTCCTACAGTTAGAATCGCAAAATCAAATGTCACAGCGATGATGTCAGCGGTTAGATGCTGGCGAATTACAAACGTCTCGAAGAGCGTTTGTTCAGCCAGCAGCTAATGAGTGGCAGCAGTGCGAACCCATCTGGGCTTTTCACCTACTTATTAAATGATTTTTTGAGATCTTGACGCTGCTGAGATTTTTTCAAAATTTGATGTTGCTCGTCGTCACTAGCACTTCCCCAACGAACAATTTCATCAACATGCCGAAAACACCCCATGCAGATATCGTCGTCATCCAGACAACAATTTCTGACACAGGGAGATAGAACAGAACCGCGTTCAGTCTTTATAACGACTAAACACTAACGTGGCATTGGTGCCACCAAAACCAAAACTATTCGACATAACAGTATCAAGTGTCACACCGTCCATACGCTCACGAACGATTGGTACACCATCGGCTTCAGGATCAAGCTCGGTGATATTCGCCGTTGCACTAATGAAACCTTCCTGTTGCATTATCAACGTATAGATTGCTTCATTCACACCGGCTGCACCGAGTGCATGCCCCGTCAAAGACTTAGTCGAACTAATTGCCGGCACATTATCACCAAACAGTTCTTTCACCGCTTCAAGCTCTTTTAAATCGCCTGCCGGTGTACTCGTGCCATGCGCATTAATGTAATCAACCGGTGTATCGACTGTTGCCATTGCTTGTTGCATACAACGCACCGCGCCTTCACCTGATGGCGCAACCATGTTGTAACCATCCGATGTTGCGCCATAACCGGTTATCTCAGCATAAATTTTTGCACCACGTGCTTTAGCGTGTTCTAACTCTTCGAGCACAACACAACCGCCACCGGCAGCAATCACAAAACCATCGCGGGTAACATCATAAGGACGTGAAGCTGTTTCAGCGGCATCGTTATATTTTGAAGACAAGGCACCCATGGCATCAAACAAGTCCGTCATACTCCAATGAACTTCTTCACCACCACCAGCAAACATCACATCTTGCTTGCCCATTTGAATTTGTTCTAAGGCGTTACCAATACAATGTGCACTGGTTGCACAGGCCGAACTAATTGAATAGTTTACGCCCTTGATTTTAAATGCGGTTGATAAACACGCCGATGTCGTACTGCCCATGGTACGTGTCACCATGTACGGCCCAATTTTCTTCAAGCCTTTATTGCGCAATGTATCGGTTGCAATAGTAATGTTTTCATTCGAACCACCACCAGAACCCATAATCAGTCCTGTGCGCACATTGGAAACAACGTCTTCCGCTAAACCGGAATCTTCAACTGCCTGCTTCATCGCAATATAGTTGAACGCAGCGGCATCACCCATGAAACGTAACAATTTACGATCAATGTGTTCTTTTAAATCGATATTAACTGGCGCATGCACATGACTACGAAATCCTAGGTCGGCATACTCTTGTGAAAATTCAATTCCCGAACGTCCTTCGCGTAACGACTCGGTGACTTCTTTGGCGTTATTGCCAATACTGGAGACAATGCCCAGTCCGGTAATGACTACACGTTTCATTTAAATCTCTCTTAGAATTGTTCAGTCGTCGTAAATAAGCCTACTCGCAAGTCCTTCGCCGTATAAATTACCTTGCCATCCACTTCCATGCTGGCGTCAGCGATCCCCATAATCAATTTTCGCATAATGACACGCTTTAAATCGATACGGTAGGTCACTTTTTTGTTTTTTGGTGTGA
>Ga0316205_10003596_pt1 | contig 14483 bp, 13 predicted proteins | sample 3monthpyrite_MG_FD_204941 | JGI IMG/M metagenome (GOLD analysis project Ga0316205, IMG submission 204941) | Microbial mat bacterial communities from mineral coupon in-situ incubated in ocean water Damariscotta River, Maine, United States -... | ecosystem: Environmental > Aquatic > Marine >... | reverse complement strand
AAGATGTGGCTATCAGCACTGGCGAAATTAGCGATCTCATAGAAAACCAAACCAAGCAAACATTTCTGCGCTATGAGTTAAATAGTGGTGGTGTTTTACCTGTCTTTGCGCAGCGCGTGGAACAAGCACTTGCGATAGGTAACAAGAAACGGTTTGATAAACTGTTTGATGAATACGTTGCACACAAGCGCGCTCATGAAGCCAGTCAACAGGGCATGCGTTTACGTCAGCTTGCCACGGAGGCTGAATGCAATATTGATACTTTGAAAAATCTATCTGAAGATGAGTTGGCGCAACTGATCAGTATTTTCCGTGAATTTGAACTACAAGAAGGATACACCTGGTTACGTGCGATGGAAGCGCATGCCATGTCGCAACTATTGAAGGGCATTAGTTTAGAACCTGAGCCCGCTAGAGAAAAACGCCCGTTTGTACAGTCATTATTTTGCATTGATACGCGCTCTGAGCGAATACGCCGACATCTTGAGAGTGTGGGTGATTATCAAACTTTTGGTATTGCTGGTTTCTTTGGTATTCCTGTCAGTTTTATGGAGCTGGGTAAAGGCAGTCAAAGTCATCTTTGCCCTGTGCTATTAACTCCAAAGAATCTGGTTCTTGAAATGACAGTGTCACCTCAAGACGATATTCATGCCACTACAGCCATTAAAAAAGCGATATATGAACTTAAAGAGTCCATCTTCAGTCCATTTGTTACTGTTGAAGCAATTGGTTTGTTATTTGGGTTTGATATGTTTGGTAAAACGCTGTTTCCTCAATCCTATAATCAATGGAGAAAGAGGTTTGATAAGAAAAAACCGCCGACGCATATGTTGCTCGATAAACTTGATCGTGAGCAAGCCGATTCTATCGTGCGAGCAGTACAGCGTGCTGTTATCGTTCAAGCAGTACATCAGGAATTCAAGCTGGAAACTGAGCAGGTCAACGACACAATGGTGCGAGAGTTACGTGAAGCCGCACTCGGTAAAGAAGACGATGCACCTGAATTTAAACGAACACTGAACCTGGATGATGAGCAGGTACAGAATTTTATCAATCGTTTACATGAGGTTTACCGGATCAACACGGCTTTTGCCCGTGTGCAACTCGAGCAACTTGCCCGCATTGGGTTCAGTCTTGATGAGCAAGTTAACTTCGTCAGCCAGGCGTTACGTTCCATCGGTATGACAAAACAATTCTCACGATTTATCCTTTTGTTTGGTCATGGCAGTACTTCAGACAATAATCCATACGAATCAGCACTCGACTGCGGTGCTTGTGGCGGCAACCACGGCCTGGTGAATGCACGTGCTTTGGCGCAAATGGCAAATAAAGCAGAAGTGCGTTATCGATTACGCCAGCAAGGTATTGATATTGCCGATGATGCCTGGTTCATTCCTGGTCTGCACAATACAACAACAGATGAGTTAACATTATACGATCTGGATCGCATGCCATCATCTCATATCGTTTACATCGACAGATTACGCAATGGTCTGTTATCAGCATCACGCCTGTGTGCCCAGGAACGTTTACCCAGTTTACAAATTCAACCCACAGCACGCGAACCCGCAGCCGCTTACCGTGAGATAGAACGCAATGCCATGGATTGGTCACAAGTTCGCCCTGAATGGGGTTTGTCAACAAATGCCTATTTTATTATTGGCCGACGTTCATTGACCAGTGATCTAAGCTTGGAAGGTCGTGCATTTTTACATTCTTATGACTATCACATTGATCCCAAGCGACGCTTGTTAGAAAACATACTTACCGGCCCTCTTGTTGTTGGCCAGTGGATTAATATGGAGCATTATTTTTCAACTGTTGATAATGAACGCTTTGGTAGTGGGAGTAAGGTTTATCATAATGTGGCGGACCGTTTTGGTGTAATGACGGGTAACTTAAGTGATTTGCGCACTGGTCTGCCTGCACAGACAGTTCTGAAAAAAGGCCTTCCTTATCACGAACCAATGCGTCTTATTACTGTGATTGAAGCACCGCTTGAACATGCGAAGTTAGCCATTGAAGACGTTGTCACTGTTAAGTACTTAGTTTATAACAGTTGGATTCGGTTATTGGTTATCGATCCTGAACAACAAGTTGTATGCTCCTATGAAAACGGAGAGTGGATCACGCGCCCTTTGTCATCTTTACAGAAAGCTGTATCGCCTGAGGAGGCTAATGCATTATGAAAAATCTCAACTTCAGCCAGGTCAAAAAGCTTGAAATCATTTTGGAAGGTGAACATCAGGGATTAGTGACCGATTTACTCGACCATGCCGGCGTTACGGGTTACACGATTATCAATAATTTGTCGGGTAAGGGTCGTCATGGTTTCCATGAAGGTCATCTCATGTTTAATGAGGATGATGTATTAATCATGATCATTGTTGCGATACCTGAAGAGTTAGTCAATCCAATTCTCGAAGGTTTGGCGCCCTATTATAACGATCACACGGGTATTGTATTTATTTCTGACATCCAGGTGACGCGATTAGTTAAATTCAAAAGCGATGATAATAATTAGTCGTTCATAAAAAAATGCGAAAAGCATTGTGTAATTCGCCTTAATGACTCTGTGTATTAAGGGGACTGTAAAAATGAAAATCGTTAATATGCCAATATAATTACTTCATATTGCTGAAGAGGATTATACTGTTTATACGCTGGAATCACTAAAGGTATAAATCGAGCCGAGCGTGTTTGATTTTATGGTGTACACTATGCCTGTTACCTGGAGTTACAAAAATCATGAATCAATCAAATATACCCAAAATTTACCCTGGTTTAGACCATGACCTGAATGGTGGCATGACAACGGTCGGTAATATCATCCGTGACGCATGGCTGTTCGATATTCTACCCGAATCCGAAACCTGTGAAGGCTGGACGATTTCACGGATCGATACCATTTACCAGCAAGTGAATGATGAGTGGGATAAATACGGTAGCATGGTCAGTTCGTTGCCTGACGATTTACAATCCCGACACAAACGTATCTATGATGAGGCTATTGCTAAAGCAAAATCTCGTGGATGGGATCCTGAGATCATTGTTAACGATGTGGATTAGTCAGGGTCTGATTCGATTGTAAAGACTGAAGTAGGATGAGTAAGCGATTCCGACACAAGATGCACAGATGAAAAGGTTCAGGCCTTGCGTTTTACCTTTTGGTGAAGTGAGCTTCACTGAAGATAGTTATCATGTTGTTTCAACGAGTGTATGACTCGGCTAGTTAGGTTATATAGGTAAAAAATCGTATGTACTTGTGCTGCCGAAATAATACGGCACTGTTTAAAACTGCGATAAGGTAAAATGAATGGATTGATTATTATCAATTGTAAATTATCTATATTTGTTATCTTAGTGGGCTGTTTATTTATTTTTGTTAATACATCTAATACATTTTCTGAATCATTTTCTCACCTTGGTGCATATCGTAATCAGACACTGATCTGGCCAATTATTGTAATATTTCTAACGATCCTTTTATTGAGCTTGTACTATAAAAATGAGTCAGGGCAAGTACCATCATTCATGATGGGCTTCATGTACTTAATACCAGCATTAAGTGCCAGTATATCTGAAGCTATCAATGGCGTATTTTTTAATCGTTATGAGGAAGTATTTTTAAATTATATTGGTGTATCTCATATACTGTATGGGTTGCAACATTGGCGTGAAATACTGGGGGCCTTAGGTAAGGATGTAAGTTAACCCTAATGATTACTTAAGCCGTATGCTGTCGCTTATTGGGAACTCATGGGACGCAACGTGAGCATTCGGTCTCTTATACAGGCTAAGGTCGAGAATCATAATATGCTGCTGAACACAGTGCTTAAAACAATGCGACCCTCGTTTCTTGTTTTGTCGCCCATTTGTGTATTCTTGGGGTTAAGTACTTCGCTTGCGACCCAGTCAGATGTAAATTTATTTATATTTTCTCTTATTTTTGTTGGTGCAGTCTTTGCGCATATAAGCGTAAATATGCTTAATGAGTATTTCGATTTCAAAAGTGGACTGGATTTAATAACGAAAAAAACAGCCTTTAGTGGTGGTAGTGGCGCACTCCCCAACAATCCCAAGATGGCGAGTATAATCCTTATTATCGGTTGGGTGTCATTGATGGTGACAGTCATTATCGGCAGCTACCTTATTCTTGAGCGTGGTATTCAAATACTGCCTGTTGGTATAGTGGGTGTGATTTTGATCATTACCTATACGTCATGGCTGAACCGTTTCCCCTGGTTATGTTTAATTGCGCCTGGCTCAGGATTTGGAATTCTGATGGTTGTTGGTACTCATATGACATTAACTGAGGGACATTCTCATTTGCCCTGGCTGGTTTCGCTGGTGCCTTTTTTCCTCATTAATAACCTTCTTTTATTGAATCAGTATCCAGATGTAAAGGCTGATGCTAGTGTGGGTAGAAATACATTTCCAATTGCATTTGGTCTGAAAAGAAGCACCTACGTGTATACAGTTTTTTTGATGGCAGCATACTTATCGATACTTATTTTTATTGTTAAAGGATATATTCCCAAGCTTAGTGTTATTGCTTTTATTCCTATTGTATTTTCATTATTCGCGCTTTATGGGACTAATAAATATGCAGAAAGAATGGGTGATTTTCCTCGATATTTAGGAGCAAATGTGGCTGCAACTTTATTAACTCCCTTATTGCTTGGGATCTCGATAATTATAGGCTAGCAATTTAGTGCAAAAGCAGGATTAGATAGGTAATTTTTTCTAATTTCGTAGAATATTGTTTTCTGATCCCGTTTTTCAGTCGTATATTGAAAACGATAAAAATGAATGGGCCTCATGGGTAATGAAAGAAATACGTCTATTATGAATTAGTTGATTTGTTGAAAATTATACAGGGCAATAAGTTAATCACTTGAGTTTCTGTTGTTTTCAATCCGCCTGTAAGAGTGAGCGGTGATGTTATGTAGTAGGAAAAATCATGGATCTGACAAAGGCAATTAACATTGAGGGTTGAATGAAGCAGTTTTTGATACATCAACGTTTAACCTTTATCTTTCAGGTAATATTGGTTGTGGAGGTGATGGCTGCGATTTGGGATCATCAGTGGCTTACGGCTGCAATTACTATTGGGATCATAGTATTGACGCTTATTCCGTTGTTCCTGGAAAAATTCCTGCGCGTCTATATCCCTCCTGAATTTGTATTGCTCGCGATTGCGTTTGTCTTTGCTTCATTGTTTCTAGGTGAAATCCGTGGCTATTACACACGATTCTGGTGGTGGGACATACTGTTGCATTCTAGCTCTGGCTTTTTGCTAGGGATTATTGGTTTTCTATTGGTTTATGTGTTGAATGAAACGGAAGACATAGGCGTGCACATGAAGCCTGGCTTCGTTGCAATATTCGCCTTTATGTTTGCGGTTGGAATAGGTGCTATTTGGGAAATCTTTGAGTTCAGTATGGATAGTCTTTTTGGTATGGATATGCAAAAGGAAATGCGTGGTGATCCTTCCGGGTTGACCGATACCATGTGGGATCTGATTGTCGATGCGCTAGGGGCGTTAGTCATTTCAATTCTTGGATATGGCTATATTAAAACGGCCAGGAATGAATCATTTCTTGAACATTGGATTAGGTCATTTATTAAGAGTAATCCACGGTTATTCAATCGTAAGCAGTAAGTTTCCGATAAAATGAATTTAGGGGTGTCGAAGAGCGCTGTTAACCATTTATCTTCAAAATATCTCTCATTCTCAATTAATTTTATAAAATATAACATTCTAGATGCGTATTACACCAAATAGTGTTAGATAATGCCCTTTGGGAAAGGCATGGCAGTGCTTGCATCAGGTATAGCGGATATCACAGCTTTTAAACAACTGCGTGCCTTCAGTATTACTATTCTATTAGGAGAGAGGAATCATGTCTGACTTATTGGACAATCTGGATATTAATCAGTATCTACCAGCCGCAATATCTTGGGCAACTAATATTTTGCTGGCGATTTTTATATTACTGCTAGGTTTATGGATAGCTAATTCTGTATATAAGCTTATCGTAGGCATCAGCAAGAAGAACCAACACCTTGATGATACGCTGTTTCGTTTCCTCGGCAGTATGGCACGCTACGTGATTCTCGCTTTTGTTATTATCGCGGTGCTCAATCGTTTTGGTGTGCAAACGGCATCGATCGTGGCGTTACTAGGTGCGGCCGGTCTTGCGGTTGGTTTGGCCTTACAGGGCGCGATGTCTAACCTTGCTGCTGGTGTGATGCTGTTGATATTTCGTCCTTACAAGGTGGGTGATTTTATCGATGCTGCCGGGCGATTTGGTAATGTCACCGAGATCGATATGTTTACTACCATCCTGCAGACATTCGATAACCAGCAAATCATCGTACCTAATAGCCAGATTTGGGGTGAGCAGATCATTAATCATTCGCATCACCCGATTCGTGGTGTGGACATGCATTTCGGTGTTGCTTACGATGAAAATATTGATGCTGCGAAGTCGGTGATCGAGAAGGTTATTAATAGTCACCCGAATATATTGAAAGATCCTGCTCCTTTCATTGAGGTAGAGAAATTGAATGATAGCTCGGTTGATTTCCTGGTCAGACCTTTCTGCAAGGGCGAACACTACTTTGATGTACTGTATTCAGTTCCAGAACTGATCAAGAAAGCGCTGGATGAAAATGACATCGAGATTCCGTTTCCACATCGAAAGGTCATCCTTGTCAATCAAAGTGATCAATAGGTAGGGTTTGGGTTAGAGTATAAGCAGTCATGCTATGAGTGCTTATACTCTGACTTGAATAACGCTTAACTTGTTATTTTATCCTTAAGTAAGCGCGTGCTTTATTGACTCGAAATAATTTTTTAGGCTGAATTAGGCTGTTATTTAGTCATCGCGAGAGCAAAGTGCCATTCATTGGAAAGATCAATAAACGCTAATGAAGCAATCTCTACATGCCAGAGTGCAAGGGCAAAAGATTGCCACGCGAAGTTTATGCCCTCTGGGTGCTCGCAATGACTCAGTATTTTAAGTTAATCAAGGAGTGTTTAGTTTAAAATCCTTGCAAAACTATTTTTCCAATAGATCGACCAGACTCAAGTTCCTCGTGTGCGGCCCTTAGGTTAGCAGCATTGATGATGCCCAGATTTTTTCCTATGGTAGTCTGGATATAACCTTGATCAACAAGGTCTGATACGCGGTTTAACAAGCGACCTTGCACATCCATATCAATTGCGTTGAACATGGATCGGGCGAACATGAATTCGATATGCAACGATTGGCTCTTCAGTTTGAGCTTCATGACATCCAGTGGTGTAGTTGGATCATCGATCATGGCGATTTTACCAAAAGGGGCTAATAGGTCTGTATAGCTCTCGAAATATGTATCGGTGCTGTTCAAACTGGCAATGTGTGTTACCTGTTTAATACCTAAGGCTTCGATTTGTGGTAGAAGTGCTTGACTATGATCAATCACATAATCAGCCCCGAGCTTTTTCACCCAGGCTTGTGAGCTTTCTCGTGATGCGGTGGCGATTATAGTCGCCCCTGTGATGGCATTGGCGAGTTGTAACAGTATTGAGCCAACGCCGCCGGCAGCACCGATAACCAGAATCACCTCATTGGATTTCTCTGTTGAGTCGGGTGATTGTTGTTTTATAGCCAGGTGCTCAAACAATATCTCCCATGCTGTAATTGACGTGAGTGGCAGTGCGGCTGCTTCTGCATCAGAGAGGCTTTTAGGTTTGCTACCGACAAGTCGTTCATCAACTAGTTGATACTCGGCATTGCTACCCTGGCGATTGAGATCACCTGCATAATAAGCGGTATCACCTGGTTTGAAGTGTGTGGTTGATTCTCCGGTTGCGACCACTTCACCAACCGCATCCCAGCCAATCACTTTGTATTCCCCGTCAGTGGGAGAGACGTTCTGGCGTATTTTGTAATCCACCGGGTTAACTGCAATAGCATTGATCTTCACCAGTAAGTCGTGCCCGGTTGCTACTGGCTGAGGTATTTCGATATCCGACAAAGACTCAGTATCATTGATAGGTAGGGATTTGGTATAGCCAACAGCTTTCATGGTCTTCTCCAATGGATTGATTGTCGAGTAAAATATAGTGCTTGATTTAGTGTAGATAAACAGCATAATTATTGAAACATTATCAAATAATATTTGAAAATATGCTGTTAGAAGACCTACAGGTAGTGCTAAAAGTAGCTGAATTCCGCAATATTACGGCTGCAGCAACGAATTTGGATATGCGGTCTGCGACTGCCAGTGCGGCCATTAAACGCGTAGAAAGCGCCTTGGGTGTCGAGCTGTTTATTCGCACTACCCGCCATCTTCGGCTCTCAAGTGCCGGAGAAAGGTATATTCCTCAGTGTGAACAGGCCTTGCTCATGCTGGACCAGGCCAGGCAGAATGTGAAGGATGACCTGGACATTGTTGATGGTGAGCTGCGTATTGCATTGTCTTCTGACATGGGTCGCAATCTGGTGACGTCATGGCTCGACGAATTTATGGAGATGTACCCAAAAGTCAGTATAAGAGCTCATATTAGTGATAGTAACATCGATTTTTATCGCGATTCCGTGGACATTGCCTTACGTTATGGTTCTCCTGAAGATGCCAACCTTTATGGGTTTAAAATCTGTAATGTCCCGGTGCTATTGTGCGCCACACAGGCGTATCTTGATCAAAACAGTACACCAGAACACCCGCATGATTTAGTGTCGCATAACGGACTGTTTTACCAGTTATACGACATCATTCACGATGTTTGGGAGTTCTCGCAAGATGGAGAATCATTTAAAGTCAAAATGAGTGGTAACCGCGCTTCCAATGATGGTGATCTGGTGAGACGTTGGTGTGGTGCAGGTAAAGGCATGGCGATCAAATCCTGTCTTGATATGTCAGCTGATTTATTGTCAGGAAAAGTGGTTAATGTGATGCCAGGTTTTAATCCGGCCTCGACTGAACTTTGGCTTATCTGTCCCAGCAGGCAATCAATCACTCCCGCGGTACGGTTACTGAGGGACATGATAAAAGCTAAGTGTGCAGGTATTCTTAATCAACTGATTGAGGAAGGTCTATTAGACGACAGCGTGCTGGGTTAGAAAACAAATGGGTAATAGAAAGCTTTGCTCTCAATAATTTCATCAAGTGTCTGTATTAGCTATTACTTAAAATTTAGTAATAAAAATGACGAGTAAGCCATGAAGACATTATTTATTTCGATGTTAGCAATAATCCTGATTGTGTATATAGGGATGGGGCTCTATATCTATATTAATCAGAGGAGTCTTATTTATTATCCCGTGGGTTCGGCCCATGCTGCTTTTGGTGAAGAGGAATTTATAAATAATAATGAATCAATTAAGGTCACGGTATTAAATAAAGAGAAAAAACATGCCATTATTTATTTTGGAGGGAATGCTGAAGCAGTTGATAGCAGTTCGTTAAATTTTTCTATGGCTTTTCCTGAGCATGCGTTGTTTCTGGTGAAATATAGAGGTTACGGCGGTAGCACCGGAGTTCCGACAGAAGAGGGGATTTATTCAGATGCGCTGAATATTTATGATAAAATACTGCCCCAGTACCACTCTGTTTCAGTTGTCGGGCGTAGCTTAGGCAGCGGTGTTGCCACACTGGTTGCTTCTGAAAGAAAATTACATAAGCTCGTTTTAGTAACACCTTTTGATAGCATACAAAATGTAGCTCAAAAACAATTCCCTTTTTATCCTATGTCGATTTTATTAAAAGATAAATATGATTCAGTTGGCAGGATACCCTCTATAAAGGCAAAAACCTTGGTAGTCATTGCTGAAAGTGATGAGATTATAGGAAGAGAACACTCGAATCGGCTAATAGAGAAGTTCCCGGCATCACAAGTTATTTTTGAAAGCATTAAAGACCAAGGGCACAATAGTATATCGAATAGTAAACGGTATTATAATTTGATATCTGAATTTTTAAGTATTAAAAAATAATAAACAAGAGCGAATGACATAAAAAAGTAATTAAAAATATTTTAAATAGTGTGAGAATCTAGCTAATAGGTGTAGTGCTTAAAAGATACATAAATGGAATGGGGTATTAAAAAATGTACGGTATCAATCCTCCTTTGTTTCCTGAGTTTGTATGGGAAGAATATTTTTGGGTTAGCTCAGCACCGTTTTCTTCGTGGGATGGTTTTCAGGTCAGAGAAGGTCCGTATGGATCAATTTCAGGCGATGGAACGTCGAATGGATTAGTTCATATCGTATTAATTGATACTGAGAGAGACGAAGGACCTGTGACTGAGCAGGAAATGAATGCAGTCAGATGGGTTATAAAAAATGAAAAGAGTATTCATGATGCATTCATGAATAAATTACTGGAAGATTATTCTGATATTAAAGAAGAAGTCCTGGGGAGGGCGGATGAAGAAGAGGCAGGCAAGCTTCTTCCTCAAGTGAATAGCATCAATGATCTCAAGAAATTATGTGGTGTTGTGAATATTAATGTTTATCTGCACAGTAAATTTAAAAAACCTTTTGTCGGTGTAGAGCTCGGTTGTACCTGGGAAGATGAGCACGGCGCAGGAGTTGCGTTATACGGAGACAGTGCGCTGAAACGTGGTGCGGCAGAAACTGCTATATTTTTATCAGAAGTGACCGGTCTTGTAGGTAATAATTAAAGAATTTTTCAAGTTATTAGATGTTTCGAAGCACTGTTTTATCAAGTGTTGCACTACAAAGGCTAAAGGCGTATCCGTTACAGGGCTAAGTCTACTATGGATTTAATAGAGCATTTCAAAAATAGCTATATGGAAAATTAAATAAAAACTATGGCTCGGACTTATCATTGAGTAGTCTGGCCATCATTGTGTCAGCTTTTTTCTTTATATGTTGTCCATCGTGAAAAAGCATGATGAGCTCTAATGCTCCGTCACTTTGTGTTTTAACGGCAATGTTATCAGGGCTGATGGTATACCTGCCAAGTGTGTTCTCTGTCGGCCAGTCAATGTGCGTGAAGGCAACGTAGATGAGTTCAGAGCAAACGATTTTATCAGTGCTTTCAACATCAAAATTAAAATCATAAGCTTTTCCCACCTGGCGTAACGCAAGTAGTATGGCATTGATGGTATCTTTTTTGTTGCCTTTGCTGGTACGCAAAACACCAAGGTCATCAATGTTCATGAATTCTTCCAGAGAATTCATAACGACTCCACTTCGCAGGGCCTCAATAACCGATTCTCCTTTTTCGATATATTCATGGTGTTTTTTAACGATTGGGTGGTCCCAAATCCCAAGCTCTATTAATTCCTGTTTGCTGCCTACCCAGATGGCGGCATGACCCCAGTGACCGGGAATAAATTTATCCGTTAAACGGAAGGGCGTTTTTTCCAGCAGAATATCTCCTGCTTTTAGCTGTCGTTTAACTTTTCTGGTGGCGGAGTGTTTGTTAAAAAGTTTACCTTTACGGTTTTCTATCAGACCGACGGTGTTGCCAAAAAACATACTGAAAATATTAACGCCATCCTTACCGAGTGAAGTGAGCGTGTCGCCGGTAATGGCATCCAGAAAACGTAGTTTATTATTTAGAACTCTGAATGGTGCGTAGTCTCTGGTTAATTTGTACGAAGGGCTTTGTCTAATGAGCAGGTTCAAGTAGGAAAAATTATCCGATGGCTCCAGATCGGCGGTTACTTTTTTATACTGTTCATAAAAATATATGGCTTTGCGAATACGTGATCTATTATTAATAGAGTTATAGGAGAGCGTGACGGCAGTGAGTTCTTCATCATTTTTGTTATAGCCGGCGTCTTCACTGTTGAGGAATCGCCTTAGCTTGTCATCTTCCTGATAAATTGAAATGGCTAACAGGTAATTGTCATACAAGGTTAGTGCTGCGGATAGCGACAGCATGATACCTTGTAGATGATGTTTAAAACGCTCGTTATCTCTTGCTACCTTTACAGTGTCGTCTTCCAGCCAGCACTCATGAAGTTCAGCAAAATGAAACAATTTTTCGCGTAATGTTAAATGTGCGAGCAAGCCTTCATTGAGTGTTTGCAGGTCTGCACCTGTCAGGGGGATTTCATTTTTAATGTTATTTTTTAGTCGACGGGCAATTTCGATGCTTTCGGTTCTATATACAAAGGATTCTTCTATCAGTTGCTGGTAAGCGAAAACTTCACTCTCCAGTGTTTCATCATGTACACCGGTGTTTGCATGTTGACCGATGTGTGTTTCGCATGCGGTTGATTGTGCTGTAGCTGAATATGAAGGTAGCCAGCAAACAGCGATAGCCAGGAGCTTGATGAGTCGATGATGTTTAAAAAGTCTCGAAAAATTCAGCATTAAAACAGTCCATTAGCTTTTCATACTAATATAATAGGGTTTGCAGTTATATTCTGCAAATTGGGCTATGTAGCGTGGATGCGTTAAGGGCGTTAACTGCTTGAATTTATAGGGTAAGGGGCAATGGCGTCGGCGCGGGCTAGTGGGGGAGATTGATCTTTTTTAGGGTCCATATGATGAAATCGCATATTTAATTGCTGCGGATTATGTTGCGACAAAACTAATGTAATAAGTTATCTAGTTAGCTGTGCTTATAAGTAAGGTCATGTAGTTGTCTTCACGCTTCCAGGTGGCATTTGGGAATTGCTGGCCCAGCTCGCCTACGACCACGGCTTCCATGTGTTTCTCAAGGTTCAAATCGCTGATGCCTAATTCGATACGGCAACTTTTGCTGCGGCATGCCACTTCATTAATAAACAAACCCGAGAATTTCTCAGAGTTATTAATCAATGCATAGATGTTTTCCTGTTGGCTTAAAGACCATTCCTGATCATAGGGCTCTTGCTGGAAGAGTAATTCAGCCTCGGTAAAATTCATTTTAGAGGATAATTCCGAAATGGCTTGTTTTTCAGCGTCAACCTTAGTGACCTGTTCTTGATTAGTGGCAATAACGGCTGGATTTTGTGCAACGGGTTGGACCGGAATGAGTCTAACGGGTTTAGCTTCGATAACGGGTTCGACTCTCTTGGCGGGTGCTGCCACCGGAGTAACAGTACGAGGCCTGACTTGTTTAGAGGCGATGGTGTCCAGTTTTTGGGTTAGCGAGGAGACTTTAACGCTTAGTGCTGTCAGGTTATCCTGGTAACTTGCCATTTCATCAAAGGTGGGTGCTGAGCTGTCCTGTTTTAGAAAGGTTGTAAAACCAATACCCATGAGGAAGCCTGCAAGCAGGATAAAAATGGCCATGGTTAAATTTTGCATCTGCAGTCCTTCGCTCTAAACGATTTAATTAAAATCAGCAGAGATACTATGAATCGCGCCTCCGCTTTTAGGTAATACGCAGAATATGTTAACAAATCCTTCATAGGGCGCGCCACCCGGTAATGAGCCAAAATCAAGAATTCGGTTCCCGGTTCCTGACGAATAGACGGTTTCAGACCCGGAAATATTGCCATAACGGTCTCGGACATGGGCTGAGCACCACATATTTCCGGTTGTGTCGGTCACACTGACCTCCAGATCGAGCACATTTCCGGAAGTGTAGCCATTTGCGCGTGGAACCGGGCAATCTATATAGCCCCATCGCGTGTTACTACTGTTAATAATTGACCCATATTGGTAGCCAATATTTTCTCCATAGGCCTCAGTGACATTATAGACGCTTTCACACAAGGTGCCGCCAAAGGTTTGTTTGGTCGCTGCCTGAAGGTTGTAGGTGATAAATAAGCTGGATAATAAAACAATAAGTATTTTTAGGCTGGTGATATGGGTGCGCATGATGGGTCTCCTTATTTCAATAAGTAAAGTGCTAAAGGGCGAGCTTTGAAATGATGGTAGATCGAGGCGAAAGTGCTTGAAGTGAAATGGTGTGATGAAAACGAGTGATATTTTCACATCAATGAAAGTAATTGATGGTGCGTGCTGGTAGACGGGATTTAGATTTGAAGTGATAAAATACCCCCTCTTCTCATGAAGAGGGGGTGATGGCATGGTTATACTAAATAATAGCGTTAGATTATAATTTCAGTTCCATCAAACTTCGTTAAATGAAACCCTTTGAACTCTTCGTAATAACCCAGTCTGAGATCTCTGAGCACATTAATGGCGACTTCTTCGCCGAGGAACATACCTTCTACGGAGTCAGAGCGCCAATGAACACCTGCAAAGTCACGGCCAATTGAAATATTTGACGCTAACTTATTGAGCTCACCACCGACGGTCAATACATCACCGCCGGTATAAGGTGTAAGCTCAGTACCCTCTTCATTAGATACCATTGGGTTTTCCAGTACCGTGTCTTCATTCATGAGTGCTTTCAACACGGTGCTGCAAGCGCCCGCGATAGTGGCATGGCCAGCAGGGTAGGCAGGGTGAGGAGGAACACCTTCCGGGTATTGTTGTGGTAATAAATAACCTTCCCATTTTTCATACATGCGTTGCAAGGCTTCTGAATTCAGGAGATCTTCAGGAATAGGGTAG
>Ga0316205_10003595_pt1 | contig 14485 bp, 13 predicted proteins | sample 3monthpyrite_MG_FD_204941 | JGI IMG/M metagenome (GOLD analysis project Ga0316205, IMG submission 204941) | Microbial mat bacterial communities from mineral coupon in-situ incubated in ocean water Damariscotta River, Maine, United States -... | ecosystem: Environmental > Aquatic > Marine >... | reverse complement strand
TATTTTCTTATTGCTAAAGCCCAAAGCTGCTCGAAAAAAAGAACAAGAAGAGTTCGTCACCAAGGAGGGTATCTCACCATATCGCAATAAAACGTATCTATTTTTCTTCTTTATAATGGTGCTAAACGGCATGATGTTCGTGCTTTATTTTTCTTTGCTTCCGTTATATTATAAGAATGTATATTTCTTATCGGAAGACCTTATTGGATTACTTCTGGTAGTAAATGGAGTTATCATCGTTATTGCCGAAATGCCCTTAGTGGGATGGTTGGAACGCATTCAAGTGTCTAAGGTAATGGCAACTTTTTGGGGCATTATATTTTTGGCACTTAGTTTTTTAGTGCTCAATTTTAGCTCCTGGGTTGGAATTTTAGTGATTGGAATGGTCCTAATGACCATTGGAGAAATGATAGGTTCACCATTTGCGAATGCCTTGGCCTTGGAAATGTCACCCAAAGGACGCAAAGGAAGCTATATGGCGTTGTATAGTATGAGTTTTTCGCTGTCTCACATTGTAGGACACAACGGGGGAATGAATATGGTAAATACTTTCGATTGGGAATTTACATGGTATGCCGCTTTCGGGATACTGATGGTGGTTGCCATAATGACCCTTGCGCTGGGGCGACGAATTAAAAACAAAAGACCGGTGCCAAAATCACTAGGAAGAGATTAGTATCTTTAACATCACATTTTCTGAATATTGAAAGCCATGAAACATTTACTACTTGCTACCCTTTTCTTCGGAATTATCTCTTGCGGTAACCCAACCGATAAACTGCCCGATTCCTTAGAAGTGGACAGCCCATCGTTGGTAAAGGAAAAGTCATTTCCAAAGTTAGATTCCACGCGCTATAATGTTGGATTCTTAATCATGGATGGTGTTTACAATACCGAATTGACCGCTCCATTTGATATTTTTCAGCATACTATATTCAGAAAAAATATTAAAGCAATGAACGTTTTTACGGTTGCAAACACCAATGAACCCATTGTCAGCTTTGAAGGAATGCGAATTCTCCCAGATTTTAACTATCTAACCGATTCAATTCCGAAGATTGACATTTTGGTCGTCCCAAGTGCGGAGCACCATCTGGATTCAGATTTAGAGGATGAAGCCATGCTTAATTTTGTAAAAAAGGTGGATGCAAACGCTCAGTTTATAACCTCTCATTGCGATGGTGCTTTTGTGTTAGCCAAAGCTGGATTATTGGAAGGCGTTGTTTCAACAACCTTTCCGAGTGATATCGATGCGATGCGAGAAATGTTCCCGTCACTGGATGTCCGAAAGGAGGTTTTATTTGTGCATGATGGGAAGTATATAACTTCGGCGGGGGGTGCCAAAAGTTTTGAGGCTGCTCTCTATCTTTGCGAATACCTCTACGGAAAGGAAATCGCACAGTCGCTAGCGGGTGGATTGGTTATTGATTGGGATGTGGAGGAAGTACCGCATCTTATAATTCCAAGGGATTAAAGGGACTTAATTTCATTATTTTCCACAACTTGGGAAAGGACAATTTGCGTTTTTGTTTCCCCATAACTAATCAATTGATCAATGAAAACTTCCAGGTGCTTTTGGTTTTTAAGCACAACCTCCATCACAATGTTTTCATTTCCTGTAATACGATAGCAATTGACCACTTCATCATAGGTTTTAACTTTGGAAAGAAAGGGTTGTAATTTACCCATAAATGCTCTCAAAGTTACGATTGCTTGCAACTGGTAACCGCATTCAAAAGGCGATACATTGGTGAAGTAACCAGTGATGATTCCAGCATCTTCCATTTTCCTAATTCGTTCAGAAACGGCAGGTGAACTAATACCTACTTTCCTGCCAATTTCGGCATTGGACTCACGTGCATTGAGTTGAAGACAATTCAGTATTTTCCAATTAAGTGGGTCAATTCTCATTTTCGAAGTTATTTTAACGCAATTTAACTTAATCTTAAAGCAAAAATAGGTTTTTTCTTTAAAATCGAAAGTTTGTTATCCTTAATTGTTGGTAAATTTGACATAATTGCATGAAAAATTAGTACCCAAGTTATGTTACCCAATGTACCCAAACACCTACCCCAATCCCTTTTGTATCAAAAGGCTATGGAAATCTTCACCCTTTCCCGAAGTATTTCACATTATTTCGTAGACGATTTAAGCTACCTTCAAAAGGACGGAAAAGAAAATCCAGAGATTTATTTTACTGGAGATATTGTACAACAATCCATCTCTCTTGCTCCTGAGATCCTCAAAGCTGAAAACCAACCCTTTGCAGAAGATAAACACAAATATGCAGAGTCGGTAACACATTTAACGAATTTACTTTACAAAAACTGCGAGCGTTTGGAGCGCACACATAGCAACGGTAGAGATTTTCTTCCTGTGCTTCGCAAGGAACTAAAAAAGTTTAGAAAATTGCAGCGCAATTGGATGTTGACGCTTTAGTTAATCACCACTATTTTTATCTTAATAAAAGCACCTTATAACCTTTAAGTTATTTGGCAATAGCTTATTTCAACACTCTGTGATCTAAATCTAATTTCCCGCTATTGGTAATCTTCAATTTTGAAATTAATTTATGATTGGGATTTACCAAAATATTTAGTTCGTTTGGTAAAACTGCAGAAGGCACCGAGAGTGCAAAATTAGCTTCAGAAGCTAACCATTTCGAACCAAATTCTTGAGTGGCAAAGGTGGGTGGGTCTGCTCTCCAGTTTTTGGAAATAGACGTTACTCTTTCAGAAGAGATAATTAGCTTATCAGCAATTTCCACTTCAATAAAAGCATAATCTTCAGAAAGAAATTCAAAATCGATGCGAGTTAACATCTCCAATACACAGAGAGATAAATGCTGAGAAAAATACAACATGGGGCGCCCCTTTTTATTCCATCGGCCTCCATATAATCTTGCACCTTCCCCTGTTAAATCCTTTACGAATTCCTTTTTGGTTACCCTATAGATCTTCACGCGCTCGTCCTATTAATAAATACCATGTTCAATCCTGCCCAATACATCTTTAATGAGCTGTGCTCCAAAACTTGTGTCCAGGTAATCAATAGGTTTTTTATAATGTAATACACGAATTTCTTTATGCAGCCATTTTGTAAATTTCTCTACGGTTCCCAACACTTCAATACCACGAGAAATGACGGCAGCAATTTCCAAAATTTGTTCGGTGCTGTATACATTAAGTAACTCGTGATCTTCTTTGCGTTGTATGGTTCTATGAGATACATGAAGAAGACTACTCATTTTCTCCATTGAAATACCAAGAACCGCACTTACGGTAGCGACGACCGATTTTGGCAAACCAGTACGGGTAATATGAATGAGATCAATATCACTGTTAACCGTATGCCCTACCTCTAGGCTTCCCCCTAATACACTCACAATCCTGTCATATTTGTTCTGCAAAGCGTAAAAACTTTGCGGTTCCTGAACGAGGTTGATGACTTTTCCTTTTTTCATAATCACGACATTTGACACAAAAATACAATTTTTTGTCGTGTATTAAAAATTAATTACAATATTTTAACAGACCATGATCCAATCGAGTAGTTAGATATAGTCCGTTTAGTATTAAAAAATGTATTTCGTTTACATATTTCGGCGGTACTGGCCTCCCACTTGAAATAGAGAATGAGTAATCTGCCCTAGCGAACAATATTTACATGCCTCCATCAATGCTTCGAATATATTCTCATTATTAACAGATTTGGTTTGCAGGTCTTTCAATAATTCTGAAACAAGGGTTTCGTTATTTTTATTGAGATTCTCCACAACTTGAATCTGATATTGCTTTTCTTCTTCGGTTGCTCGAATTACCTCAGCGGGTTGCACTGTAGGAGAACCTTTTCGGCTTAAAAAAGTATTCACTCCAATAATTGGAAACTCGCCATTGTGTTTCAAGGTTTCATAATACAAACTCTCTTCTTGTATCATGCTTCGTTGGTACATCGTTTCCATCGCACCTAATACACCACCTCTTTCTGTAATTCGATCAAATTCTTCGAGAACGGCCTTTTCTACCAAATCGGTCAACTCTTCTATGATGAAAGAACCCTGAATTGGGTTTTCATTCTTAGCAAGTCCTAACTCCTTATTAATGATTAGCTGAATAGCCATTGCTCTCCGCACACTTTCTTCGGTAGGTGTAGTAATTGCCTCATCGTAAGCATTGGTATGAAGCGAATTACAATTATCATAAATAGCATAAAGCGCCTGAAGGGTTGTCCGTATATCGTTAAAATCTATTTCCTGAGCATGCAAAGAACGCCCAGATGTCTGAATATGATATTTCAACATCTGTGCTCTTGGATTGGCATCGTACTTGTGTTTCAGTGCCTTGGCCCAAATTTTACGCGCTACTCGCCCAATTACCGAATATTCGGGATCAATCCCATTGCTGAAGAAGAAAGATAGATTAGGACCAAACTTATTAATATCCATCCCACGGCTCAAGTAATATTCTACATACGTAAATCCGTTGGCCAAGGTAAAGGCCAATTGCGTAATTGGGTTTGCCCCAGCTTCGGCAATATGATATCCACTAATCGATACCGAATAGAAATTTCGAATCTGATTTTCTATAAAAAACTCCTGTACGTCACCCATTAATCGTAAGGCAAATTCAGTAGAAAATATACAGGTATTTTGTGCTTGGTCTTCTTTCAAGATATCTGCTTGGACCGTTCCTCTAACCTGCATCATTGTGTCCATCTTAATTTTAGTATACACATCCTTGTCCAAAACCTGATCACCAGTTGTTCCCAGAAGCATCAGACCCAGACCGTCATTTCCTTCGGGAAGATCACCTTGATACTTGGGTCTTGTTTTTCCTTTAAATAAGGTTGCAATTTTTTTCTCTACTTCATTTTGAAGCCCATTCTCGACAATGTATCTCTCACAATTTTGATCGATAGCGGCATTCATAAAAAAGCCAAGTAACATAGGAGCGGGACCATTAATGGTCATACTTACCGACGTCATTGGATTACTTAAGTCGAAGCCTGAATATAGTTTTTTAGCATCATCTAAACAGCAGATAGAAACACCAGCATTACCAATTTTTCCATAAATATCGGGACGATGTCCAGGGTCATTTCCGTAGAGTGTTACACTATCAAAAGCGGTAGACAGTCGCTTAGCTGGCAATCCTAAACTTACATAATGAAAACGACGGTTGGTACGCTCAGGACCACCTTCACCAGCGAACATTCTTGTGGGATCCTCGCCAGTTCTTTTAAATGGATACAAACCAGAAGTATATGGGAACTCACCAGGCACATTTTCTTGTAAATTCCATCGTAAAATATCACCCCAAGCTTGGTACTTAGGCAGTGCAACTTTCGGAATCTTAGAATGAGACAAAGACTCTGTATGCGTGTCAATTTTTATCTCCTTCCCTCTTACATTAAAAGTATAAACCGGATCCTGATAGCGTTTCAATTTTGAGGACCAAGACGTGATCATTTCCCAATTGTAAGGGTCTAAATCCATTTTCACGCGGTCAAATTCGGCCAAAAGAAGTTTAAGAAGGTCTTTATTTTCTTCCGAAGTAATTATTGTTTCTGAAACAACTCCGGTTTTGTCAATTTGGGGTACTTCACCCGAAACAGAGTGTATGGTTTTAAAGATTCCGTAAAGCTTCTGAGCCACTTCTACTTGTTGGTCCGCCTTTTTATCATAGTTTCTGTTATTCTCTGAAATCTCCGAAAGATAGCGCGTTCGAGCTGGTGGAATCACGAAGATCTTTTCGCTCATCTCGTCACTAATTTCAAAAGTGCTTTTTAAATCGGCTCCTGTTTTCTCGAGCAATTCGTCCATAATGGCCCGGTACAATTTATTCATCCCCGGATCATTAAATTGAGAAGCTATGGTCCCATAAACCGGAAGTTGATCACTTGGAGTATCCCACAAATGATGATTGCGCATGTATTGTTTCTTCACATCGCGAAGTGCATCCAACGATCCCCTTTTATCAAATTTATTAATCGCAACTAAGTCGGCGAAATCTAACATGTCGATTTTCTCCAATTGAGTGGCGGCACCAAACTCTGGAGTCATTACATATAAGGACACATCACTGTGGTCCAATATTTCGGTATCACTTTGGCCTATCCCAGAGGTTTCTAAAATAATTAGGTCGTATTCAGCCGCTTTTAATACTTCAATGGCTTCAGCTACGTATTTGGACAAGGCCAAATTACTTTGTCTTGTGGCCAAGCTTCTCATATATACTCTTGGAGAGTTAATAGCATTCATTCGAATACGATCCCCTAATAAAGCACCACCTGTTTTACGTTTAGAAGGATCTACCGAAATGAGACCCATTGTTTTTTCAGGAAAATCTATAAGAAATCGACGTACTAATTCATCTACCAAGGAAGACTTTCCAGAACCACCAGTTCCAGTGATTCCTAATACAGGAGTCGATGCATCTTTATTCTTTAAATGAATTTCTTCTAAAGCGTCTTTTGCTATTTCTGGAAAATTCTCCGCAGATGAAATAACACGAGCAATGGCACCGTCAACTTTCTGTGACAACAAATCTACTTCGCCATTCAATTGATCCCCGATTGGAAAATCACTTCGTTCCACCAAATCATTGATCATACCTTGCAAGCCTAATTCACGCCCATCATCTGGTGCATAAATACGAGTAATCCCGTAGGCCATAAGTTCTTCTATTTCAGCAGGGAGGATAACACCGCCGCCGCCGCCAAATATCTTAATGTGGCCTGCCCCCTTTTCCTGCAACAAGTCATACATATACTTAAAGTACTCATTATGACCTCCTTGGTACGATGTCATGGCAATAGCATTCGCATCTTCTTGTATCGCTGTATTGACAACTTCTTCCACACTGCGGTCATGTCCAAGGTGTATAACTTCAACACCTGTAGCCTGAATAATTCGTCTCATTATGTTTATTGCGGCATCATGTCCATCAAATAAAGATGCTGCTGTTACTATTCGAACTTTATTCTTTGGAATATAAGGTGTTTGTTGTTGCATTGATAAATTTTGAAAGATTGTCGCCGCAAATTTACGAAATTCGCAATAACGCACAGGGATTAATCAACTTTCTTTATAGTTAAAAAAAGGGCAAAGGAGTTTGTTTTTTGTAAAAATATTGTATATTGGCTGCATAATTAAGAACAATTAAAAATTTAAACATTATGAAAAAAATTTACTTATTGGCTTTAGCTGCTTTTGCTTTATCATTTACAGTTAACGCACAAATTCTTGAAGATGATTTTGAATTCTACGCATTAGGCGACATGGGACTTCAAAATCCTGCAGTATGGTCTGTATGGTCAGGTGTACCTGATGATGGATCTAACATTACTGTTGTTGATGACGAAGCTGCTTCTGGAGTTCAGTCAGGTTATGTAGGACCAGATTCAGTTCAAGATGTTATTCTTGTATTAGGAAATGAGACTGCTGGAGATTACACTTTAGCTTTCAACATGTACATTTCTGCTGGTAGCACTGGATATTTCAATGTCCAAGGTGAAACTGAAGATCCTGGAACTGGTTTCCAAGGTGCTGGTGCTGGTGGTGGTGGAGTATTTAACTCTAGTAACTTATACTTCAACCAAGCTGCTGGAGCTCCTGGTCAATTCTTAGATGAGACTACAGGAGAAACTGGAACTTACCCAGAAGACGCATGGTTCCCAGTATCTATCTATTTTGATGTAGATGCATTAACTTATGTAATCACTATGGACGGAACAGTAGTAAATGCTGTACCTGTACCTTTCCAAGCTGATGCTACTTTAGGAGGAATTGACTTCTTCTCTATTGATGCTAACAACAACTACTGGATTGATGATTTATTATTTGTTAACGGAACTCTTGTTGCTAACGACGATTTTTCTGCTGACAAATTTAGCGTATATCCTAACCCAGTACAAGATGTATTAAACGTTCGTTCAACTACTTCTGTAGATGCAATTGCTATCTATGATGTATTAGGAAAATTAGTTCTTGCAACTACTCCTGATGCTATCTCTCCAAGTGTTGATATGAGTTCTTTAACTTCAGGTGTATACTTGGTTAAAGTAACAATCGGTGGTGCTTCTAAAACTGTAAAAGTTATCAAATAAGTAACCTTATTTATTATATAGAAAAGACCCTTCCAACGAAGGGTCTTTTTTTTTACCTTTAATTAAACAATACATGCCATGGCAAGAAAAAAGCTCCTCATTCTATTTCTCTCTCTATCTCTATTTTCATGTGACGAACTACAAAACGTAGTCGGCAACCTCCCTTCTGGTGAAGGAGGAGGCATAAGTGACGCAATGATCGCTGGAGGATTGCGACAAGCCTTAGATTTTGGAATTGACAAGCAAGTATCTAAACTCACTAAAACAGATGGTTTTTATAAAAATCAGCTGGTGAAAATTTTACTTCCGCAAGAACTACAAAAGGTTGATAAAACATTACGCGATATAGGTCTTGGAAGTTTGGCAGACGAGGGCCTGAAAGTTCTTAACAGAGCCGCTGAAGATGCTGTAAAAGAAGCTACACCTATATTTGTGGATGCCGTAAAAGGTATCACCTTCAACGATGCTAAAAATATTCTATTGGGGGCCGATAATTCGGCAACCAACTATTTAAAAGGAAGGACCAATACTGCTTTATATAACAAGTTTAACCCCGTGATTGAAAATTCATTTGCTAAGGTAGGAGCCGATCAAATTTGGACTAACATTATTAATAAGTACAACTCAGTTCCTTTTGTGACGAAAGTTAATCCAGACTTAACAGATTATGTCACCAACCAAGCTTTGAAAGGAGTTTATAAAATGATATCCATTGAAGAAAAACAAATAAGAACTAAAGTCTCATCACGAACCACCGACTTATTACGTAAGGTATTTGTATTGCAAGACTAAAGCTTTATTCCTTTACTCATTTACTTTAAGAAATCTGTATTCATATAAAACGATGAATACAGATTTCTTTTATTTCCAAGACATTTTGCTCCGATAAAAATAATTTCACAAAAAAATAGTGGCCGGAAGCAAAAAAAGGAACTTTTTATCTATCTTTAATAACATCAAAGCACATTGTTCCCTCCTAGACAGTGCTTTATCATGGTGAATTTCTACACCCTGAATTTAATTGTCGCTTTATTGAAGTACAAAGATTAGTCTAACTAAATCAAAATGCTATGAAAAAAAATTACGTATTTATTTTGGCGATTTTTGGCGCGCTATTTTCTGCCAATGCTCAAATGATTGATGAACAATTCGAGACCTATAATTTAGGCGACATGTCCGATCAAAACCCAGCAGTTTGGTCCTCATCCTCGGGTGACCCTTTAACCGATAATGCTTTACAAGTAGTTGAGGGTGGTAATGTTGGTCAGGCTGGCTACATTAGTCCTTCTACTGGACAAGACGCGCTTCTTGTTTTAGGCAATCACTCCACTGGAGTTGCGATCTTGTTTTTTGACGTCTTTATTCCTGCCGGAAGTTCTGGATATTTCAATATTCAAGGTGAGACAGAAACAAACGGAAGCACTGGATACGAAGGGGCAGGCGACGGTGGTAACGGAATATATAATTCCGGTAACTTGTATTTTAATCAAGATGGTGCTGCTCCAGGGGTATTCATTGATGACACCACTGGAGAAACGGGAAACTACCCTGAAGATGAATGGTTTGCCATGGAAATCTATTTCAACTTATTTTCATTTAAGTATGAAATCGTGATAGATGGTGATATGGTCAATCTATCACCCGTTCCATTTCAAGCAGACAATGTATTAGGTGGTATTCACTTTTTCGCTGCAGATGGAAATCATAACCTTTATATAGACAATGTAGTTTTTGGGTTTCCCATTGCAGCTAACGATGACTTTTCGGCTGCCAACTTCAGCGTCTATCCAAACCCAGTGAAAGATATATTGAAAATTAAATCCACAACCTCGATTGATGTTATTCAAGTATACGACGTCTTAGGCAAACTGATCCTGTCATCTCATCCAGAAACCATAACCCCTGCTATTGATATGAGTGCTTTAAACGCTGGGGCCTATTTTGTGAATGTGACCATTGGAAATGCGTCAAAGACAGTCCAAATTATTAAGTAACACTTTTCCTAAGGGAGATGAAATACAAACAACTAAAAACTAAAACTATGAAAACTAAATTACTATTTCTAATTGCTTTTGCAATCATTGCTTTTTCTGGGAACGCTCAGATTATTGAAGAAGATTTTGAATTTTACGTCCTCGGCGATATGGGTATCCAAAATCCTTCGGTATGGTCCGTTTGGAATGGAGACCCAGAAGCCGGAGGGGGAATTATTGTTGGAGATGATGGTTCCGGTGGACAATTAGGTTACATAGGGCCAGATTCGGTACAAGATGCCCTGCTTTTACTTCAAAACCAATCGTTTGGTAACTATACCTTACAATTCGAGATGTTTATCCCGGCAGCAAGCACCGGTTACTTTAACGTTCAAGGCCAAACCGAAACTAATGCAGGTACCGGATACGAAGGTGCGGGTGATGGTGGAGCTGGCGTGTTTAACTCAGGAAATCTATATTTTAATGAAGCTGGCGCATCTCCTGGAGTATTTCTCGACGAGACAACTGGTGAAACAGGTTCCTATCCAGAAGACGCCTGGTTCCCAGTATCTATCTATTTCGATGTGGACGCTTTGACTTATTCAATCACCGTTGATGGCACAATCGTGAACACCACCCCTGTTCCATTCCAAGCGGATGCGACCTTAGGCGCCATAGATTTTTTTAGTATTGACGCCAACAACAATTATTATATTGACAATATACTTTTCTATGACATTTTTATTGGCGTCGATGACTTTTCGAGAGACAACTTCGGAGTGTATCCAAACCCAGTGGACGACGTATTAAACATTCGCTCTACTAATACCATAGAGTCCATTTTGGTATTTGACGTTCTAGGGAAATTAGTTCTTGAGTCTCATCCCAATATAATTTCACCTAGTTTGGATATGAGCGATTTAAACTCGGGAGTTTATTTTTTAAACGTTACTATTAATGGAACGTCTAAAACGGTTAAAATAATTAAATAATAAAGTTCTAGGCATGGAGAAAATCCTTTCAGCTAAAGGGTCTTCTCCATGCCGTAATGATACTAGCTACTGTCAAATAAATTCTTGTGATGAAGACTAAATTAGTATACCTTTTGGCGTTAGCAATTGTCTCGAATTCTATAAACGCGCAAATTCTTGAAGATGATTTCGAATATTATACTCTTGGTGACATGGGAAATCAAAACCCAATGGTCTGGTCGACATGGTCGGGAGTTCCTGACGATGGCACCAACATATTAGTGGTAGATGATTTTATGCCACCGAATGGTAGTTCACAGCAGGCCTATATCGGACCTAATTCCGTACAAAATTGCCTACTCGATCTGTTTAATTTAACCTCAGGAGAATATTTTTTGTTCCTCTATATGTACATCCCAGCTGGCAGCAATGCATCCCTCAATATCCAAGGAGAAACCGAAACCAATGCCGTTACGGGCTTTCAAGGTGCTGGATCTGGAGGAGCTGGCATCTTCAATTCAGACATGATGTATTTTGATGGCACCATTGGCCCTACAGGTATATTTACCGATTTCACTACTGGCGACCATGGGGAGTTTCCATTAGATGAATGGTTTACTTTTCAGATCAATTTTGATTTGGATAATGTCAAATATCACATTGAACAACCATATGAAGGGATGACCATTGATGCAGACCCAGTATCGTTCCAAGGGGACGCCACTTTGGGAGGGATTAATCTTACCTCCACCGACGAGAATACTAATTATTGGATAGATTTATTGTTATTTCTTGAGCCCGGAATTATAGCTATTGATGACTTCTCCTCTACCAATTTCAAACTTTTCCCAAACCCAGTCACTGATATTCTCAATATCGAGTCGGAAGCAAGTGTTTCCGAAATTGAAGTTTACAATACATTAGGCAAGCAGGTGTTGAAAACAAGGCCCAACGCCATTTCACCCAGTCTTGATATGAGTGCCTTGAGTTCTGGGGTGTATCTGGTGTCTGTGACTATAGGCAATACCTCAAAGATCTTTAAGGTGGTTAAGTAAGGCTTTTTGTTTTCTTCGGAAGAATATACACTCGGCTATTTGTGAAGCGTCCTAAAATACGCAAAAGCTTTTGCCAATCGGGATCCGTACCAGCTAAAGTATTCACCGTCTACCACCCGAACCTCACCATTGAGTTGACTTTTCAATTCGGAAACATCCGATTCTTTGAATGGAAAAGGTTCCGTCGAAAGCAACACCAGATCTGCTTCTCTAAGTTGTTCTATAGAAATTTCGGGATAGCGTGTTTCAGAAATAATATTCTGAAATTGATTCATCTCCAACAATGAATGGATAAATGTATCGGTTCCTGCAGCCATATATGGGCTCTTCCAAATGAGATAGGCTACTTTTTTCATTGGCCTAGTCTTCATTAAACGCTCAAATGCATTCTTTTCCGAAGTAATACTATCAATAATAGCCGAAGCCTTGCCCCTTGCGCCCAACAAATCACCTAAGCGCTCAATCATATCCAAACTTTGCTCTAGATTGGCAATATCGCTTAACCAAATTGGACAAATTTTCTCCAATTCCTGAACCATTTCCAGTGTATTCTCTTCTTTGTTACAAATGATAAGGTCGGGCCGAAGCACTTCAATTTTATGATAATGAACAGTCTTGGTTCCCCCAACTACGGCAATATCATCCCGAAGGTTTTTAGGGTGTACGCAAAACTTGGTAATTCCAATCAAGCGATCTTTCAAGCCTAAATCAATCAGTAATTCGGTTTGAGATGGAACTAGGGAAATAATCCTATTGGGCTGGCTTGGGAAATGTACGGTTCTATTTAGCTGATCCTTAAAGGTCATTTAAAATCGATTCCATTTCACTTTGAAGTTTTTCTGCTGAAGTGGCCGCCGCTTGCGCAAAATCAAGTCCGTTAGACGCATAAATAATGCCGCGAGAGGAGTTAACTAGTAGCCCAACGTCTTTGGTGATGCCGTATTTACAAACTTCCGTTAGACTTCCTCCTTGTGCTCCAACGCCAGGGACTAACAAAAAGCCATTCGGCACAATCTTTCTAATATCTGTGAAGTATTCGGCCTTAGTTGCTCCTACGACATACATTAAATTCTCTGAGTGCTTCCATGATTTTGAAGTCTCTAAAACGGTCTTGTAAACTTCAGTACCATCTATTTTCTTCGTCTGAAAATCGAATGCCCCTTGGTTAGAAGTGAGAGCCAACAATATAGTGTGCTTGCCTTCAAAAGCTAAAAACGGCTCCACCGAATCTTTCCCCATATATGGAGCGACCGTGATGGAATCGAAATTGAGGTCTTCAAAAAACGCCTTAGCGTACATGGCGCTAGTATTCCCTATATCCCCTCTTTTAGCATCGGCGATTGTAAAAATGTTTGGGTGATTTTCGTTTAAATAGGTAATGGTCTTCTCAAGTGCTTTCCACCCTTTAAGCCCATAGGCTTCGAAGAAAGCAATATTGGGTTTATAGGCAACCGCGACGTGGTGGGTAGCATCAATTATCGCTTTATTGAATTCGAAAATAGGGTCTTCCAACTCCAATAAATGTGCTGGGATTTTTCCTAAATCTACGTCCAGACCAACGCAGAGAAAGGATTTCTTACGATGGATTTCAGAAATAAGTTGATTTGTTGTCATTCAGTTAAACATTTCGTTTGCCATGTAATTCTCATTACACGACTTTCGAAAATACTTTAAAAAGTTTCGCCGGCTTCTTTTAATTTTTCAGTGTTACTCACCAATTGCAACTCATCGATTATTTTCTGAACATCTCCGTCGATAATATTGCTTAGGTCATAAAGCGTAAGGTTGATTCGATGATCCGTCACTCTTCCTTGTGAGTAATTATAAGTTCTAATCTTGGCACTTCGATCACCACTAGTTACCATGGAACCACGCTTTAAAGCATCCTCAGCTTGTTTTTTAGCCAACTCCAGATCGTACAATCGAGAACGCAGCACCTTAAATGCCTTTTCCTTGTTTTTGTGTTGTGATTTTTGGTCTTGACATTGCGCGACTAAACCTGTTGGTTCGTGCGTTAAACGTACTGCAGAATAGGTAGTGTTCACAGACTGTCCTCCAGGTCCTGAAGAACAGAAGTAATCTACTCTCACATCTTTTGGATCAATTTGAACATCAAATTCTTCGGCTTCTGGAAATACCATCACCGTAGCTGCACTGGTATGCACTCGGCCCTGAGTTTCGGTTTGAGGTACGCGTTGCACACGATGCACTCCAGCTTCAAACTTCAGTGTTCCATAAACATCATCTCCTTCAACTTCAAACTGAATTTCTTTAAATCCGCCGCTAGTACCTTCACTAAAATCGACGACACTCACCTTCCAGCCGCGTCCCTCGCAATATTTAGTGTACATACGATGTAAATCGCCAGCAAAAATACTTG
>Ga0316205_10003593_pt1 | contig 14493 bp, 6 predicted proteins | sample 3monthpyrite_MG_FD_204941 | JGI IMG/M metagenome (GOLD analysis project Ga0316205, IMG submission 204941) | Microbial mat bacterial communities from mineral coupon in-situ incubated in ocean water Damariscotta River, Maine, United States -... | ecosystem: Environmental > Aquatic > Marine >... | reverse complement strand
CCGGCACGGTTGATTTTACAAATAACAGTGATTTACTCAATGGTTCAGGTATTGCGACTATTATCAATGATGGTTCGATCATCAAAACCGGTGGCACACTTGATAGTCAACTAAGAGTGGCGGGTGGCCAAGGCTTTGAATTGAGCGGAAACGGAGTTGTCGATGCCCGCACAGGCATTATTAGTATTGAGGGCGATACGACCTATGCGGCTAATTTTTCAGCGGCTGGCGGCATTGGTCCTAATGCTTTGCAAATAAGCAGTGGCACTCATAACTTCGGTTCAGGTAGCAGTTTTAGTAGCGGTAACTTTATTTTTCGTGGCGGTTCGATTGCAGGTGACTTAAGTATTACTGCAAGTGCAACCCTGACAGCTACCGATACAGGGCGATTTAGTGATATCACCGGCACAGTTAACAATGCAGGCACGTTTACGATTTCGGCTGAAAGCACACGCATAAATGGTGGCACACTTAATAATACCGGCACGGTTGATTTTACAAATAACAGTGATTTACTCAATGGTTCAGGTATTGCGACTATTATCAATGATGGTTCGATCATCAAAACCGGTGGCACACTTGATAGTCAACTAAGAGTGGCGGGTGGTACTGGTTTCGCGTTAAGTGGAAATGGCGTGTTCGATTCACGGACAGGGAATATTAGCATTGAGGGTAATGCATCTTATGCTGCTAACTTTACAGCGTCAGGTGGAGATGGACCCAATGCATTACAAATCAGCAGTGGTACGCATACATTCACTAACGGAAGCAGTCTAAACAATGGCGATTTCTTGTTCCGAGGCGGTGAAATTGCCGGTGAATTAAACATCGCCGCAGATGCAACCCTAACAGCTGTTGATACAGGACGATTTAGTGATATTACCGGCACAGTTAATAATGCAGGAACGTTTGCTATCTCGGCGGAAAGCACACGCATTAATGGTGGCACACTTAATAATACCGGCACAGTTGATTTTACCAATAACAGTGATCTACTCAACGGGTCAGGCGTAGCCACAATCATTAATGATGGCTTAATCATGAAATCCGGTACCTCAACTGGCGACAGTCAGTTACGTGCGGCAGGCGGCATGGGTTTTTCGTTTGGTGGCAGCGGATCGTTTGATGCGGGAATGGGCGCGTTATCCATTGAAAGTAATGCGGTGTATAGCGCTAACTTTGCAGCGTCAGGTGGAGATGGACCCAATGCATTACGAATCAGTAGTGGTACGCATACATTCACTAACGGAAGTAGTTTAAATGATGGCAACTTCTTGTTCAGAGGTGGTTCAATAGCGGGTGATTTAAGTATTGCTACAGATGCAACCCTAACAGCTGTTGATACAGGGCGATTTAGTGATATTACCGGCACGGTTAATAACGCGGGAACATATGTTATCGCTGCTGAAAATGCACGTATAAATGATGGCACACTTAATAATACTGGCACAGTTGATTTTGTCGGTGACAGTGATCTTCTCAATGGGTCAGGCGTCGCTACAATCATTAATAATGGTTCAATCATAAAGACTGCGGGAAGTGGCGACAGTCAGTTACGTGTGGCAGGTGGTGCTGGTTTCGCGTTGAGTGGGAACGGCGTCGTCGATTCACGTACGGGAATCATAAGTATTGAGGGTAATACAACTTACGCGTCTAATTTTGCCGCTTCGGGTGGAATAGGAGTCGATTCATTTAGAATAAGTAGTGGGACCCATACATTTGGTTCAGGTAGTAGTTTAAATAATGGTAATTTTGTGTTCCGTGGCGGCAATATTGCTGGTGAATTAAGTATTGCCAATGATGCGACATTGCTTAGCAATGATGGCAGCCGTTTTAGTGATTATTCAGGCACGTTGAATATTGCCGGTTCGTTATTTATTGAGTCTACGAATAACCGGTTATTTGGTGCCACGATTAATAACAGCGGCACATTTTTTACGACAACAGATATTAGCATTGCCAATGGTACAATTAATAATAGCGGTGTTATCGATTTTTCAGGTGACGGCGATTTAATCAATACAGCAGGCACGTTAACGGTAGTTAATGACGGTGCTATTCTAAAAACTTCGGGTACAGGCGACAGCCGATTGCGTGTATCGGGCGGAACTGATTTTGCATTAAGTGGAAATGGTATTGTTGACGCACGTACTGGCTTTATTAGTATTGAAGGTAATACAAATTATGCTGATAGCTTTACAGTAAGTGGTGGCACGGGGCCTAATTCGCTGCGCATTGGCAATGGGATCCACACCTTCGGTGTAGGCAGTAGCTTTAATAACGGTAACTTTATCTTCCGTGGCGGCAACATTGCTGGTGATTTAAGTATCGCTAGTGATGCAACGCTCCTCAGTAATGACAGCAGTCGTTTTAGTGATTTCTCTGGGACATTGAACAACGCGGGTTTGTTAGATTTTTCATCTACAAATAATCGATTATTTGGTGCCACCATTAATAATAATAGCATGTTCTCCACGACAGCTGACATTAGCATTGCTAACAGCACGATTAACAACAATGGTATATTTGATTTTTCAGGCGATGGCGACTTAATCAATACTGCTGGCACATTAACAGTTGTTAATAATGGTTCTATTCTAAAAACCGCAGGCACAGGAGATAGCCGTTTGCGTGTGGCGGGCGGAACTGATTTTGCATTAAGTGGAAATGGTATTGTTGACGCACGTACTGGCTTTATTAGTATTGAAGGTAATACAAATTATGCTGATAGCTTTACAGTAAGTGGTGGCACGGGGCCTAATTCGCTGCGCATTGGCAATGGGATCCACACCTTCGGTGTAGGCAGTAGCTTTAATAACGGTAACTTTATCTTCCGTGGCGGCAACATTGCTGGTGATTTAAGTATCGCTAGTGATGCAACGCTCCTCAGTAATGACAGCAGTCGTTTTAGTGATTTCTCTGGGACATTGAACAACGCGGGTTTGTTAGATTTTTCATCTACAAATAATCGATTATTTGGTGCCACCATTAATAATAATAGCATGTTCTCCACGACAGCTGACATTAGCATTGCTAACAGCACGATTAACAACAATGGTATATTTGATTTTTCAGGCGATGGCGACTTAATCAATACTGCTGGCACATTAACTGTAGATAATGATGGTTCTATTCTAAAATCGGCGGGTGCAGGCGACAGCCTTTTACGTATATCGGGCGGCCAAGATATTGCATTAAGTGGTAACGGGATTGTCGATGCGCGAACTGGTTTTATTAGTATCGAAGGTAATACAAATTATGCCAGTAACTTTACAGTAAGCGGTGGCACGGGGCCTAATTCGCTGCGCATTGGCAATGGCACCCATACCTTTGGAGAAGGCAGTAATTTAAATAATGGCAATTTTATATTCCGTGGCGGCAACATTGCCGGGGATTTATCCATTAATGATGGTGCGACACTAGTATTTAATGATAGTAGTCGCTTTAGTGATTTGTCTGGGACGCTGTTCAATAACGGTGTGGTACAAATTTCAGCTTTATCCTCGCGTATTCAAGGTGGAACATTTAATAACCAGCAAGGTGGCACACTTGAATTCACAAACGATTCAGATATAACGACCAATGGTGCGGCGGCTACAATTAATAATGCCGGCACGATTCTTAAAAGTAGTGGCGCTAATGTTTCATCTATTACGAATGGAACAACATTTTCAAATAATGGGGGCGTGATTGATGCTCAATCTGGCACTTTACGCTTGCCTACATCCACTACTTCTACTGGTTATATCCTTCAAGGTAACGGTAGTATAGATCTAAGTGGCACCACTGCACCCATTACTGATATTCGACCAGGTAATTCACCAGGCATACTAGCAATTAGTGGTGATATCGATTTTGATTCTACTACTTCTTTAAGTATCGACATCGGTGGCCCGAATGCAGGTATGACAACGACAGATCATGATCTGCTTAATTTGTCAGGGACTGCTAACTTTAATGGCGGCAATATTGTTGTTTCCTTCTTAAACGGTTACGAGGAACAATTAACAGATGGGCAAGTATTTACCATTGCTACATATACAAGCAGTGCAGGTATCGCACAAGCATTAAACGTTATTGCTCCCAGTCTTCCACAAGGTTTTGTGTTCAGAATAAATGATACTGGCACTGCCCTGCAATTGGAGTTGGTTGACGACAACAATCAAGCGCCTTTTGCTATTAATGATTCAGTGATTGTAAACGCTGAAACCGCAACCACATTTAACGTATTAGATAATGATTTTGATTTAGACGAAGATCCCATATCTATCTTTGATATCACTCAACCAGAAAATGGTACTGTAGTAATTGAGCAAAATGGTGACCTAACTTATACCTCTAACGCAGGATTTTCTGGCACAGACACCTTTACTTACACGATAATAGATGATTTAGGTGGTAGTGATACTGCAACAGTCACTGTTGATGTTTTACCACTTGAAGATGTAAGCGTGCGTGGTGACGGAACATCAACAACCAATGAATTCACTGATCCTGTGATCTCATTTACTCAAGGTACAAACGGTACTGTTTTTGATAATGAGGATGGCACCTTTACTTATCAAGCTAATCAGGGTTTTCGCGGGACAGATTCATTCACTGTCACAACAACAATTAATGATGTCAGTGTTGACCGTATTGTTAATGTTACTGTCTATAACGAAACGGTTCCCCAACAGTGGACGGGAGCCGCAGGTGATGGGGACTGGTCAAATCCAGATAACTGGGACTTAGGTTTAACGCCAGCAGATGGCGATGATATTTCAATTCCAGATGGCGCGGATACGATTATTTTCTCAAGTGGTAATGTAACGCTCAATTCTTTTGTTTTATCAGACACGCTGATAGTTAATAGTGGTGCTATTACTGTTGGTGGTGATGCAACCATTCTAAACACAGGTATTTTGGATATAGCGGCAGGGCAGACCTTTGCTGTGACTGGTGGCGACTTTATTAATGATGGTACGATCAACGGCAAAGGCACGCTTGACGTTTCACAGGCCACATCCTTTATTAATAACGGCATTCTAAGCCCGGGTAACTCGCCTGGCACTTTAACTATTAATGGTGATTTTACTCAAACAAGCAGTGGCAGCATTGTTCTAGAAATTGCGGGTACTGTGCCAGGTACTTTATATGACCAATTGATCATTAATGGTACTGCAACACTTAATGGCACGGTCAACATTGTCTTGTTAAATGGTTTTATATTACCTGCAAATGGCAATTTCCAATTAATTAGTGCAAACAGCATTATTGGCTCACCAATTATTAATACACCTACAGGTGTTACATTCGATTTATTCACTGGCAATACAACGTCCACGGTTACTGGTGGATTCACTGGTACGGGAACATTTACTTTTGGCCCGACAAGTACGAGTACAGGCGGCTTCATTTCAATTTCCACTCCAACGTACACCTATGAGCCAATACAAGTTGCAAGCTCAGGAGCAGGCGTAAATCCAATCGTTTATCGTAGTGTGGGAGATGGAGAATGGACTGGTGTTATTGAAGGGTTAAGTGTTGCGCTACTTGATGATGGCGCCAGCAATGATGAACTCGTTGCGGAGTTTGAAGCACTATTAGAAAGTGACCCTACAACAGCAGGTGAACCATTAAGTGAGTATGAATTAAGGCTTGAACAACAATTAGATTTAGCGGTAAGTGAATTCTCTAAAGAACAATTAGCTGTGTTGGATATTTTACTTCAGACGCCAGATACACTGAGCTGTCGTTAATTAACTGAAAAATATGTGGTTTAAAATGGATAGTTTAAAGGCTGGGATGGAGTAGGGTGCTTAAAATAAAAAACTTAAAATCCGTATTGAATGTTTATGGTTTGTTACTTTTGCTGGCATTATCATTCCCATTCCTTGTGGCATCAAAGACAAATAATACTTATGCAGGGAAAGTTATCTTGGTTAAAGGTAATGCGATTGCAGTAGATAGTAAAGGAAAAGAGCGAGAATTAAAACGACGAGCCCAAATTTTTACGGGCGATACGATTAAAACAAATAAAAAATCATCGATGCGATTGGTAATGGTAGATCAAAGTTTATTGTCATTAAAGTCAGAAACTGTACTAAAAGTTTCAGATTACAAATTTTCGTTTGCCAAGAAAGAAAATGATGCGATGGCACTTGATTTACTTAAAGGTGGAATGAGAGCCGTGACGGGGATTATTGGTGTTCGTAGCAAGCAAAAATATAAAGTAAAAACACCAACTGCGACTATGGGTGTGCGTGGTACAGCCATGGAAATAATTATTGATGAGGCTGGTGAAGTAAGCGTAACCTTTGATTTTGGTTCAGGTTACGCTACAAATAAAGCTGGCCAGTTTGATATAGGCAATTTGAAAACAGCCATTATTCGTAACGCTGGTGCTAACCCGCAACTGTACAAAAGTCTTCCTCGGAGCAAATGGGACCCTGCAAGCGTAGCGAGAAAACTTGCTGGTATTGACCCTCAACAAATCATTGGCCTTACAGCTGAAATAACCAGTAGCATGTCGCTTTTAGACCGTGTGTTATTAGTGGGATTGCTTGATCAGGCTCCTGGCATGACCACGACGCATGTACTCAAACTGGTAGAAGGTCTAATTTCCGCCGATCCATCATCGGCGCGAACAGTACTGATGACAGCAACGGGCGTAAACAGGGCTCGTGCTGCATTACTATTACAGAGCGCGGTATTAGGCGGTTTGCCAGTAGCTGATGCACTGCGGTTTGTAATGTCGGGTTTAATGTATCCACTTCCTGCTGAAATAAAAGCGGTAATGGTAGAAGCGGTGAAAGCAGGTATTACTAAAGAAGATGCTGAAAAGATATTAAAAGAAAGCGCTGAGGCCGATAGCTGCGGTTAGTTCTAACTTACAAAAGTATAAGATATTTTATTTAAAAACAAGATTAGGAACAATAATGGATTGCTTCACTAAAGAGAAAAATAATCGTATAGCTAAATTGTTATTAGTTGCTCTTGCAACGTTCACGATGAGCGCCTGTGCTATTTCGCCAGAGACAATAACTGACGACGAACGTAGCCAGCGCATCAAAAAAGATATGCTCAATCTTTATAAAAACCAAGAGCCTATCAATCACCCCATCAGTCTAAGTGAAGCAATTGCTCGTGCTCTTAAATATAACTTAGACCAGCGTGTTAAATTAATGGAGCGCGCCGTTGCAACGGGCTCTCTTGAGGTTTCCCGTTTTGACCTCCTACCTAAGCTGGTATTAAACGCTGGCTATACCGACAGAAATAATGATGCGGGCGCAGTAAGTCAATCACTTATTAGTGGCACTCAGTCACTAGAAGCATCAACATCACAAGAACGGAGACGCAAAACATTCTCATCCAACTTGGCGTGGAATGTACTCGATTTTGGAGTTAGTTATGCTAATGCGAAACAAATTTCAGATCAGGTTAATATTTCAAGTGAAATGAGACGTAAGATTATTCAGAATATCGTTTCGGATGTTCACACGTTATGGTGGCGTGTGGTTGTTGCAGATCAGATGACAGATGAAATTGATGCAATATTAAAAGATGCACGTGAAGCTATTGGCCGTAGCCGTGAGCTCGAAAGTAAAAAAATAGAAAAACCAATGGACGCGTTACAGCGCCAACGAAGTCTACTTGAGCTAATGGATAGAATGACTGAATTACGAAAAGAAATGAGTCTATCTCGACTCGAGTTGGCAAACATTATGAACTTGAAGCCAGCGACAAAATACAGAGTGTCGGTAACAGATGATCAGGCTATACCAGAACTTGAGTTTGATATTGACAAACTTGAGCACATTGCATTGTCATCGCGTCCAGAAATTCGGGAGGAAGACTATCGTAAAAGAATTTCCACATTGGAAGTTCGTAAAGCCTTGTTAAGAATGTTTCCCGGCCTAGAAATCAGTACAGGTAGAAATTATGATAGTAACAAATTTTCATTTAATAACACATGGTCAACTGTTGGCGTACAGGTAAGCTGGAATGTATTTAACCTCTTCTCAGGTAGCGCTGCTCAGAAACAAGCCGAGACACAAGTTGAACTTGCTGATGTACGCCGTCTTGCGCTAAGCGCTGCAATTCTTACGCAAGTGCACCTGACATGGCAACGTTACCTTGAATCTAAAGATGATTATTGGTTAGCGAGTGAACTTAGTAGTGTTGAGAACAGAATTAACGACAACATTGTTGCTGCGAAACAGGCAAACCGTGTTGGTATGAGTGAAGTCATCATGAGCCGTGCAAGTGCAGTAGCAGGGCGGTTACGCCGTGGTTTAGCTTATGCTGATCTGCGCGGATCAGTGTCACGTATTCACAATGTCTTAGGGACAGATCCTTTACCTGATGAAGTGAATGGACGTGATGTTTCTACATTGGCTAAAGCGATTGAAGTTCATCTCGACAACAGAACTGAATCATTGCTTAATAAAACCAACAAAACACAAACGCTCAAAAGTAATGATAAAGAAATACTTAAATTACCCCCCTCCAATGACAAGGGCATTAAAATTGATGAAGTAGTCTTAAATAATATCATCGATAAAAACCAAGTTAATCTATCATACAAAACACAAGCTATTGTGTTTGATGGCAGTCGCTAAGCTTTATCTGGAAGTAATGTTTATGAGGTTTACCAAGTATTGTTTTTATTCCTTAAGTGTAAGTCTATCTGTCTTATTGTTTACAAGTAGCATTTCTGCTGATTCCACAGCGACGATTGACGATAAATTATCACCGCAAAATGAATTGACCGCGCGAGTTCTATTGCTGCCTAAAAATAAAGCCACTTTATCAAGTCAGTTAGGCGCTAAATTGATTTATTTTCCTTTTGAATTAGGGGAGTATTTCAAGAAGAATGAAAAATTGGCAGGCTTTGATTGCGATGTATTGCAGCAAGAACTAGATAAGGCGAATGCTGAGCTCGAAATAGTTGAAGCAAAGCATGCTTCAAATAAAAAAATGAAAGAGTATCAATCAATAAGTGATTTGGAAATCGCGATTTCAGCTGCTGAGGTAAAAAAAGGAAAAGCGGAAGTCGGCATTGTTAATGCAAGAAAACGATATTGTTCTATCAAGGCGCCTTACGCCGGACGAATAGTAAAGCGACATGTTAATTTAAGTGAAAATGTTTCTAAAGGACAACAAATTGTTGATATTATTTCAAATGGAAAACCCAGATTACAAATGTTCGTCCCTTCGAGTTGGACTGCATGGCTAACCAATAAATCAAAATTCAACATCACTATTGATGAAACAAACAAAACTTATCCCGCAAAAGTACTTAGGGTTGTTGGCCAAATAAATCCTATTAGTCAAACAATCGAAGTGGAAGCGGTTATTGATGCAGACGCAAAGCTTATCTTGCCGGGTATGAGCGGCACTGCCTATTTCTCGGAACACCGTTAAATGGCTGATCTGCAAGATGACAAGGAGCGTACCTTACGTGAACTTATCACGGTTCTTCAACTGGAAAAATTAGCTCGAGCTGCAAAAAATAAAGATGAGCTCGCTTTTCTTATTGTTAATGACACACATCGTATATCCGCTTATGAGCAAGCTATTCTCTGGTCATATGATGTAACTGGAAGGGTAGTCATTGAGGCCGTTTCTGGTGTGGCGCGGCCCGACTCCAATTCTCCATACCTCCAATCATTAGTGCGATTTATTAAACACATTGCAAAGCATGAAAAATCGCATGGTGTTTATGAAATAGAAGAAGCTGACTTCGCTGTATCACTTAAGGATGACTGGAAGCAATTAGGTTTATGCTCATTATGGTGTCCTTTTTTAGATAAAGAGGATTCAATCACTGGGGGTATCTGGTTTAACGCTCGTGCTCATTGGCAGCAAAAAGATCTAACGCGAATGGAATTTATAGTTGATGCATACTCATACTGTTGGCATCACGTAAACAAAATACGCTATACATGGCGAAAACGTTTACTCGCTCTTCGTTCTAAATTATTGCAAAAACGCATTCGTTTTTCCGCTGCAATTATAATTATTGCCATGATGTTTATCCCTGTCTCGCAAACTGTAACAGCTCCTGCTGAAGTGGTGGCTATTAAACCTGTTATATTAAGCCCTCCTGTTGATGGTGTCGTAAAAGAATTCCATATTAGGCCTAATGAGGTGGTAACAGCTGGGCAAATTTTATTTTCACTTGAAGACAGCGAAATTAAGAACCGCTATGAAGTAGGTGAAAAAGAGCTCGATGTTGCGCTAGCTGACTACCGTCGCGCCTCAGCAAAGGCCTTTGGTGATGAAAAATCGAGAGAAGAAGTCGATTTGCTTAAATCCGTGGTTGAACAGAAGAAAGTCGAAGTTATTTACGCAAAAGAACTACTACAACGAATCAATGTGCGTGCGACACGCGATGGTATAGCTGTCTACAGTGACGAAAGTGACTGGGTTGGTAAACCCGTAAAAGTTGGGCAGAAGATAATCACGTTAGCTGATCCTGAAGCAACCGAGTTACTAGTATGGGTTCCTGTTGATGATGCTGTTTCTTTTGGTGCTGCTGCTCGCGTAAGAGGTTTTCTTAATGTCGACCCAACATCACCCGTTGATGCTCATCTTAGGCAACTAAGCTACGAAGCGCAGTTATCACCTGATGATGTATTGTCCTTTAAGTTACATGCAAGCTTTGAAGAGGGCATTAAAGCGCCACGTATTGGTTTAAGGGCTACTGCTAAAGTATATGGTGAACGTGTAACGTTATTTTATTACATTTTCCGTAAACCTATTTCTGCTTTGCGTCGTTATTTAGGGTTATAACATGACATCCTTAGTTGATAGTCATTTCGACCCTATTGAAGATAAGGATAGTCGCCTCTTTAATTTGCGGCAAGAACTTAAAATACAGGCTGCTACCAACAACCCCGATGGCACACCTGCTTGGACAATTTGCGATCCTGTGAGACAAGAGTTCTATCGTATAGGTTGGTTTGAGTTTAATATCTTATCAAACTGGAAGGGTGGCGAAACAGTTAAAGTCGTTGTGAATAATATTAATATGAAAACTTCTATTGAGGTAAATGAGCAAGAAGTGATAGATTTTCAGAAATTTCTATTTGATAACAATTTATTGCACATTAGCGATAGCAAATACACTGAACATCTTCTAAAACAATCACGCGGAAGTGTTCAAAGTTATTTTAAGCAATTACTCCATCATTATCTTTTCATTAGAATTCCATTAGTTAAACCAGATAAGTTTTTAGAAAAAACTCTGCCCATCGCGGAAAAGTTTTATAACCGTGCTGTAATTAAGGCACTCATTGTTAGCTTCTTTATCGGGTTGTTTTTATTGAGCAGGCAATGGGATGGCTTTCAAGATAGTTTTAGCAGTTTTTTATCCATTGAAGGGGCGTTAGCATATGGTTTTGTTATTGTTTTCGTTAAAGTCGCGCACGAACTAGGACATGCATATACAGCTAAGCACTATGGTTTAAAAGTTCCTACTATGGGCGTTGCCTTCATGGTGATGTGGCCAGTACTTTATACGGATACAACAGACTCATGGCGTTTAACTAGTCGGCGACAACGCTTAAACATTGTTGCTGCGGGAATGTTGGTTGAGCTTTCATTGGCTGTCATCGCAACACTTTTGTGGAGTTTTTTGCCTGAAGGTATTTTGCGCAGTATGGCATTCATGGTTGCAGCGGTCAGCTGGGTGATGACACTCGCGGTTAATCTAAATCCATTTATGCGCTTCGATGGCTATTATCTGCTTAGCGATATATTAGACACACCGAATTTACAAGACAGATCATTTGCTCTTGCAAAATGGTGGTTACGCTATCAATTATTCGGAATAGGGGAGCGACCTGAAGAATGGTACTCAGTACGCAACCCAAATATTCTAATTGCCTACGCAATAGGTACATGGATCTATCGTACAGTACTCTTTATTGGTATTGCTGTATTAGTTTATTATGTTTTTTTCAAACCTTTGGGTGCTTTTTTAATGGCTGTAGAACTCGGCGTTTTTGTTGTACAACCAATTATTCGTGAAATATCTATTTGGATGACTTTAAGAAATAAAATAAAGTGGAATAAAACAACAAAACGAACAGCTTTACTATTCTCATTATTCGTTTTGTTTTTTATTATGCCATGGCAGCAAAGCAATGAAAGCGTCGCAGTTTTAAAGCCTATTAATCACACACAAATTTATAGTCCTGAATCTGCACGGATTACAAATATTTTTAAACAGCAATTTGATTCGGTAAAAAAAGGTGAGGCTATACTTGAGCTTGAATCACCTGAGCTAACGGCCGCTTATGATAAGGCAGCACTTTACGTGAAAACTTTATCTATACAGTTGTCGCGCATACAAACTGTTGAGCAGCGGATCGAATTTAGCGAATTAACAAGAGAACGTCTGAGTGAATCCCAAGCCACGTTAGCTTCTTTAGCTCAACGTAAAAAGGCACTTCGTATAACGGCAGAGTTTGACGGAAAAATACTTTCCATAGATGAAACTTTACGTGTTGGTCGCTGGGTTAACAGTGAATTAGCATTGTTGCAGGTTTCGGATGATAAACAGCTCCAAATCGAAACATACGTACCCGAAAATATTGTTTCTCGTCTCATTGACGGTGAAGCGAGTTTTTATTCAAACACTGGCGTTATTTCGCCAATTAGGGCAGCGATTGTAAGTATCGACACAGCAAGTACAAAAGAACTTAAATCACCGTGGTTTATACAATCATACGGTGGTGATGTTACTGCATCGTCTGATATCAATGGTAGAATGCAGGCTGATTCTACAGTGTATAAGGTCGTTCTAGCACCAACTGTAGGCGTTAGCATTCCTCATATTGAACGAGGCAAAATACATATCCCAGTTGAATCAGAAAGCTTATTAGGGCGTTTTTGGCGCTTTGCATATTCTGTTTTATTGCGTGAAAGCGGGTTTTAACTACTAACCAACAGTACATTTAGCCCTGCAATCTTGAATGTAGACTGCGATTAGGCTTATTATATGGACAAAATGTGTAAATCACCGTATAGATAGTAGTATGTTGAACAAAGCCTTCCGCCAAAATACTAAAGAGAACCGCCTCACTAGGCTAGTGCTGGTGTTTGCTTTGGTGTTTGCCTCAGTTCATGTTGCGTTGCATGATTTAGAGGTTACTGGCGGTGGACTGAATAGTCATGGTGAGTGTCAAGCTTGCCGTCTTAACCATGTCCCCATAGCGGACTCAGCAACACCTCTCTTATTCGAGCCGCTGCAGTTTTTGCTCTATATCATCCCCGTTGTTGCAACTGCATACCAACTATTACCACAGTTCCGCACTCAACGTGCACGCGCACCACCCCTGTACTGATTCAATCTCATAACTAAATACTGTCGGTGAATCGCAGCGCATTTTTGTGCGTGGCATTTGCTGTCTTAATTGATTCTGAATCATAACAGGAGTCCATTATGGATCATTCCTACTTTGGTATTAAACCGCTAGCTATGCTTATGGGGCTGTCGTTGCTCAATCCGACGCTAGCATTCGCTGATAAAGAGAGCGAGGCCTTACACGGCCAACTGATAGAACTTAAACAACAAATGAAAAGCTTACAGCTAATCTACGAGCAGCAGATTAGTGCATTAGAACAGCGGCTTGTCGGGCTGGAATCAAAGTCTAATGACACAACAACAATTACTGCTGTACCTGCTGCGCCGACAGCTTCTACTACATCGACGAGTAATAGTGGTTTTCAGATCGGCTTGTCGGGTTTGTTAGCGGCAGGGGGCTCCAGTGTTGATAATGATGCATTAGAAGGTTTACAGGGAGGCGCTCACGATCCAAACCAGAACGGATTCACTGTACAGAATGTGGAGTTGTCACTTGGCGGTACCGTTGGTCCGTACTTCGATGCACAGGCGAATATCATTTTTCAAATCGATGCCGATGGTGAGACAGTGGTCGAGTTGGAAGAAGCCTTTTTTACTACACGCAGTTTACCTTGGGGGTTACAAATTAAAGGTGGTCAATATTTTACTGAGTTTGGTCGTCAAAATACTCAACACCCACATACATGGAGTTTTGTTGATCAACCGGTAGTGTTATCACGTTTCTTTGGTGGCGACGGCTTGCGTAGTCAAGGCGCGCGTGTTTCTTGGTTGATGCCAACCGATTGGTACTCTGAACTGAATTTTGGTGTGCAAAACGCCAAGGGGGAAACGGTTAGTAGTTTCTTAAGCGCTGCAGGTGAAGATGTTGGCGGTCATACACTGATTGATAGGGACGCACGCGACTTTAATGACTTGTTGTACACCGCGCGTTGGCTTAATGGTTTTGATTTGTCGAACACAGTCAGTATGAACCTCGGTGTTTCAGGTTTATGGGGCCCTAATGCGAGTGGCACGAAAACGAATACCAGTATCATAGGTGCTGATCTGTATTTGAAATGGCAGCCTATTTATAGTCAACGAGGCTTCCCGTTTGTTTCTTCGCATACTGAAATATTGAAGCGCTACTATGAAGCCGG
>Ga0316205_10003591_pt1 | contig 14503 bp, 15 predicted proteins | sample 3monthpyrite_MG_FD_204941 | JGI IMG/M metagenome (GOLD analysis project Ga0316205, IMG submission 204941) | Microbial mat bacterial communities from mineral coupon in-situ incubated in ocean water Damariscotta River, Maine, United States -... | ecosystem: Environmental > Aquatic > Marine >... | reverse complement strand
AATGAAAATAGATATATTCCCTAAAGAAAGAAGATGGTTTTTATATCTAGGCATACTACTTATAATCACTGGCATATATGGCATGTGGGATTACTTACCTGAAGCACTACTATATGGACGAAGCTGGGAAGCTAAAGACTCACTAGTAAGTAAAATGTTATTTGGTTTAGGTTGCCTTAGTGTTTTTACAAGCCTAAACAAGAAATATACTAGAAATATATTTAACAGATAATGCTCTTCATTCATTACGACGCATCACATAACAAGGCGGTAAAGCGGGACCAACAACCCTTAGCTTCTATGTCACAATTCATTTACACTACTGATCAATATAGTAAGAAAGCTCACTACCGGGTCATCGGCCCCTTACCTGGGCGTTAGCTTTTCAAGGATTAAAATGAAATTATCAGAACTCAGCGAACAAGAAATACTCGATATCGTAAAACCATTAGCAGAACATACTGAAAATTCATGGAATCAAAAAAACTATAAAGAATTTTGTCGATATTTTCTTGACGAGAATCCTGAGCAAACGTTTCCTGAAGAAGAATTCAATCGACAGATAGATGAAAATTATGATGCACTTGGCAATCACACAATAGCTGATCTAGTGACAGTACATAAAAACCCAGATCACGTCATTGTTATATGGAAAGTAGATTTAAAAAATCGGGAAGAGCCTGGCTTGCTTATTTATGGTTTTAAAGAGCATAAAGGTAAAATACTCATTGAAGGCTGCTCATATCATGCATAAAGCTAACACTTAATGTGGCGTTAGATTCCAGTAATAAGAATATCGATTGCACCAAGAATTTCGTAACTGTAATTTTCTAATGTACCCGATTCTTTCTTAAGTAAAGAAATAGGAACAGAGGTCATTTGTTGCGTAAGCAATATATAATCTTTACCTTCAATATCAAAAATAGGGCAAAGTCCTTTCGCATTTTTGTTATTCATTTTTTTACTCAAAGACAAAGGGATTACTACTCTAGAATTCAAACTATCTAATAAACCGCTTTGCACATCAACAAAATATGGGTATGTTTTTTTTGAGCTTTTATTTTCATTTTTATATAAAGCATATTGATTCATTATATCTCTCTATATGAATCTGAAAATAACCCATTTTTAGTTGATAAATCATTTAATGCATCAATCGCTGCTTTATTCTCTTTCAACCACGCTTCACGCGCAGTGCTTTTAACCTGCAAAGCCAATGCTTGCTCCAGTGCGGCTGATAAGTTAATCTTCAAGCCTCTAGCTTTTTTCAATAAGTCACTGTTTATACTTAGATTTGTTGCTTTTTTCGGTGCATCTACATCGTATAAATACTGCATAATCCCATCCCCTGCATTGGCTGTGCGCATGAGTAATGCGCATTGAATTAGCATAACACCACAAATCTAACCAGGCAATCAAATCAGAGTAAAAAACCATGGATTGAATTACTTCGTATATAGTATTCTAGCAAACAATAATATTCACCGACCTAGTGAGATCTGTCTGTGTATCGCGATGTTAGGGCTAGGAGGGAACATGCCGGAAGTAATAGGGATTGATCACATCCACATTGCGGTAAGCGATTTAAAACGTTCAGAGGAATTTTACGATTCTGTAATGAAAACTCTTGGGTTCAGTAAAAATTAATTCTCGCTTAACGATGAAGAACACATACAATATTATAATCAACATTTTGACTATGTACTTAGGCCAGCATGTAACGAGAGTAACTTCAATTCATATACGCTAGGAATACATCACTTTTACATGTCGTTGAAACTACGTGAGATACTCTCGAAGTAGCACAAATGCTAAACCAAATCGGTATTGATGTAGGTGAACCAAAACTCTATCCAAAATATGCGCCAGATTATTTTGCATTATTTTTATCAGACCCTGATGGCATCCATCTTGAAATAACTAATTACCGTAAGGAACGTAGTGAATGCCATAAAAACTGGTAGCAACAATCTAACTATTCGTTTATATAGCGTGCTCAGAAATGGCCCAGTAAAGTGGTGATAAATCAAGGCGCCTCAATTAGGCATTGAGCACACACTCATATCCATTTTATTTTGAGGAATGACATGTCAACAAAGACAGTTACTAATGAGGCAGCTCAAACAGTATCCCTTCGCCAGTGGATCAGATTAATTGTAGTGTACCTCCTAATTCCGCTCATTTTATTAATATGCGGTGGGGACCTCGGCTGGTGGCAGGCGTGGCTCTATTCCATGCTGATCTTGATCGCTGGTATTGGTGGTCGCATGTGGGCTGAACAACGGCATCCAGGATTAACAGCCGAAAGACAAAATATTAAAAGTTTCCAAAATGCAAAGGCCTGGGACAAAGTACTTGCTCCACTGATGGCGGTGAGTGTCGGGTTTCTTATGGTCATTGTTGCAGGGCTAGATCATCGCTATAACTGGGCCTTCGAGTTTCCGCTATGGCTCATCGTGATTGGCTTCATTTTGATCTCGCTCGGATACGCTTTCGCTGCATGGGCATTGGCAGAGAACCGCTTTTTCTCCAGCGTGGTGCGCATTCAGACGGATAGAGTGCACGTCGTGTGTGACAGTGGCCCGTACCAGTTTGTACGACATCCGGGTTATGCCGGAAATATTCTTGCATTGTTTGGTATTGTTCTTGCTCTGAGCTCAGTATGGACACTATTTCCTGCGGCGGTGGCATCAATCATCGCAGTGATTAGAACTGTACTTGAAGACCAGACATTACAGGAAGAGTTGCCCGGCTATCGAGACTATGCACGACGCGTGCGCTATCGGTTGATTCCTGGGATATACTAAGAGGCATAAGTGGTGGATATTCCAAATTAGAGATTGAGGTCTATACGAGAGAGCTGTATGTCTCATAACAAAGTGGTCAAACGTGCCTTGAGTACCCCCAACCTCATAAAACTTAGATAAAGTACAAGACAACATAGCCACCACATAGCGATAAAAAACTTACAGCGATCAAGAATCTAAGTTGACGTTTAATACACTATAAAAGAGATTATGATGAGTGAAAGCTGGGATGATTATGCAGCAGAGTGGAATGATAATCGTGATGCTATTTTATATTCTATAAAGGCCTTTAATTCACTTACCGAAACAATAAATCCAAAAGGCTTAAATATATTAGATTTTGGCTGTGGAACTGGCTTGCTCACAGAAAAAATTTCACCTATTGCTGACAATATTGTTGCTTTAGACTCTTCAAAAAAAATGATTGGCGTATTACAAAGTAAGAATTTACCCAATATCACTACTGTAATTGACACATTAACTGAAAACACTATTAATGTTAATACAGCTTTACATAACAAGTTTGATTTAATTGTTGCATCTTCTGTTCTTGGCTTTATTCCTGATTACGAATCAACTCTTTCTCTGCTTAAGTCTCTTCTAGCTTCTGACGGAATTTTAATTCAGTGGGACTGGTTATCTTCTGCAGATAATTCAGATTTTGGCTTAAGTATAGAAAAAACAAAATCAGCTCATCTAAGAGCAGGTTTTAATCTCACATCAGTTACAACACCATTTTCTTTAGCTAACTCAACCGGAACTCAAACAGTATTAATGGCTGTATCTATGAACACATAAAAAATTGCTCTAAAATTGTCATCTATTATATTCTACTTATAATTTTATACTTTGCTATTTATGGGATATAAACACAATGAAAATCACTTATTACAAAATTAGAGGCAATTAAAGCAATTAAATTAAAAGGGGCGGTGACAAACGATAACATGGTTAGTTCTCATTTGTCACCGACCCCTTTTATGCTAACTCAAGGAACCTGGTATCGGTATCGGATATATCATGTTTTCCACTTCTACTTTTAGTACTGTTTATTATTTAGAAATTTTTATACCTGATATCAGCTCTCTAAAAGCATTTAATACTTCTTTGAGCTCATTACTTTTAACCGCATCATTCTTGCCTGCTTTATGCAGAACAAATTCAGCGGTATCTATTGCTCGCTGACTACGCGGATTTTTCGGGCATAAATCTATATTAAGGTACTTATCTAGCGTACGTGTTGTTGGTGTTGATTTATCAATATAAACTGGCCATAAACTACTTTCTTCTGCTAGTTCCAGTTTTGTTTTGCCTAAATCACGCTCCCAACATGTCAGTGCTATATTCATTAATTTAACTACCTGCTCTCTTATTGATGACTTGTCTTTAGCTTGTAAGGGGCCGCCTAATTTTGATAACTCTGGTACGCTTGATGACGACAATACTCCTGAGTTATCATTCGCAACTGCAAGCAAATTACTTAATGTTTGTTCTACTGCTTTTAAGCGCTGATCACTTTGAGCTGTAGAGGTCTGCTCATCTTTCTGTGTCATATTCAAGGCCACTGCGTATCCAATGCGCCCCATCACATTAACTGCATTAATAACCGCTTCACGTTGAAATTGCTCACCATTCTTATGTTTACAGTTTAGCGTAACATTAAGATTGTCCTGCTTTTCGTCTGCAGATTTATGCTTGCTCATTAAAGATGCTATATCGTCATTAAATAAATCTGCAATATCAAGGTCAATAACTTCATCAGCCGCATAACCGAATAAACGTGTAGCCCCTTCATTAAAGTAAACTACGTCGTTATCTCTATCAAAACACATTAGCCCGCTATCATCTAAATCTAATAACCTCTGTAAGTCATTTGTTCTCATTTTTACTTGTGATGTCATTAAATTAAATGCATCTGCAAGAATATTAAATTCCCTCAAACCTTTACTGCTTACTGTTAGCTCCAGCTTGCCGTGAGTTATTTTCTCCATGTCTTTAATCATTTTTCTAACAGGTGTGAACATAAATCGACTAAACATCCACAATGCAAATGCTAGCGTAGCCAATGATAATATTAAAAAACCACTAATTGTTAAAACAAGTGTGTTCTCCATTTCCCTGTTCAATTCATCTATATTTTCATAACCAACTATTCTAAAAGCCGGCTCACCATTTGAAGCATGTAAAACAAATTCGACGGGTAAATGCCCATCTGTTATTTCTTCATTATTTGTATTTATCTGTTTACCATCTAAAGAATATATACGGACAGGTGTTTTCGTTATTTTTCCTATATCAGGCAAATTTAAAAGCGGATTAATGACTATTTCAAGATAACCTACAGGTCGCAAACCACCTAGGGGCACTAAAGTTGAAAATAACGGTCCTTCTTCAGACATCCATAAAGCATCATATGCCCTTAAACGCTCTGACGCTCCTCGTTGCTTCATGTCATTTATTATATATAACGGGAGTTTTTTATTTATATTATCTCTATGTGATGTGCTTTCAGCTAGTAATGTTAATTGCAGGTCGTAAATTCTAATTTTTTTTAAATCAATATCTGAAAACCCTACAAAACCGTTTATAAACGGATCATCTAGCAAGCCAATCAGGTTCTCTTGCTCACCTGTTGATATCGCCATTTTAACTTCATAAATTAGCTCTTCACTATGAGTTAACTTCATGCCCAAATCAAACGTAAAGACTCTTAATTGCTTAAGCATCTCATGCGAAGACACTTCTATAACGCGTGACAAACTATTTATCTGCGCATCTAATGCTGCCCGTTTAAAATAACCACCTGCCAATAGTGATAATACAATCGCAATAATACCGATCATGATAAAAACGTAAATAGTTAAGGATTTAATTGATAGCGATTCAATTTTCATGAATATCCTATAATCATTTCACACTCAGTACATATATCACACATTTTCAACTTAAGTTCTATTGCGTGATTACCGGTAATCGTTTCTCTTCCCATTCTTTCCATCCACCCCGAAACCATATCAGATTCTCATATCCCCAGCTTTTTGCTTTATTAATAGAATCACTACTTCTTAAACAGCGCGCACCATTACAATAGAATAATATAGCTTTTGATTTATCTGGTGATATACGTTCAAGATCAGGGCGCTTTAAACGCGTATTTAGAATATTTATTGCCCCTTCTATGTGACCCTTCAAATATTCAGACTTTTTGCGTGAATCAATAATGATTAAATTTGGGTTTTTTAATAGTTGCTCTATAAGCTGCTCAGCAGATACGATAGTTACGTTTTGAATGCTTTCAGGGGCCCTGGGATTACTCTCGGCCAATACACTATTTGCCATAAACACAACAATTATTGATAGCACAACTCTGCTAACAGCTTCTATAGATATAATATTATTCATTTTGTAAACCGATATATGTGACATTATTACCTGGGAAACACAGCTTTAAGATTAACCCTACTTTATTTTATTGTCCATAAAATCTGTCACTAAAATCTCTCTATCAAGTAGCATATATGATTTAAACAGGAATAGTTAGTTCAAAAATAGCGCCTTCACCCTTGCCCCCACTTGCGACGCTTATTTCTCCGCCAAGCTCTTTAGCCATTAATGCGCTATGATGCAACCCATAACCGTGACCGCCCACTCTTTTTTTAAACCCAAACTCAAAAATTCTTTTTAAATCTTTTTCTTCTATTCCTACACCATCATCTTCTATTGAATAAATCACATTATCACCAGATTTTTTTATTCTTACGATAATTATCTTGTCATCATTTTCACTGTTCATTACGGCGTATTTAGCATTACTTATCAGATTAACCAGAATTTGAATTAATTTATGTTTATCAACCGATATAACCGGATCATCCCTGTATGACCGAACCAGTCTGACTCCGTTTTTGTTTATACTCGATATATTTATATTTATCGCATCCTCACTTACCGCACTTGCTTTGATTTTATCTATAACGCCCATATTTCCTGAGTATGTTTGTTGCATCGATATTATGTTTTTAATGTGATCAACATTGTTTACCAATGCCTCTATTTCTTCTAACTGGTTTATTTTATTTGACTTTATTTTCTTTGATAATTTTTCTATATAAGGTATGACAAATTTACCCCTCTCATCATTGTTTAAAAAATCTGTAAGATTATTTTTGTTTTCTACAAGCATCTCTGCCAACTTATCAATATTATCTAATCTATCATCTTTTATTTTCTCTTTTATAATGGAAGTTGATACATTTACACTATTTAAAACGTTGCCGACATTGTGTAGCACACCGCTTGCCACCTCAGCCATACCTGCACTCCTTGCAATATCTACCATTTTTATATTTAACTCTTTTAATTCAGCTGTTCTTTCCTGTATTTTTTGTTCAAGATTTTCATTTGCTTCTTTTAGTTTTTTTTGATCATTTTCTCTTTCAGTTACATCACGTATAACCATTTGAACATATTTACTTCCTTCAATTTCCACGCCTGTTAACTCAACATCTGCAGGGAATGACATTCCTTCGTTATCAACAAATGTCCATTGATATCTTCTTTTAACGTCAACAAGGGCGTTGTTTACAGCTGTGAATATATCTTCACTTTTGTCAGATGATCTTATTTCAGAAAATATTGAAAAATAATCAAGACCAATATCATTAAGCTCTTTCAGTGAATTAATACCAAACATGCTTAATGCATTTACATTACAGTCAATAATATGATGCTGTTCTAGCACCAAAACAGCATCCATACTTCCTTCAATTAACGCTTTAAATTTAACGCCTTCGTTTTCTATTTCTATCGCCTGCTGCGATAACCTTTTAATCATATATGCCATCATTAAAAATATAATAAATACTACAGCAGAACTTAATATTATAACTTTTTTAGTTGCTCCCTCCTGAGTCTCGCGCGCTTTAATCACATCATTGTTATTTAAGATTTTTTGATGTTTTAGAAGATCATCTAAAACTGAAAACACTCTTTTTTGAACAACCAAATGTTCATTTAATTTTGTTAATGCCCCATCAACATTTTTTTTCAGCTTTAGCTCATACATTTCATACTGTAATGCAACTGATATAACGGATAGTTTACGTTGTTCATTTAATATTTTTTTCTCAATATCATCAAGCTTTAGTGATTTGTAGTTTTCACGAATTTTTAAGAATATACTCCCCTGGTTTCTAAAACCTATCCATTCGTCATCTATATCAAACGGGTCAACAGAAATTAACATTTTCATTAAATGCATATTCCGTTCTCTTGCCGAAATACGCATATCATAAATATATGCTGTTTTAATTTGCGATGAAAATGAATTTTCTAATTTATCATTTATTGTTTTTAAAGCCTTCCAGGACGTAAAACCAATAATTGCAACTAACAGACATGACATCACTAGCCCGAAAGCTAAGGTTAACCTTATATTTTTGGCAATGCTCTGACTTTGAGAGTGATTAAGTGACTTATACAACATAGGGGGATGACGGTTACTTTTATAAATTTAGTATAGCCTAAGTTTTTACGTTGTTTCTTTAAGACGCTATGAACAATGACCTATGCCATTGATTTCTCTATAACAAAGACGATCCGTATTTGTTATATATAGAAAATGTAAAATGATGATCTTAAGCTAAAACCTGTAGAGAACATTGCATTCTCAAGAACTTAATTATATTAAAATATTTTAAACTAATATAAGCATACTCAAAGCGAGGTATATTCTACTTTATACCCCGCTTTGTGGTTTATCTCATAGTAACTAACTCTTCTGAACTGGTTGGGTGAATCGCCACCGTATCGTCAAAGTCTTTTTTAGTAGCACCCATACGCATAGCAACAGCAAAGCCCTGCAGCATCTCATCTGAACCTGGTCCGATAATATGACAACCAACCACTTTTTCCTGCGCACCAATACAAACCAATTTCATAGCAGTAGGCACTTCATGGCTGGTCATTGAGTTATACATGGCTGTGAACCTTGTCTGATATATTTTCACACCATCGCCATATTTTTTTCTTGCCTCACCCTCAGTTAAACCAACGGTACCAATAGGCGGGTGACTAAATACAACTGTTGCTATCATCTTATAATCAAGATGCCTGTCTGTTTGATTATTATATAAACGATCAGCAAGTCTTCTGCCCGCAGCAATCGCAACTGGTGTTAATGGTGCACGCCCTGTTACATCACCTAAAGCAAATATATTATCTATATTCGTCTTTTGATAAATATCCGTCATGATATAACCCTGCTCATCTACTTCTAGATTAACTGCTTCCAGGTTCATGCCAGCTGTATTCGGGTGTCGCCCTATAGCCCATATTAGCTCACTATAACCTGTGTTTTTGCAGCCCTTGTCATCACATAATGATAATGAACCGTCCTCTTCTTTAATAATTTCTGTTATCTGTGTGCGTGGCATAATATTTACACCCTGATCTAACATTTCTTCTAACAATGTTTCACGCAACATGGCATCAAATGAGCGCAGTAAATGCTCTTTACGAAGATACATGCTGACTTCACAACCCAATGAATTTAAAACACCTGCTAGCTCAACCGCAATGTAACCTGATCCAATTATGGCTACTTTTTTAGGGCATTCATTTAACTCAAAAAAGCCATCTGATGTCATTCCGAGTTCGGCACCTTTTACATCTGGCACCGTAGGTGTAGTTCCCGGTGAAACCATAATATGCTCTGCGGTATATTTTTTACCATCCACATCAACCGTATGCTCATCTACAAAAGAAGCAAAGCCTGTTAACTCATCTATATTCGAATCCGCCAGATAATTGTGATACCAGTCATTTATGCCCGATATATAATTCTCACGCTTATTAACAAGGTGAGACCAGTTAAAGCCCTTGCTCTCGATATCGAAACCATAATCTTTAGCATCTTTCATGGAATGAGCAAGATTAGCGCCATACCACATGATTTTTTTAGGCACACAGCCTACATTTACACAGGTTCCACCCATTTTGCCATTTTCTACAACAGCACACTTCATACCATATGCAGCTGCACGTTCAGCCACCGATAAACCACCGCTGCCGGCGCCTATTGCTATTAAGTCGTAATCGTATTTTTCTGACATGATAAAACCTGTAGTGATCTATTAATTTAGGTCGGGTAATATACCAGCACATCCACTACTGGAACACCCCGGCTCAATGTTGTTATTGAATAAACTCAAAATGCTTAATTCTTCATCCAAATACCAACACCTGCTTGATCGTGTTGAGCAATACAGTCTGCTTATTCGTCTGGATCGCCCAATTGGCATCTATTTACTGCTCTGGCCGACCCTTTGGGCATTATGGATTGCTGCTGAAGGCCTGCCGGATCTGCTTGTTTTATTTGTATTTATGTCCGGTGTATTTTTAATGCGTTCCGCGGGTTGCGCTATTAATGATTATGCTGACCGTGATATTGACCCCCATGTAGAACGAACCAAAGATCGACCGTTAGCCGCTGGCCGGGTCACAGCCAAAGAAACATTAATTGTTTTTGCCGTATTATCTGTTACCGCCTTTGCTTTAGTGCTCTTAATGAATTCACTCACTATTTATATGAGTTTTGTCGGTATTATTCTGGCTGCAAGTTACCCCTTTGCCAAACGATTTCACTATATGCCTCAGGTACACCTAGGTGCTGCCTTTGGCTGGGCCGCACCCATGGCTTTTACCGCACAGGCAAACGAAATCACTCAGGTTACATGGCTTATTTTTATGGCCACCGTTCTATGGGCTACCGCTTATGACACAATGTATGCCATGGCTGATCGTGACGATGACCTTAAAATTGGCGTTAAATCTACAGCTATATTATTTGGTGAAGCGGATAAATTAATCGTTGGTTTATTACAGGCATTATTAATTCTTGATTTAATATTAATTGGCACAAGCTCTAATCTTGGACTTTTTTATTATTTTGGTTTAGGTGCTGCATCTGGACTGGCTATTTATCAGCAATATTTAATAAAAGACCGGAATAAACAAAAATGCATTCAGGCATTTGTTAATAATAACTGGTTTGGATTTTGTGTTTTTGTGGGAATTTTTATTGATTATTGGGTTTGAAGCATAATCGTAAGTTGAAAAAAATTAACCCATTTTATTAACCTGATTCTTGTGCCCTGTTAAGGATCATCTCCATCGGGGAAAGAGCTCAAAAGCGAGGTCTGTCCCCGGGCAAAGCAAGCTAACGTTTGATTAAAAATTATTATTTAATATTTATGACTTCCATCTCTCCCGGATTCAAGCTTCCAAGCGTCCACTCACCTATCTGATAACGAATCAAACGTAAAGTTGGAAAGCCTACTGCCGCCGTCATTCTTCTTACCTGACGATTTTTTCCTTCCGAAATAGTTAACTCTATCCAGCTAGTCGGAATGTTTTTTCTAAATCTTACCGGCGGGTCTCTTGGCCATAAGTTTTCTGGTTCTAAAATAATTTTTGCCTGTGCCGATTTTGTTTTTCCGTCTTTTAGCATTACGCCTTTTTTAAGTTTTTCTATGGCTTCATCGGTTATTTCTTTGTCGACCTGTACCCAATAGGTTTTTTTCATTTTATTTTTTGGGTCAGATATTTTATGTTGCAATTTTCCGTCATCGGTTAATAACAATAAGCCTTCTGAATCATGATCTAATCTTCCTGCAGGATACACTTCTTTTAAAGAAATATATTCGGCTAAGCTTTGATGTTTTTCGTGAGGACTAAACTGACAGATAACACCATAAGGCTTATTAAATAAAATCAACTGACTCATAAATTACAAACCATGCTCAATACAGCTGCAACCATCGTTTTCTTCTTTGATCACTGACATCTAACTGATCAAATAATTCATGAAACGCATCTTCATCGGGAATGCCTTGCCATAGAATATGCTGATCATGGTCATCAAACACAGCATCCGTTACTATTTCTGTTAATCGTTTATTGGTTGGTAATATTTGCTGATGTTCTTCTACCAGATTTTGAACTCGTACTGAACCGCGAAACTTCATTTTTGAAATGTTTTCTATATTTTCAAGAATATCTTCAACATTGTTATATTTATTTAATAAGTTTGAGGCCATTTTATAACCTACTCCAGGAATGCCCGGAATGTTATCAACCTTGTCACCAGCCAATGCCAGCATGTCAGCTATCTTTTCTGGTTTTACACCAAAATGTTTTTCTATTCCTTTGTGATTTAGTACATTGCCTCTGGCAAAATCCCACCATGCATCACGCTCACCTAATACCAGTTGTGTTAAATCTTTATCTGCACTGACAATGGTGATATCAAAACCTTCTTTTCTTAAACGGGTCGCCAGGGTACCAATAATGTCATCGGCTTCAAAACGATTACTGCCAAATTCAGGAATACCCATGGCTCGACAAAACTGCCGGCAGTAACGAAACTGGACTTTTAATTCTTCCGGTGCAGGCGGGCGATTTGCTTTATATTCTGAAAATATTTCACGCCGATAGGAATTTGTCTGATGAGCATCAAATGCACAGGCAATATACTCCGGCTGTTTTTGTTCAAACAGCTGATATAGAAACTCGGTAAAGCCATAAACAGCATTGGTGGGATTTCCATCTATATCCGTTATGGCATCGTCAAAGACATGCCATCCACGAAATATATAGATGCTGGAGTCGATCAAATAGGCGCGTTTACTCATTCGCCTATTTTAACCTGAATATCATATGTGTTCTTTAAGATTTGTGCGATTTTATATGCAACACGCTTACAACTTAGACAATGTCTCCATATCAGTTTCAACTGCTGATACCGATTGATCAAAATTTGCCTGTTCTTCTTTGTTCATATCCAGACTAATGACTTTTTCCATGCCATCTTTACCCAGCACACAAGGCACACCTATCGCCAGTTCTTTACAGCCATATTCATTTTTTAAAATAGCAACGGTTGGCAAGATACGTTTTCGGTCATTAACAATTGCATCAACCATTGCAGCCACTGCGGCGGCAGGCGCATCAAAAGCACTACTGTTCTGGCGTAGCGCCAATATTTCTGCACCGCCATTTCGTGTGCGGGTAACTATATCATCGATGGTTTTTTGATCCATAAAATTGCTTACTGGTATACCTGATATGGTTGTATAACGCATCATAGGCACCATAGAGTCCCCGTGGCCACCTAATACCATGGCATCTATATCTAATGCTGAATACCCGGTTTCCATGGCTATAAAGCTTGCCATTCTTGTTGAATCGAGCACACCTGCCTGCCCAAAAATTCGACTACGATTCCAACCGGTTTTTTGCCACGCTCTATAAGTTAAAATATCAACCGGATTAGAAACAAATAACATTTTACTATTGGGCGCATACTTCAGGGTGTTTTCTATTATTGTGTCCGTCACTCTCACATTGGTTTCCAGCACATCTGATCTCGACATACCGGGTTTTCTTGGCACTCCTGCGGTAATAATAATAAGATCGGAGTCTGCCATCAACGCGTAGTCCGTACCACCAGTCAAGCGGGTATCAAAACGGAACAAGGGCGCATCTTCCTGAATATCTAATGCCGCGCCTTCTGCAGCACCTTCACGAATATCGATTAAGACAATTTCTCTACAGAGATCTTTTGAAGCAATAAACTGTGCGGTGGATTCACCCACACGACCGGCACCCACAACTGTGATTTTTTTCATACTGCGTCCCTTATGAAATATTCTTTTAATCTTAAATATGAGTTTAGACTAAATTTTCACAGGACGTTGTTGCAAACAGGAAAAAGGGAAACTGAGAATGTCAGGTCACCCTGTGACTGAACACAGGGGCGTTACTAGATGTTTAATTATTCGTGGTGATGTTTTGCAACACCACTATCAATTGCGGCTTGAGTGACAGCAGCAGGCACACGCTCAATTAATCTTGGATCGACTGGTTTTGGAATTATGTACTCTGGCCCAAACTCTAAACTTTCAAGCCCATATGCATTTAAAACCGATTTGGGTATCGGGTCTTTTGCCAGGCTACGAATTTCATTTACCGCCGCAATGTGCATTTCCTGTGTAATAGTCGTTGCACCCGCGTCCAGTGCGCCCCTGAATATATAGGGGAACCCTAAAACATTATTAACCTGATTCGGGTAATCACTTCTGCCCGTTGCCATAATCAAATCATCACGGGTACTTTTTGCCAGTTGCGGATCAATCTCAGGTGTCGGGTTCGACAGTGCAAACACGATGGGCTTAGGCGCCATAGCCAGGACCATTTCTGCGGTAAGTAAATTAGGCCCGGACACACCAATAAACACATCTGCGTCTTGCATGGCGTCTAATGCTGTTCTGCGATCGGTGTTTACTGCAAATTCTGCTTTATATATATTTAAATCATCTCGCCCGGTATGAATTACGCCGTTACGATCAAGCAACATCATATTCTCTTTGCGTATACCCAACCCCTGCAACAAACGCATTGAAGCTATGCCGGCCGCACCAGCCCCCATGCAAACGATACGAGCATCTTCTACTTTTTTATCCTGCAGGTCTAATGCATTAAGTAAACCGGCGGCAATAATAATTGCTGTTCCATGCTGATCATCATGAAAGACTGGAATATCAAGCATGCTATCCAGTGTGCGTTCAATTTCAAAACATTCCGGGGCTTTTATATCTTCAAGGTTGATACCACCAAAAGTGGGGGCTATGCGCGCC
>Ga0316205_10003590_pt1 | contig 14508 bp, 13 predicted proteins | sample 3monthpyrite_MG_FD_204941 | JGI IMG/M metagenome (GOLD analysis project Ga0316205, IMG submission 204941) | Microbial mat bacterial communities from mineral coupon in-situ incubated in ocean water Damariscotta River, Maine, United States -... | ecosystem: Environmental > Aquatic > Marine >... | reverse complement strand
AGCACAATGCCGAAAAATAGAATAGTGATTGTTAGCCTGCTATTTATCATTCAATAAGAACTCCCATTTAAAACCAAAAGTATGTGAAAACTATGTTAGTTGTGGTAAATTTATTTTTTACTGACTTGATACTTTATTAGCTGCGGCGAAATCAGCATCAATCTATGAAGAACTCTGTTTATGTGTATCTCCGTTATTCATCAGATTCATCAAATTACCACACAGAATTTTATTTAATTCGAGAGTTAATGGACAGTTTAATTACTGTAGAAATGTTTGAAGACACAGAAAAACTGGCTATTTATTTTGAGGATAAAATCACTCGTCAGCAGGATGAATATTTATTTCGTTATTACAAAGTTACCGCGACTGAGCGTGCCGGTGAATTTACCGAGCCATGAATATGTAGAAGCAATCCTCGAGAAAGAAGCAGAACAAGCATTTTATTCGGGAAAACTCGAAGAATTAATAGAGACGCTAGAAACAAACTGAGCTTATTCAAGACAATATATGTGAAACTACGAGTTGATTTTCGGCTCGGACAAGATTGTGATTCTGATACTTTGTTTTATAGTAGGTGTCGCCATTTAGATAATCAGTAAGAAACCGAACAGCCAATATGTAAGCCATGTATGCGCCTGATTTAGGAATCAAAGAAATTTCTTGTTTGGATAAAACATGCTCGGTTTTTGACAGATAACCGTCCAAAAAAGAATCTTTCATTGCTGTATTTACATTTATGGAATCCAGTTTTGGTTCGTCTTCTCTAGCTGATATTGCAATGGAACGAAGCGCATCACCTATATCAAAAAATGAGAAACCGGGCATTACTGTATCTAAGTCTATCACCGTACCGATTTCGTTTTCTCCAAGTAAGACATTATTAAGTTTGGTGTCGTTGTGTGTAACTCGAAGTGGCAAGTTCTGTAAAGTAGTTGCATACATATTTGTAAAATAGACTGCACGTTCTTTCACTTGTTTAATTACTGATTTTGCTGATTCAATTCTATCAGAATTTCCCAATTTCAGCGCTTCTTCAAACTGCTGCAAGCGAAAATTTATATCATGAAATTTTGTGATGGTGATGTTTAATTTCTCGACAGGAAACTCATCTACCGCCGCCAGAAAAGTTCCATAAGTTCGGCCGGCTTTTCGACATAATTCTTCGTTATCAGCAATTTCAAATGATTCTTTATCATCTATAAATAATTGCATTCGCCACGCGCCGGTCTCATTTTGCAGCCATAACGTGCCGGCTTTTGTGGGCACCAATTCAGATACTAATTGCTGATGATCTGGTTTCGACCTGATATGCTGCGTTACTTTGATCATGTTTTCCATCAAGTCATCAACCTTTTCGAAAACCTTAGTATTGATTCGCTGCAACAAATAATCTGAAGCTTGATCAAATTCTGTTATCACCCTATATGTCTGGTTGATATGCCCATTTCCCCATGGAATAATTTCATTAGCCCGGGACTCGATATCGAAAGATTCGGTTATTTTAAATAACTCAATCATACCTCGTCCCATAAAGATGTTGGATATTCATCTGTGTCAATCAATCTTTTTAATTCTTTCTGAACATGAACTTTGTCTTCGGGATAGGTAACACCAAACCAAATCGAATTCGAGTTGCTAACTGCTATTTCAATCCCTTTCTCAATTAATACTTGTAGAATCGAAGGTGCATAAAATTCGGATGTTAATTCCTCTTTATGTCGATATAAAAACCTGATGAATTCATCTTCAATAATTGAAAACACCTTTAATGAGAAACCCATAAGATTCATGGATACAATCGCATTTCCGGATAATGTATGGCTTTGATTTTCTTGTTTATAAATAATCTCACTACCGATTTTATGAATATTTTGGCGTTCGGTAATTGACATCAATTTCCCATTTTCAATTTCACAAACTCCCCTAGAAACCGATCCAAAATTTGAAATAGTTTCTGCCAACCTATATCCAACCATACAAGCTTCAATCCTCTGACTATTCATGGCAAGTAACATATTTTTCATGGTTTCAAGCGCTGATCTTCCATAAAAGTCGTCTGCGTTAACCAAACAAAATGGTGTTGAAACAACGTTTCTGGTTACCCAAATAGCATGTGCTGTTCCCCATGGTTTTTCTCGTTCTGCAAGTACCAAAATCCCTTCAGGCAAATCATCAGATTTTTGGATTACAAACTCTATCTCAATCTTCCCTGCTAACTTCTTTTCTACGATTGAGATGAATTCAGCGACCATTATTTCATGGATCACAAATACAATTTTGCCAAAGCCAACTTTAACAGCATCATAAACGGTGTAGTCAAGAATACTCTCACCGGAAGGACCAAAAGCATCCACTTGTTTTAACCCTTTGTATCTACTTCCCAATCCTGCTGCAAGAACAATTAGCGTTGGTTTCATTTTACTGAGATAAAATTGCGCTATAAATCACCCAATCCAAAAATGGGCGTGCGAATCATCCATTTACCTTTGGTGAAATCCGGAATAGTTTGAGGGGTTCCTCCCTCTCTTATCGAAATTTCAGACAAAGGCGTAATTACTCGCAATGTAGCTGCATCGTATACATCTAAAACAGGTGCAATTGCTTTACGAACACTTTCCACAAAGGCTCTATCGATAAAGAAATCCATTCCGCCATGTCCACCGTTTATCGCTTCTTCGCCATACAGCTTCCAGAGTTCATGATCATACTTTTGGAACCATTCTTCTCCAAAATCCCAACGGTGCGATTCTGAAATGCCTTCTGCGTACACTCTTTTTGTATAATAATCGAATTCGGCCAACCCGTTTACACCCTGAACTCTAAAACCTAGCGAATACGGTCTTGGTAGATTTGTATCGTGCGTTAAAATGATAGTCTCACCATGGGCAGTTGTTATTGTTGATGTAACGATATCGCCCAATTTCCAATCAACTTCTGTGTATGGATGGTTTTCACCACCATCCGGATGATTTGCTGCAAAATTTTTCAGTGATCTAGCTTTGGTTGCGTGCGAAGAAATGGTTGTTAGTCTATTTCCTCGATTCATATCCATGTATGTTGCAATCGGCCCTAAGCCATGGGTCGGATACAATTCCGCATTTCGATGCTCTGAGTGTGCCGTGCGCCATCTCGCTTCGCCATAACTACCCTCACCGTAAATCAATCCACCTTCGCCATCGTTGAACTTTACCGTTCTTAAATCATGCTGGTACCCGCCTCTAAAGTGAATCAGTTCACCAAATACATTATCACGAACCATATTCAGAACTGCCATCACGTCCCGTCGATAGCACACATTTTCTAAGAACATGAGATGTGTTCCGGTCCGCTCATGTACGTTTACCAGATCCCAGCATTCATCCACAGAAAAAGCACCTGATACTTCCACTCCTGTATAAACTCCGGCTTGCATTGCTGCAATAGACATGGCGGTGTGCCATCTCCAGTTAGTAGCAATAATCACCGCATCCAAGTCTTCTTTTTCAAGCATTTCTTTGTACGACCATTCATTCTCGCTGTACACTTTGGGTTTTGGTTTTCCTTTTTCTTCAAACATCGCCAAAGTAAGCTCTACCGCTTTAGGGTCAATATCACAGAAAACCGGGCATTCTACTCCAATCGTTGACAAAATATTATTCACGTGATTTCGACCTCGTAAACCCGTTCCTATAAAACCTATGCGAACGGTATTATTTTTTGTGCGAGTTGCTTTCAGGATGGCTGGCGCTCCTAAAACAGAGCCTATTGTTGCCACTGAGCTCGTTTTCACAAATGTTTTTCTATCCATTTTTTTATGATTTCATTCGAGATTTAGTTTCGGCCAGGTTTTAATCATGAAATAGATGGATAAACCAAATATTCCGGCCAGAATTTGCCCCATTCCGTTATTGCCATACACGAAATATCCAATCGAGAAAAGTGCTGAGTAAATACCTACACAGCCCAGAAACACATTAAGTAAGCCGTAGGGCAGATCCCATACTTCATCAGCGAGAAATGAGTCATCGCCGGAATTCTTAGCTTCTTCCACAATTTTCTTCCAACCGGGACCGCCGGGATGCACTATTTTGCAAAAGTTGATCAGCACTTCGTTCGATTCTGGCCTGGTCAAAAATGTTGTTACAACCCAAACCACCGTAGTGATGAAAACAGCAATGAGTAATTTAACTGTAGCCCCATCCAACAATTCAGTAGCAACAGCTTCGTCCGGAACAAAGAACACTAGAATAAATGCAACCAATGTGGCAGAAATCATGGCGGCAATTTCTGTCCACGCATTAATCCTCCACCAAAACCAACGCAGCAAATAAATCGCCCCGGAACCAGCGCCCGAAAGCAAGAGAATATCGAAAGCCTGAGTTGCATTTTCCAAAATGGTTAAAGCCAATATCGCGGAAAAAACCATTAGTAATGCTGTTGCAATTCTAGCCAGATTGACCATTTCTTTTTCTGACGCTTCCGGTTTTATAAAACGCTGGTAAAAATCACTTACAATGTAGGATGCTCCCCAATTTAAATGCGTACTTATGGTCGACATAAACGCTGCAATCAATGAAGCTACGACAAGACCGAGCCAACCTGAACCAAGCTTTGTAAGCATCACCGGATATGCAATATCATGGCCTAAATATTGATCTTCAATATTGGGAAATTCTGCTTTAATACTCATCAAATCCGGGTATAAAACCAATGAAGCCAGCGCCACAATAATCCATGGCCAGGGTCGTAATGCGTAGTGTGCAAAATTAAAAAGTAATGTTGCAGCAATCGCATTTTTCTCATCTTTTGCAGCTAGCATTCGTTGAGCGATGTAGCCGCCACCGCCGGGCTCAGATCCCGGATACCAAACCGCCCACCATTGCACCGCTATTGGAATAATAAACAAACTAACTAAAATGGATGGATTCGATATATCAGGCAAAATGCTGATCTTATCTACCACATTTGGATGCGTTATTAAATTTCTGAGACTGCCAATTTCGGGTTGTTGAATAACAATATAAGCCGCATAAAAAGCACCAAACATGGAAATTCCAAACTGGAAAAAATCAGCCCAAATTACTCCTTTAATTCCACCAAGTGCAGAGTAAATGACTACAATAATCGAAATCGAAATAACGATTGTAAGTGGTGACAGGCCAAACATGATGGAACCAATCTTAATTGCCGCTAAAGTGACCGTTCCCATGATTAAACAATTGAATAAAACCCCAAGATAAATGGCTCTGAAACCACGTAAGAAAGATGCTGCTTTTCCACCATATCTTAATTCATACATGCCAAGATCGGTAGTTAGATTTGAACGACGCCAAAGTTTTGCGTAAATAAAAACAGTGACCATACCGGTAATTAGAAATGCCCACCAAGCCCAATTATTGGCTACTCCATTTTCACGAACCAACCCTGTTACTAAATTCGGAGTATCCGCTGAAAAAGTAGTTGCAACCATTGAAATTCCAAGCAGCCACCACGGCATACTTCTGCCACCTAGAAAAAATTCATTGGTACTTGTGCCCGCTGTTTTAGAAGCCCACCAGCCGATACCCAGCATTGTGGCGAAGAAAAGAAGGATGATCCCCCAATCGATGGAAGATAGAATCATAGAGAATATTTTGAATGTTAAATAGCGCTAGAATATGGGGGGTTGATTGATAAAAGAAAAGAGCGAGATTTTATTCTTCTTTTTTACTTATTTGATTCTTCTACTCTTTTGATGTAGCACGAATTAAATGTATTGAAACAGAATTAACATCTGTATTTTTATCGCTACTAATCTCTTATTCATTTCTTTTTTTTCAACTATGCGAATATCTCTATCCCTGTTGCTTATTTCAATTTTATTGAACCTTAATGTACTAGCGCAATCAGAACAACCACCTCATGAGGTTTTTTGGAGTCATCTTTTAACTCTTTGTGGAAATGCGTATTCAGCCGAAGTGATAGCAGCGCCTGAAAATGACAGTTTCCGCGGTCAAGAGTTAATCATGCATGTTCGTTCTTGTTCCTCTGATACCATTCGAGTTCCATTTTTTGTTGGTGAGGATCGTTCCAGAACTTGGGTATTCACTAAATCAGATGGGCGGATTTCTTTGAAACATGATCACCGGCACGAAGATGGTTCGGAGGATGTAGTAACACAATATGGAGGTATTTCTACTAACACAGGTTTAGAAAATGTTCAATTTTTTCCCGCGGATGAAGAAACGGCAAATTTGATTCCGGCTGCTGCTACCAATGTTTGGTGGATTGAGTTGGAAGTAGAAAATTATTTAACTTACAATCTGAGAAGAATGGGTACCGAGCGCTATTTCAGCATTAAATTTGAGCTTTCAGAAACTGTTCCAACACCGGAAGCGCCTTGGGGATGGGAGGAGCATTAAAATAAATCAGCATCAATACTGTTAATTTGGAGAATTCTTCAAATTGTATATTAATTTCATCACCCCTCTCTTTATTCCCGGACTTAATGTATTGATGTATTGGGTTTGAGTGACGGCATGAATTTCATTAATGAGTTCAGGATATTTTTCTACCATTTTTACCATTTGCCGAAATGCAAAATATCTTGTTGCCGGCTTTTTTCGAATCGCTTCCCATATCGTAACACATTCATCGTAAAGCACACTTTCTTGATTTTCACTCAGGTGCATTTTTTCCAACACTTTCAATAACTCTCTTTGATGACCATCTAGTTTGTGCGGAAGAACTTCCAAAATGGGATCTATAAAGGGTACTAATCGAGGATCGTTACTTTTCATTGCAGCACTGATAAGCCAGGCTGCTCGCCAACAAATTGGTGTTACGTCGGTGAACATAAGTTGCGCCACTTCTTCAAATTTCTGCGGATGTTCACTCATGAACCTGTCGGCATCAGGTTTTAGAAATTTGGTGAGTACTATTTCAGTTGAGGTAAAATCAGACATGATAATATTTTCAATATCTTATTATCTGTATTCAATTTCATTGTTCTTACCATTGTAAATCTTAATCCACTAAATAACTTTCTGTTATTTTTAATGATATGCAAGAAAATATCTCACTTTGGAAAAAGAAAAAGCCTTACTCTCCAGTAAGGCTTTTGGGGTCATCTATCAAAATGGCTCGCACAATAATAAAACGAGCCTGGGGGTATCGGGGTTCTTAAAAAATTCTTTTATTGCTCATCTTCGCGTAGATAATCTATACAGTCCATAGAATTCAACAAATCAGAAACCATTGTTTTTATTCCATTGTAGATGTAGAATTTTGCTTCGGGATACTCTTCCAAAAGCATTTCTAACTGCATCACAATATTTCGTATATCTCGGTTCATTTGTTCACCCTAATAAGTTTCAGGTTAATCTACCGTACACCTTATTTATCGGTCGAATTCTACTAACTTAAATACAATTTGTGTACCACTTAGAATTTCAGACGAACTGCCCCACCAATTCTTCGAACTCCTGGCCCCGTTAAGTACTCAAATCCCATATTGTTAACCCCTGAGCCGTTTGAGTTTACATTTGGATCAAACCCTAATCCTTTCGGAATATTTGGCATGTACAGAAAGGCATTTTCTACCGAAAGGGAAATATTTACCTCTTTAATTCGTGTTTTTTGCAGCTTTTTTTGAGGAATTTGAAAATCAATTCCAATGTGTGAAATTCTAAAATGGGTCATATCGTAAACACGAGCCTGATCAGGACCAAAACCAATATTGTTAAAATAATATTGTTGAGAGCTGAGCTCAATATCATTTTTGGATCCGTCCAATTTTACCCCTTCAATAACATACGTTTTAGTACGATCCATTTCGGTAGTTACATCAACCACGCCACGACCCAATAACGAGGAAATCCATGTGCTGTACATATCTCCACCGCGCTGGTAATCAAACTGAATACTCAATCCTACATTTCTATACTCAAATTGATGAATCATTGAAGCATTCCATTTAGGTACCGGGTTTCCAATAATGCCAACTTCTCCGGTAATGTAGTTTCCATCATAATCAACTATGGGAGTACCAACGGGTACGTTTGTAAAATTTGGATTCACTTCTGTGAGTTCTTGATCTACTTTTATGATTTTGGTGCCATACATACTCATAAACGCTTTGTCAATAATGGCAACATTACCTCTGCTCGGTAAACTGTTACCTAATTGTACCGCATTGAACAAACCTGTGTATTCCCTGACCTTTGAATCGTTTGTGGAAAATACCGCTAGAATTGACCATTGCATTATTTGCTGAAAAGGGATTGCATTAAGCGACATCTCAAACCCTTCCGATTCCACTTCCATTAAATTATCCAGAATGGATGAAATTGAAGGATCTGAATTAACCGCAATTCTTGAAATTAAATTGGTGTGCACTCTTTGATAGTATGTTGATTTCAGGGTGACTCGATTGTCAAGAAATCCCAATTCAACACTCGCTTGCTTTTCGGAAGAACGTTCTGGTTTTATACTTTTATTAACACCTACACTCGTTCGATCCTGTACCAGAATTTCTTGCTCAGTGAGTAATCCCCTACCGGTTGTAAAATACCCTACTTCAATTTTAGCATAAGATAAGATGCCCATGGAGCCCTCGAAATGATTTGTAGGAACATAACCAAGATTAATTGCGGGATACCATGCATTCAAATCTTGTTGCTGCAATGAGTTATTGTACTCTCCACGTAGTCCTAATTCTGTGAAAATCAGATTTTGGTAGTCAAGTTTGGCTATAGAAAAGACAGAGAATGTGCGTCGTTCATAATCTCGTCCAAATAAGTTGTTTGTAAAGGAATTTATGGGGATTTGAGTCCCGAAGTTTTCATGTTTAAAAACTCCAAGCTCTCCAATGTCTGTGCTTTCTAATCCGTATTCTTTAACTGATTCAGAGAAATAACTTAATCCAAAATCTACATCCAATCTCAAATGCTCACCAACATCTTGAAAATACTGAAACAAAAGGTGTTGCTCGTAATGGGTTCTTTTAAAATCTATTGTTTGATAGAGTCCGGTTTGAAATGGATAATTATTAACTAATGAAGGGTTTAATCCATACTCCTGATTCTCATCATAACTTTCGAACGCATATTTATAGATCACCCGGAATTGCTCGCTAGCATCAATTAAAACTTCCGTTTTTCCGTATATCCGATTCGCATTATTTTTTGCCTCGGTATTATCGACTGTCCAACGAGGATTTAATATATCATTCCCTAAACGATAATAAGCGGATCCACCGGTTAAAGGATTCTGGTATTGCATGTCAAATCCCAATGATCTTGGGGTGTAAAATAGATCAGAGAATACACTTGGCCCAGCATCAATTTGGTCGCGTCCACTACCACCGCCTGCACTTAGAGTTGGGCTTTTGATATCGGTGAAAGCAAACTGAAGAGTGGAATTACCACTTACCTTATTCATGATTGGATAGCTAAAACTTGCTCCAATATTGTTCCTCTTGAAAGTATTATTTGGAGTAAACCCATCTTCCCAATTACCGGCATAATTAATATTTAAAAAATAATCACCTGAACGAAATTTGGCTCCAATTAATGATGAAGTCGATAAACTATTATTAAAAAACTCAGTAGTTGGTGTTGGTTTTGATTCAAATCTGTAGGTTTCATTAGCTAGTTCAGGAAATGCTGCTGCTGTTAAAGAATTCGAGGTTAATGGGTGGGCAATTAATATTGTTCCATCCTGATCAAACCCGGCAAAATATGATCCAAAACTAGATTCATCAGCTGAATTAAATGCAGGACCCCATGAGCTGTACGTTAAAGCATGGCCACCATTAAAACCCATTCCAAATTTATTTTGATAATCCGGGCGACTGGAAATCTGTGTTCTATAAAAACCCTGTTGATAGCTTAGTTCTAGTTGGTTGGTTGGTAAATTGTTTTCCACTCTTTCAGTTGATATCAGAATAACGCCATTTCTGGCTTCTTCACCATACCGTATTGTTGCTGAGAGAGAATTTAAAACTTGCACGTTAACAATTTCTGATGGGTTAATATCAATTATTCGATTTGGTGTAGTTAACGTACCACCGCCTGTAAATGCGCTATTATTTTGATTATTTCTACCATCTAGCCGAATACCATCTACAATTATTAATGGGTCGCTGCCAGCGTTTAAACTTGAAAATCCTCGAATAACTGCATTAGTACCTGAACCGGACAGTCCTCCTGAAGATGTTATTCTTAGCCCGGGCTGTACACCCGATAAAACACGAAACAAATCTTGTTGAAGAACGCTTTTCTTTATTAAAAAGCTTGGCAGTGAATCCGGTTGAGATTGAGCATGAAGAATAGAAAACCCGAGAAATGAAATACAAAGAAACAGTAGTATTTTATGCATAGGCTAATTTAAACTACTAACTGTGAATAGTTAGGTTTAGTGCCCTGTAAATTTTAATAGTAAATCCTTACTACAATTCGTCTATTCAACGCTCTATTTTCAATGATGTTCTGACCTTGTTCATCGGTATGCGGAACCACCGGCTTCGTATCTGCATAACCGGATGCTTTCAATCGTTCCCCTTCAATTCCCTCCTCAATAAAATATTTAACTACACTTGATGCTCTGGCAACAGAAAGCTCCCAATTTGAAGGATAGACCGGTGTATTAATAGGAACGTTGTCTGTATGGCCTTCTACATCAACATTGAATTTGTAGAAATCCAGAGCATTCATCGCAGTTGTAACTTTATCAATAATTCCCTGACCGGTAGGCAATAATTCTGCTTCACCTGAACTATAAAATGAACTACTAGAGAAGAATAATTTAATACCGTCTCTATCCAGAGTGATATCAACTAAGCCTTGTTGCTTTTCAATTTCTAATAATTGATCGAGGTCTGCTTTTACTTCTGCTAAGGGCGTACGAACATCTTCTTCTTTTGAAATATCGGAACGCAGACCTTGTTTCATTTGCTCCCAAAGATTCAAATCTACATAAGAGACAGCGATCAGCATTGCAAAAAATGCCAACAAAAGAGTAATCATATCGCTATATGTGAGTAACCATTCCTGATCCTCAACATGCTCTTCTTTAATATCAGAATTTCCAGAATAATTGCGACCGATCACGCTATCACCCTCTAATTTTCAGCTTGTTGATTGTTCTTAAAATCTCGTCTCAGATATGTACTTAATCTATCCTGTAGATAGAATGAAGATTTCCTGTCATTAATCAATAAAATGCCTTCAAGAATGAAGTATTCACGGAAACGATTAAGCTGTGCAACATTTTTTATTTTTTCCGCAATGGGGTAGAAAACAAAACGTGCTAAAGAAATTCCATATAAAGTTGTAATCAAGGCTGCAGCTAAGCCGGGGCCCATACCTGATGGGTTTTCTAATTGCCCCAGCATAACGATCAACCCGAATAAGGTGCCAAACATACCAAATGATGGAGCTGCACCTCCCATGGCTCTTAATACATCCACTACAACTAATTGTCTAAAATAATGCTCTTCAATATGATTTGAGCCAAATTCTTTAATATCCTCATTCGAATAGTTTGTACTCATTAATGAGAATAAATAACCTGAAACTTCAGCGGGATTCTCTTCTTCTAAACGGCTTAATGCTTTCACTCGATCACTTTTAATTTGATCGTTCCAAATAAGCATTTCACCTAAATCAGTTTCTAATGTTTTAGAAGAAGTTCTTGCTTGACTAAACAAATAAAATATTCCAGCAAAAGCTTGCCCCACATATTTAGGTTGATAAGTAATGAAAACCGCATTTAAAATCCCACCCATAACAATAAACAAACTAGGTAGGTTTAGAAATGTATAGTCTGAAAGTATTGGAATTAAACTAAGTACAGCTGTAACACTTGTAATTTCTGTAATGCCAAATGTTAAAATTCCAACGCTAAAAAAAACCCCAAGTATATTTGCTAATGAAAGTTTCATTGCCCCCCATCCTCACGTATTTCGTTAATTAACGTTTCTAATTCCGGTATACTAGGTACCGGAATATTTGGATCCATCTGAACAGCTCTATTCCAATTTGCCTGTGCTGCCGTTGGATTTTCCATCATAAAAAAGATAGTGCCTTTTAATGCATACGCATCCGCAGTTTCCTGTATTTCAAGAGTCTTTTCAACTTCTGCTAACGCATCCCTATATTCGCCCAGATAAAATAAATCTTGAGCTTTTCTATAACTTGCAAGTAATTCTTGAATATCACTTGCCCTGTTTTGTACAATGGTTGAATCTATTACAACGATCGAATCTTTATCGACGGGTGTAATGCCTTTAAGATCTAAGTAAAATTCATCTTTAGATGGATCTAAAGAAATCTGAATATTTGAACTCGCATTTCGGTACGATACGATGATAGGATTACTACGTGCCTCACCTTCCAGTAAATTTTCTGTAGCGAGAGTTTCTTGTGTAGTTTCCTCTACATTCTGGCTTGCAGAATCATCTTGATCCTGAATATTAGCTGTAGATGTACAACTAGCTATAGTTAGACCAACGCCCAACACAAAAAGATATAATTTAGAATCTAACAACTGCCTGTACTCCATAACCAACCTTACTGTATGTAATTTTGTCGTTGTTTTCCAATGTTAAAGTTTCACCGGATATTATTAAATCAGAGTAAAGAATTAACCCTAAATTTTTACTGAGATTAAACATTAAACCTGGTTTCATAGTGTAGAATTCACCTTTAGTATTGTTTAATGGAAATTTGATATTTCCATTAAAAAAGAGCATTACTCTATAGTCGTTTATATCCTCATTTTTTTCCGTTATAGCCTGAAAATAGGTGGCTCCCAATTCCATCATGGTTAAGTCGAAATTGCTATTAGTAGAAGATCGTAAAATGTTAAGACCAGCTGTAAAACCTATATACGCACTGTTATCAGTGTTAATTGGCTGACGATAGGTAAATGATGCCGAGTAAGCTACAACAAGACTATTAATAGCTGTATCCGGTGTAGCAAAACTTGTATCCGCTCTGGTAATAGTTTCGCCTTGTAAACTACCGGCTCCAAAATTCAAAACTTTTGTATTACCTTTTTCGAATTCTTGGTGAACTACAAATGGGTTGGATATAAAACTTTTTGTCCAAACAATTTCTCTTGATTGAGGATTGATCATACGCAGGGATAATATCAAACCATCCGGACTTCTTTTCTGCATACTCACTTCAAGTAAGCCTTGTACCCCATAGTTTGATGCTATCTGGGTTAACAACTCAGGGGAAACATCTGCTAGTGATCTGCCCTGAATATTTAGAATTTGAAGGGTGCTGTCGTTTCCGATAATTTTCATCTTATCATTCGGTTCTAACTCAGGTGGTGAGAGCACTGTTAAACCTGAAAACTCTCTGAATGATGCTTCAATCTCGCCCCGAATAAATTCAACTTCTTGTACAGAAAAACGCATTGCATTATAGTTGAGTTTATAAACAGCAATACGTCGAACATTAGCAGGGACATCATTTAGCTGATCAACCATTTGATCAGTGATTTTTTCCATTTGATAAGGAACGCCACTTTCATAATTCTGTGCTTGCAACTTTCCATTAACCACTAACAGAACGAATACACTTAAAATGAAAACACTTCTCATGGTTTAACCCTCTGTTTTCATTTTTCTACGAACCGCATAAAGCAACGTCTTTTGAGCATCTTCAACGGCAGATTTTGCAACTTCGGCAGGATTATCAATTTCAGACAAAATTAATTGTTGCTCCCTTTTTGGTCGAACTTTTAGCACCTTTTCTCTAACAGCAGCTGGTGCCGTTTTTAGTGCTAAAATAATAATTTCTGTTTGTACTTCTTCCAATGCCGACTGTAGAAGTTCGTCTTTAACTTTCGGCAAATCATCAAACCCAATGAAAAATTTCTTAATACGTTTCGCGAGATTCAGATCTTGTTCGGCAATAGAGCGAACATAATCATCCTGTTCATTCAGTGGTAAGGTTTCAATAGTTGACAATATTGAATCAATGCCATCTGCTGCAACATATTTCATATCCGAAACAGAAAGTGCTTTATTCGAGAAATGAGCAGCTACTTTTTTATAGACTGAAATTGGAATATTATTGATTTTACCCATTTTCAATAAAATTGAAACCCTTTTTTGCTCATCTAACTTTTGTAAGAGTACTCCGGCTCGTTCCCCTGCAATTTGGGCAAGTAGAATAGCTACTAATTCATCGGATTCTTCTTTTATCAAATGCTGTAATTGTACATCTGTTAACTGATAAACAAAATCGAATAAATTAGACCCCGAATCTGTAGTACCATTTTTGGAATTAACTTGTTGAATACTTCTTCTAAATACTTTGACTTCTTCAATTTTTTCATCAAGAGTAGATGCTTCAATATTAGTGATCGCATACTTCACAGAATCAAAAGTCTCAACTTTCATATGTGGTTCAAGTATATTGATGAGCTTTTCGTCAACACTACAAAGCGACTTTGCTGATCGAATTACCCCTTGCTCGTCGTCACTTGCAATCCATTGACCGATCAAGTCAGCAATTGCATCTGGATGGC
>Ga0316205_10003589_pt1 | contig 14508 bp, 13 predicted proteins | sample 3monthpyrite_MG_FD_204941 | JGI IMG/M metagenome (GOLD analysis project Ga0316205, IMG submission 204941) | Microbial mat bacterial communities from mineral coupon in-situ incubated in ocean water Damariscotta River, Maine, United States -... | ecosystem: Environmental > Aquatic > Marine >... | reverse complement strand
GGAAGGCAAATTGCAAACCGCGCGATTTGCCGATCCAGTTGGCCTGCATCAGCTTCACCTTGGCGGGCCAGTTATCAAGCCCATCAATCGCCGTCAGCAGTTCCTCGGAATAATCGCTGATCTTGAAGAACCATTGCACCAGTTCGCGGCGCTCCACCTCGGCGCCCGACCGCCAGCCTTTGCCGTCGATCACCTGCTCATTGGCCAGCACGGTCATATCGACCGGATCCCAGTTCACGACAGCTTTCTTGCGGTAGATCAGACCCTTGGACAGAAAATCAATGAACAGGGCCTGCTGCTGGCCATAGTATTCCGGGTCACAGGTCGCGAACTCGCGTGTCCAGTCGATCGACAGGCCCAGCGGCTTCATCTGCGCTTTCATGTCGGCGATGTTGCCGTAGGTCCAATCCTTTGGGTGCCCGCCCGAGGCCATCGCCGCGTTTTCGGCCGGCATTCCGAAGGCATCCCAGCCCATCGGATGCAACACGTTATGCCCTGTCGCCAGTTTGTACCGCGCGATCACGTCGCCCATGGTGTAGTTGCGCACGTGGCCCATGTGGATACGCCCCGAGGGATAGGGGAACATCTCAAGCACATAATACTTGGGCTTGTCCGCGCTGCGTTCCGCCTTGAAGGTCTGGGCGTCGGCCCAGGCATCCTGCCATTTCGCCTCGATCGTGGCGGGGGAGTAGGTAGTCATCTTATCGGTCTTTCCAAAAAGCGAAACGCCGGGCGTCGGGCCCGGCGGTATTCATAATCGGGCTTTGGGCCGATGGCTATAGCGCGCCGTCAGCAATCCGCAATTGGCGGGCGCGTGCAAGGATCGCATCCTCGACCGCCTCTTGGGTTTCAAGCGCGACAGGGCCGTTGCGTGTCAGCAGGCTGAGGTTCAGTGAACGGGCATCCATCGCCGGGTCGGTGACTTGAACAGTTGCACGATAGGCGCGGCTGCTGCCGGGGGGCGTGCCATAGCCGGTGGTAATCACCCCGGTAAACGGATCGGCGGATTGCACAGGCAGGAAGCTCAGCACATCAAGCGACGCGGCCCAAAGATAACGGTTCACTGCCACGTTTTCGGCACCGCGCGGGGTGGGGGTTGCGGCACTGCCGCAGGCCGCAAGGGTGGCAAGGGCCAGAATTGCAAGCGCCTTGCGCCACGAACCGGAAATCACTGTCAAACCACTTCCCCTATGTCGGGTGAACCACATTGGCGAAATATGTAGCGAAGCGCGCGCGCGGTCACAAGCCATTATCCCCGCACAAAAAGAAAGAGCGACCCCAATGGGGCCGCTCTCGCTTTAGGTTGTTTCAGATTCGATTAGAATTTGAAGGTCAGCTTAACAGTTGTACCTGGCAGGTACTCAGGTGCGCCGATTTCGTCACTCTGATCGCCGTCGTCATCTTCGGCGTAAGAAGCAAGGAAGGTTGCGCCGCCGCCAAGATCGAGAGAACCAGCAACGTAGTAGTCACTGTTGTCGCCTTCGTTCTCGTTCAGCATACCAGCAAGAACGGTCAGGCCGTTTCCGACTTCATAGGAACCGTCAATGTTCCACTCGTCACGAGCTTGCTCGCTGCGGATCTTACCAGTGACCGCAATTGGACCGTCTTCGTAAGCAACAGTCACACCATAGTTGTCGTCGCCAGAACCGTCGTCCTCAGATACGTAGTAAACTGTACCTGTGACTGGACCGAAGGGGTATGAAACCTGGATACCGGTTGAGTTTGTGCTCATAGTCTCGTCGCTTGCGTACGCAACAGTGATGTCTGCTCCGCCAAACGAAGTACCGGCAGAAACACCGAAGATCTCGCTGTCAGTAAAGTCGCCGTTGGAAGCGAAATAGCCAGCGTTGTCAACTTCTGCCTGATACGCAACTGCGAAGTTGAACATGCCCATATCGCCAGACACACCAACAGACAACTGATCAACAGCACTGTTCTCAGAACCGTCGTCAGCCACATAGCCGCCGTCGACGTTTGCGACCGCGTATGAAACAGATGCGTCAATACCAGCCATCATGATGTCGCCACGCACGACAACTTCACCGTCAGCCTCAGAGAAAGCGTCTGCTTCCATGTCGCCCGCAGAATTCCACTGGCTTTCAGCAGCAAACGATGTGTCGCCAAAGTACAGACCAGCTGTATCAGATTTCAACGACAGCAGAAGGTCGCTTGAGACCAGGTTGAAGTCGTTGTTGCCGTCAAACACGTCATTTGTAGCGCCTTCGTCATCGATTTCGATGTTGAACCAAGCTCCGGCTGTAAGGCCGTTATCCAGTTCTGTCGACATAGCGATGTCGAGCTGTGTTTCCCAATAGAAACCGTCTTCCCAATCGTCGTTGTAACCAAGTGATGCGCTGCCGCCAAAAGAGACGCCTGCGTTTTCATCAGCAGCAGCTACGCCAGCAAAGGCGACGATAGCTGTCGTTGTAAGAAGGATGCTTTTCATGGATATTTTCCCTCGTGTTATGCATTCCCAAGAATGCCAGTTGTACTAGCATTGGCGCTTACCTGCTCTCTCTTACCTGAACACTCAAGGGAAATAGGGGTGAAAATCCTGTCTTTGCTAAAAATGATGCATCAATGACACACAAATTTTCAGCCATGACATTGGGCCGATTTCGCACTATTTCAGGCCGAAACTTACCGTGATCCTTTTTTCTTGGAACCCACCATGCCCCTTGCCGAAATTCAGGCCCGTGTCGCATCTGCCTGTGATACCGCAGGGCGTGATCCTGCTCAGGTCAAACTGATTGCCGTGTCCAAGGTGCAGCCCAATGCGCGCGTGGCAGAAGTGCTGGATCAGGGCCATCGCATCTTTGGTGAAAACAAGGTGCAGGAGGCCGCCGCGAAATGGCCGGATTTTCGTGCGCGCTATGACGGGATCGAATTGCACCTGATCGGGCCATTGCAGACCAACAAGGCCAAGCAGGCGATGCAACTGGCAGAGGCGATCCATACGGTGGACCGGCCCAAGCTGGCCAGGACCATTGCGCGCCATGCACAGGATCTGGGGGCCTGTCCTGATCTCTTCATTCAGGTCAACACGGGCGAGGAGCCGCAAAAGGCCGGTGTCCTGCCCGCCGGGGCGGATGCCTTTATCGCCGAGGTTCGCGCGCTTGATCTGCCCTTGAAGGGCCTGATGTGCATTCCGCCGGTGGAGGAAGAACCATCGCTGCACTTTGCCTTGCTGGCCAAAATTGCCGCCCGAAACGGGCTGACGGGGCTGTCGATGGGCATGAGCAGTGACTTTGAAAGCGCCATTGCCCTGGGGGCCACACACATTCGCGTCGGCTCTGCCATTTTTGGTGAGCGTGTCTACGGGTGATGAGCGACTACACCCCGCCGCAAGACCCGCTGGTCATCCTGCATGATGATCATCAGGTTGTGCTGGTTGATAAACCCAGCGGTCTGTTGTCCGTCCCCGGCAAAGGCCCGCATCTGGCTGATTGCCTGATGGCCCGTGTTCAGAAAGTCTTTCCCACGGCCCTTCTGGTGCATCGGCTGGACCGCGATACATCGGGCGTGATGATCTTTGCCCTGACCCCGCACGCCCAGCGCCACCTTGGCCTGCAATTTGAGAAGCGGCAGACGAAGAAAACCTATGTCGCCCGTATCTGGGGTGAGATGGGGGAAAAGACCGGAACGGTCGATTTGCCGCTGATTGTCGATTGGCCCAACCGTCCGCGTCAGATGGTAGATCATGAAAACGGCAGGCAGGCGGTCACTGACTGGCGCGTTGTCCGCACAGGTGATGGTGAAACGCGGGTCCGGCTGATGCCAAGGACGGGGCGGTCACATCAGCTGCGGGTGCATATGCTGGCGCTGGGGCATCCCATCCTGGGCGACCCGTTTTATGCGGAAGGCGCGGCGCGGGACTATCCCCGCCTTATGTTGCATTCCGAGACCTTGCAGTTTCGCCATCCCGATGGCGGGCAAGGCATGCGCATCACCGCGAAATCTCCGTTCTAGCGCAGCGGCAGGATCGCCTCCGGCGGGAGTTTTTTGGCCAAGATGAAGGGGGAGCCTTCCACTCAGCCTTTGACGAATTGCGCAATCGCTTCCATTTCAGACGGGGCAATCTCATGCCCGCCGGGATGCCAGTGGGTCGTGACCCTGGCGCCTTGTGCCGCCAGGTGGTCTGCCAGGGCCTGCGTCATCGGGGCGGGGCAAATCGGATCGCGCTCGCCGGCGGTGATCAGGGCGCGCCGCCCTGCAAGCCCCGTCTGCGGATCGGGCGTCCAAGGGATGAGCGGGTGCATGAGGATCAGATCATCGACCAGTTCGGGATGCCCAAGCGCCACGGCGGCCAGAATGTTGGCCCCGTTGGAATAGCCCAGCCCAATTGTCCTTGACGGATTGGCCGCCGTTCTCTCTGCCCTGATGAATTTGGCCATCGCAGATGTGCGTCGCGCCAGATCATCCATGTCATAAATGCCTTCACCGGTCCTGCGGAAATAGCGCAGCGCGCCGTGTTCGGAGACATCACCCCGAGGCGACGTCACAAATGCGCCGGGGGCCAGTTGTTCGGCAAGCCCATGAAACTGGGCCTCATTGCCGCCTGTGCCATGAAAGGTCAGGATCAGCGGCTGGCCCGCTGTTCCTGCAGTGCGTTTTGCGACGTAAGTCATGTCAGTCGCCCAATGGCTGAAGCGTGCTTTCCAGACCGGCCCGCAAATGCTCGTGCTGGCTGGGCAGTTTCAGGGCCTCACCCAGATGCGCGGTGTCTTCGTCGCGGTCAAAGCCGGGTTCGTTGGTGGCAACCTCGAACAACACGCCGCCGGGTGTGCGGAAATAGATCGCATAAAAATAGTCGCGGTCGATGACCGGTGTGACCTGATAGCCGGTATCCAGCAGCGCCTCGCGCACTTCCAACTGGCGCGCGCGGTTTTCCACGGCAAAGGCGATGTGATGCACGGAGCCGGCCCCTTGCGAAGCGTGATCGGCTTTCGGAAGCTCTTCGATATCAATCGTGTTCGCGTCATTGCCGCCGGGCACGACAAAGCGGGTCAGGTTGTCGTGGCTGTCCAGCTTTTCGTACCCCATGAACTGCAACAATTCACCGCTCATGCCTGCATCCTTCAGGCGCATGTCGGCAGAGTGGAAACCACGAATACCCATCGCATCGCTCACGCCATTGCCAGTCCAGGGGGTGCGGTCATCGTCGCTCTCAACAAGGGCGAACTGGTCGCCGTCAGGACCATCGAACAGGACACGCCTTTCACCAAAGCGGGTATCCTGGCTGACGCCATCCACCTGGAAGGTTGCAAACCGGTCAAGCCACGCCTGCGAAGCCCCTGTCGGAATACTGAACGCTGTACGTCCGACCTCGCCCACGCCTTTTCCACCGCGCCCCGCATTCGGGAACGGAAAGTAGGTCATCACCGTACCGGGCGACCCGGCTTCGTCACCGTAATAGAGATGATAGACCTCGGGGGCGTCGAAGTTGACTGTCTTTTTGACCCGGCGCAGGCCAAGGATATTCGTGAAGAAGGTATTGTTTTCACGTGCATCGCTGGCCAGCGAGGTGACGTGGTGAAGCCCTTTGATCTGATGAAGCATAACGCCCTCCTATTCGTTTACACGATGAGATAGCGATTCTTTCCTCGCACGTAAGCCCCGCAAGCGCACTTAATTCGTGCATTCGCGCACATGACGCTACGCGGCGCCCCAGCCAGAGATTGCCTTGACCTCAAGGAATTCCTCGATCCCCCAGACACCGCCTTCGCGCGCGCGGCCTGACATCTTGACCCCGCCAAAGGGCGATCCGGCCCCGCGGGGCTGACCGTTCATCTCAACCATGCCAGAGCGCAGGGCAAGAGCCATGCGGTTGCGCTTGGCGTCATCCTGGCTTTGGACATAGTTGGTCAGACCGTAGGGCGTGTCATTGGCAATCGCGATGGCATCGGCTTCGTCCTCGAACGGGATAATCGACAACACGGGGCCAAAGATTTCTTCCTGCGCTATCGCCATGTCGTTGGTCACATCGGCAAACACCGTGGGGCGAACGAAGTAGCCCCGGTTCACCCCCTCCGGCAGACCGGGGCCCCCAGCGACCAGACGCGCGCCTTCATTGATGCCCACTTCGATCATCTGCTGGATTTTGCTCCACTGGGTCTTGTTCACCACAGGGCCGATATGGCGGCCCGGTTGCGACGCTGGCCCGACAGCGATCTTGCTGGCAATTTCTGCCGCGGTTTCGACCGCCTGGTCGTAGATTGACCGCTCAACCAGCATTCGCGTGGGCGCGTTGCAGGACTGGCCAGAATTATTCATGCAAGAGATCACGCCACGCTTGACCGCTTTTTCATCGGCATCGGCGAAGATCACATTGGCCCCCTTGCCGCCCAGTTCCAGCGTCACGCGCTTCAGCGTTTCGGCCGCGGCGACCGAGATCGCCTTGCCCGCGCGGGTCGAGCCGGTAAAGCTGATCATTGAGACGTCGTCATGGCGCGAAAGCTGACTGCCTACACCGGCGCCATCGCCGTTCACCAGATTGAAGACACCGGCAGGCACGCCTGCATCGTGGACGAATTCAGCAAACAAGAGCGACGAAAGCGGGGCCTCTTCGGATGGTTTCAGAACCATGGTGCAACCGGCCAGCAGTGCCGGAATCACCTTGAGAGTGACCTGGTTCATTGGCCAGTTCCAAGGTGTAATCAGGCCAACAACACCGATTGGCTCCAACGCGATGCGATCATTCGGCGCATGAGAACCGAGGGGCCTGAGCCATTCAATCTGTTCGACCGCCCTGAGCGCTTTCTTCAGGTGCGAGGGCAAGCAAGGCGCCTGACTGCTGCGCGCCATATCGATCGGCGCGCCCATTTCCATGCTGATGGCCTCTGCCATTTCCTCGACCCGTGCCTCGTATTGAGCAAGGATACCTCTGACAAAGCCGGCACGGGCTTCAGGGTCTGTCGCAGCCCAGGCCGGGAAAGCTGCCTTCGCAGCAGCAACGGCGGCATCGGTGTCTGATTGACCGCCAAGAGAAATAACGGCGCAGGCCTCTTCGGTTGAAGGGTCAATCACGTGGTAGTCGTTTGCCTGCACGGGCGGCACCCATGCACCATTGATATAAAAACTGCGGCTCTCGATCATGGCGTCACTTTCTTGTTGTCGAACGGTCTTGTGGCATTCCGCAGGGGAGTGCGCAAGCGGTGGTGGAACTTGGCACCGCCGCTTCCTATATCGATTGCAAAGCAACACAACAAAGGAGGTGTGACAATGGGTTTGCGCATCAATGATACGATCCCCGATCTAACGGTTGAAACAGATCAGGGCAGTTTTTCTCTGCATGACTGGATCGGCGATAGCTGGGCGATTCTGTTTTCGCATCCAAAGGATTTCACGCCTGTCTGCACAACCGAATTCGGCGCAGTCGCGCAATTGGCTGACGAATGGGAAAAACGCGGAACCAAAGTCATGGGCGTCAGCGTTGATGGGGTCGAGGACCACAAGAAATGGAAAGGTGATATCGAAGCGGTTGGCGGCGCGCCCGCCGGTTTCCCAATTGTTGCCGATGATGGGTTGGAGCTGTCCAAGGCTTTCGACATGCTGCCTGCCGACGCCTACTTGCCCGATGGCCGCACACCCGCCGATAGCCAAACCGTGCGGTCGGTCTTTATCATAGGCCCGGACAAGCAACTGAAACTGTCGATGACCTATCCGATGAATGTGGGCCGCAACTTTGCCGAAGTGCTGCGTGCGCTTGACGGGTTGCAGACAGCGGCGGGAAAAGGTGTAGCAACACCCGCCAACTGGAACGTCGGCGATGACGTGGTTATTCCGGTTGCCGTGAATGATGCGGCAGCGAAGGAAAAGTTTGGCACGTTTACCACCGTGCTGCCATACCTGCGGATGACAAAGCTGAAGGACTGACCACCGCGGCAAATCTGGTCACAGAACGAAAAAGGCCCGAGCGCAATGCCCGGGCCTTTGCTTTATATACAATGAAGCACCAGATTACTCTGCCGCGTCCTCTTTTTTGATCTCTTCGCCAGTTTCCTGATCGACCATCTTCATGGCCAGGCGGACCTTGCCGCGATCATCAAAGCCCAAGAGTTTGACCCAGACTTCCTGTCCTTCTTTCAGAACGTCGGACGGATGGTTCAAACGGCGGTTTTCGATCTGGGAGACGTGGACCAGACCGTCGCGCTTGCCAAAGAAGTTCACGAAGGCACCAAAGTCGACCAGTTTGACAACCGTCCCTTTGTAAATCACGCCCTCTTCCGGCTCTGCGACGATCGAGTGGATCATGTCGTAGGCGCGTTTGATAGCCTCGGCATCATTGGAGGCCAGCTTGATCACACCATCGTCGTTAATGTCGACCTTGGCGCCGGATGTTTCCACGATCTCGCGGATGACCTTCCCGCCGGACCCGATCACTTCACGGATCTTGTCGGTCGGGATCTGCATGGTTTCGATCTTGGGTGCGTGAACGCTGAATTCATTGGCGCCCGTGATGGCTTTGCCCATCTCGCCAAGAATGTGCAGACGACCCGCTTTGGCCTGCTCCAGCGCCTTCTTCATGATCTCTGGCGTGATGCCTGCGATCTTGATGTCCATCTGCAAGGATGTGATCCCGTTTTCGGTACCCGCAACCTTGAAGTCCATGTCGCCAAGGTGATCTTCATCACCCAGGATATCGGACAGGATGGCGTATTGCCCATCGTCTTCCATCACCAGACCCATGGCCACACCGGCAACCGGTGCTTTCAGCGGCACGCCTGCATCCATCATGGACAAGGAACCACCACAAACAGAGGCCATGGAGCTTGAGCCGTTGGATTCAGTGATCTCTGACACCAGACGGATGGTGTATGGGAAATCGGTTGCCGCAGGCAGAACCGCCTGAAGCGCGCGCCATGCCAGTTTGCCGTGGCCAATCTCGCGGCGGCCAGGGCCCATCACGCGGCCCACTTCACCGACCGAATAGGGTGGGAAGTTATAGTGCAGCATGAAGTTGGATTTATACATGCCGGTCAGCGCGTCGATCATCTGTTCGTCGTCACCGGTTCCCAATGTGGTCACAACCAGGCCTTGGGTTTCACCGCGTGTGAACAAGGCAGAGCCGTGGGTCCGTGGCAGGATACCCGTTTCCGAGACAATCGGACGGATGGTGTCGAGGGCACGGCCATCGATACGCTTGCCGTTCTTGACGACATCACCGCGCAGAACGCTGGATTCCAGTTTCTTCAGCGCAGCGCCAAGGTTGCCATCTTCCTGCTGCTCTTCGGTCAGGGCATCGATGATGTCCTGCTTGGCTGCGGCAACAGCGGCGGTGCGCTCTTGCTTGTCGGTGATCGCGTAGGCGGCACGCATCTTGTCTTCACCAGCGGCTTTGACTGCGGCTGACAGATCGGAGTAATCAACCGGCTGGAAGTCAAACGGCTCTTTCGCGGCGTCCTCGGCCAGATCGATAATCAGGTCGATCACCGGCTGGATCTGCTCGTGTGCGAATGTCACCGCGCCCAGCATCTCATCCTCTGTCAGCTCGTAAGCTTCGGATTCGACCATCATCACGGCGTCTTTGGTGCCTGCAACAACAAGGTCCAGACGCTGCTCTGGGTTCATGCGCAGATTGTGCATGTCGTCGATTTCTGGGTTCAGGATGTATTCACCATCCTCAAAACCGACGCGGCAGGCGGCAATCGGGCCACGGAACGGCGCGCCGGAAAGGGTAAGTGCTGCTGAGGCCGCGATCATCGCAACCATATCGGGGTCGTTCACCATATCGTGCGACAGAACCGTACACATCACCAGAACTTCGTTCTTGAAGCCGGGGACGAACAGCGGGCGAATGGGGCGGTCGATCAAGCGGGCGGTCAGCGTCTCTTTTTCGGTCGGACGCGCTTCGCGCTTGAAAAAGCCGCCAGGCACTTTACCGGCGGCATAGTATTTTTCCTGGTAGTGGACGGTCAGCGGGAAAAAGTCCTGCCCCGGCTTTTGCTTACGTGCGAATGTGACGTTCGCCATGACGCTGGTCTCACCCAGCGTCGCAATGACAGAGCCGTCGGCCTGACGGGCAACCTTGCCCGTTTCCAGTGTCAGCTTTTCTTCGCCCCACTGAATTGATTTCTTCACTTCATTAAACATCATGTTTTCCTAGTTGGCCCGTTTGGGCCTTTTGCGTAGGGGGCGTATTCCCCCTCATTCCGGTATCTTCTTTGGTCAGGCGCTGGAATGCGGGCGCCAGTCTTTCAAGATTTGCGGGGCTTAGCGGGTTTTCGGAGTTTTGGGAAGGGGTGACGGCAAGGACAGGTGTGTTGTGCCAGATCAACATAACTTGGAGGCAGTTAGTTTCTAAGTCGAATGCCGGGTTTGAGTCCGCCTTGCAGGCTTGCCGCGTCGTCACGAAAGTCTGTTTCAGGACTTCTTATTGGGGCCACAACAACTCAAGTGCTGTCGCTGGCAAGATTCACAGTGGTTTCCATTCGAATTCAACCAGCCGTTCGCTTTCTGCCCACAATCGCGCTTGCATAACCTCGTCGAGCGCCTGTTCGCCCGCTGTTGCGTCGCTAACGGGCCCACGCAGTTCACCGCCTTTTTGAGGCCCATAGAACCCTCCCGGCTGCGCTTCTGCCGCCGCCGCCGCAAGTACCATCGGCACCGCACCTGCCTCTGCGGGTTGGGCGACGAACCGGTTAAGAATCTGTTTGATGAAGAAACCGCTCAATCCGGTGCTCGCATCTTGCAAACTTGTTGAAGCAAACCCAGGGTGGCACACCATACAGCTTGCCGGGCTCCCAGCAGCTTTCAACCGCCGATCAAGGTCAATCGCAAACATCAGATTGGCAAGTTTACTTTGATCATAGGCTGTTGACGGAGTGTATTCGCTTGTCAGCATGAGGTTCTTGATGTTGATCTGGCCGTTCTTGTGGTAGGCGCTAGTGACCACAACAACGCGGCCTCCTGCGGCTTCCACAAGATCGATCAAGAGACCCGTCCAAAGAAACGGCCCTAAGTGGTTGGTCCCAAGCTGCAATTCGAACCCATCTTTGGTTTTGCCTTCGGGTGTGTTCATGATCCCCGCGTTGTTCACCAATCCGTCGATCTTGCTGATACGGCTCCTGAGCGTATCAGCGGCGCTACGGACCGAACTCAGGTCGCTCAAATCCATCTCGATAACGTCAACACTGCCAGCACCGTTCTGGGTAAGGGCGCTGCGGGCACTTTCGCTGCGTTCAGCCGAGCGACACACCATGACGATGTTTGCGCCCTTGGCCGTCAGCATCTTGGAAGCCTCAAAGCCCAGTCCAGAATTTGCTCCGGTGATAACGTAGGTTTTGCCACGAAGGTCAGGGAGTTGATCGGGCTTCCAATCCGAAAAACCGGAATTACTGATTTTCGTACTCAAACTCGACCCCCCGTCGGAAACACCCCTCGAATCTATTATTGGCTGTTGGGTGTAGCGAAAACGGTAGCTGGTACCGGACCAAATGGCTACTGTCGCTGTCTGGCAACAGCGGACCTTAGTTGCAGATACCGCAAACGGCGGCTTCGTTTAAGGTTCATTGCCGCTGCAGATCACGCTGACTGCAGCCACAAACCTAAAAATTTGCGGACTTTTGCAGGCGCGACTATTGCTCATACAGAATCTTCTCGCTTCTGCGGAAAGCCGTTTGTCACGAAGTAGCCCCGTTCGCCGAAACTGTCGTCGAGCTCCCCATCTCGCGCATGATGCTAACAGATCTATAGCTGCTATGTGTCGTTCCAAGGAGGGTGCGGGACGCTTCAGACGCACCCAAGTTAGGATCACAAATCCACTTTCTGGATCACAACAATTTGCGTGCATTATTGTGTCACTCAATCCTGAATGTACGATTTGTTCAAACGCTCCCAGAGGCTGTCTGGGACATTGACTTAATCCAACTCGCGGTTTGGCCGGGCGCGCGCGGTTTGAATTCAGCCCCGAGTGGCGCGGTCCATCCAAGTGCTGCGATTTGGGCAAAAATAGCCGCGTAATTCAGCTCACCCTGATCCGGGGGGCCACGGTCGGGCACGGATGCAAACTGGATATGGCCGATGAACCGCTGTAGATCGCCGAGCCGGGTCATGACATCGCCCTCAGTCCGTCCCACGTGATAGCAATCGAACATAAGCTTGAGGGTAGGGACCCCGATTTTTTCGATGATCGTGCGCGCCTGATCGGTGGTTGTCAGGAAATAGCCTGGCGCGTCATGGCGGTTTAGCGGTTCAATCAAGATTTTTCGGTCAGTCTGTGTTGTCGCGTAAACGAGGTTGGCCTCAAAAGTCTGACGTGCCTCATTCCCGCTGGCAAAGCCGGCCATGACGTGGATCGCCTGCGCATCGACCGCATCGGCATATTGAATAGCCTGATCAATCGTTCCGCGCGCCTCGGTCTCGCGCCCGGGCAGCGCAGCGAGGCCGTTTTCGCCCGGGTTCCCGCGCAGGGTGTTGAGGCCAAGCATAGGCAGGCCAGTGGCATCAAGTGCGGCACGCACGTCCTTGGCGGGAACATCATAGGGCCAGTGACACTCAACAGCGTCAAAGCCTGCGGCGTGGGCTGCATGGATCGCCTCAGGAAGCGATCGGTCGGTCCAGAGAAAGCCGAGATTGGCGGAAAATCGGGTCATGTATCCCAAGCTACATCAAATTTGGTCACCACCCGGGAAATCTGGTCTGGTGTAAGGGCTTGCGCGGGAAGGCCGCGCATCATCAACGCAAGCCGCGCGGTGGCTTCGAGCTCTTCAATCGCATTGCACGCGGCCTCCACGGTCTTGCCTGCGACAACAGGCCCGTGATCTGCCAGCATGACGGCGGCGCGATTGCCCGCGAGTCCGCGCACGGCGTCCCCCATCGCCGGGTCGCCGGGCACGAAGAAAGGCAGCAACTTCACGCGGCCCAATTGCATGATCGCGTAGGGGGTCAAAGTGGGCAGAAAACAGTCTTCGTCACTGTCGGGCAAAAGCGACAGGGCCACCGAATGGCACGCATGAAGGTGGACCACCGCGCCTGCGGCGCTGCGCGTGTCGTAAAACGCCGTATGCAGAGGCATTTCTTTGGTGGGCGAGTCGCCGTCGATCAGCGCTCCGCCCGCATCGAACCGGCTGAGGCGCGCGGGGTCCAGGCGGCCGAAACTGGTGCCTGTGGGCGACACAAGAAGCCCACCGTCGTCGGTGCGCGATGCGATATTGCCGGTGGACCCATGGGTCAGGCCGCGTTCAAACAACGATTTTGCCAAAAAGCAGATGCTTCCGCGCAGTTTCGCCTCGCTCATGTGCCCAGTACCCTTGCCGCTTTTTCAAAGAAATCCTCGACGCCGAAGTTCCCTGATTTGAGCGCCACCACAAGCTGTGGTCCTGCCCGGAGCGCGGGGACACCGGGGTCAATCTCAGGCCCGACCGCCAGTTCCTCAAGGTCCAGTGCCTCCACAACCGCACCCGAGGTTTCGCCCCCTGCAGTAATGATACGTTTCACGCCTGCGGCGACGGCCTTACGTGCAAGTTCGGCAAAAAATCCCTCGATGGCGTTGGCAGCTTCCTCGCGACCAAATCGCGTTTGCACGTCCTTCACGACCTCAGGATCGGCAGAGCTGTAGACCAGCGGCTGCCCTCCGGCCGCCAGCGCCCAATCAAGAAACGCGTCAGGCGTGGTGCGCTGTTCAAGAATATCTTCGGCTGTTACCTCATGTGCCGGATGCCGCGCGGCGTGATATTTCACCTGCGCACGTGTAGAAGCCGAACATGACCCCGAAATTGCCAGGAGCCGCCCCGCCTGTCCCGTCCATGACGGTGTGCCGGGTAGACAGCCGAAATTGCGCGGCAGTCCAAGGGCAACACCCGACCCGCCGGTCACCAGCTTGAGGTCGGCCGCGGCATGCCCGATCTCCAGAAGGTCTTCGTCGCGGATCGCATCGACAATAATATGGCGCTTGCCCGCGGCGTGCTGCGCATCAAGCGCTGCGGAAATGGCCGCGGCACCGGCAAAGACGGATGGGGCCGCCACATGACCCACATTGTTCCTGCTTTGCAACGCAAGCCAGCGGCGCAGATCGGGATCGGTCATCGGCGTCAGCGGATGAACCTGCATGCCCGACTCGCTCAGCAGCCTGTCGTTGACAAAAAGATGTCCCTGATAGACCGCGCGCCCTGTGCCCGGAAAAGCCGGGCAGCAAATCACATGATCCGCACCCAGCGCATCCGCAAGCGCGTCTGCGACAGGGCCGATATTGCCCTCAGGCGTCGAATCGAAGGTGGAGCAGTATTTGAAGAAGAACTGCGTGCAGCCTTGATCCTTTAGCCAGTCAAGGGCTGCAAGCGATTGTGCAACCGCATCGGCGGGTTTGATAGAGCGGGATTTGAGCGAGACAACGCCGGCTTCGACCTCTGCCGCTGCGCGTGTCGTCGGGATACCGCTATATTGTGTCTGACGTCAGCGCCGATGGGACAGTTTAGGGTGATTTGATAAGAGAGGGTTTCTGGCACATCGTAACCACCAAGGAGTGGAGATGAGACAGAAACCCGGAACACGCAAAAGCCACGGCGAGAA
>Ga0316205_10003588_pt1 | contig 14512 bp, 14 predicted proteins | sample 3monthpyrite_MG_FD_204941 | JGI IMG/M metagenome (GOLD analysis project Ga0316205, IMG submission 204941) | Microbial mat bacterial communities from mineral coupon in-situ incubated in ocean water Damariscotta River, Maine, United States -... | ecosystem: Environmental > Aquatic > Marine >... | reverse complement strand
AGCGGCTTCAGGTGCCATGGCGCCGTGGCGTACCGTCCAGGCGCGGCTTTCCTTGGGCCCGGAGGTGAAGAACGTAATCAGGTCGAGCAGGTGGTGACCTGCGCGAATGACCCGCGCCAACCCGGTTTCGCTGAGGCCAAGGGCTTCCAGAAACTCGGCTTTTTCGACTTCATCACCCAAGGAAGAGACCTCTTCCTCGATCTTTGCCGAGATGACAACGGCTTCTGCCCCTTGCCCGGCAGCCATTTCAGCAACCCTGGCTGAAAACGCGTTGCCGTCAGCCGCCGCGTCTTCTTCAACGTTGCACGCATACAGAACAGGTTTGGCGCTCAGGAGCTGGAGCATACGAAAGGCTTTTAGCTCATCATCACTGACGTCGAGTTTCCGCGCCGGCACGCCTTCTCTTAAAAGTCCCAGCGCGCGTTCGATAATCGCCAATTGAAGCTTGGACTCTTTATCACCACCCTTCGCTTTTTTCTCAAGCGGCGTGATACGTTTTTCAAGGCTTTCCAGGTCGGCCAGCATCAGTTCCGTCTCGACCGTTTCCGCATCACGGATCGGGTCAATTCCGCTTTCAACATGGGTGATGTTTTCGTCTTCGAAGCAGCGCAACACATGAACAATCGCATCAACTTCGCGAATGTTCGCCAGAAACTGGTTGCCCAGCCCTTCGCCCTTGCTGGCACCCCTGACCAGACCTGCAATATCAACAAATTCCATCTGCGTCGGCACAAGGCGTGCCGATTTGGTGATGGCCGAAATCTTGTCCAGCCGTTCATCGGGCACAGCGACCCGCCCCGTATTGGGTTCAATCGTGCAAAACGGGAAATTGGCTGCTTCGGCACTTGCGGTTGCCGTCAGTGCGTTAAACAGCGTCGATTTGCCGACGTTGGGCAGACCAACAATGCCACAATTGAAACCCATTATTCGGTATCCTTCTTGATTTCAGTATCCGTCTTCACGGGTTGCTTTGGTTTTGGCGGTTTCATCACCAATGCGACCCTGGTCATGAACCCGGCGTCATCGCCATCCATCAACACACGTATATTTTCGGCCAGTGTCGGCATCAGCTTATCAAGCCAGTCCTGATCTTCCCTGGCGAAATCCTTGAGCACATGACCGACGACTTTGGCCTTGTCGCCCGGATGCCCTATCCCTAACCGGACCCTGGCGTAATCAGCGCCGATATGAGCGTGAAGAGAGCGCAAACCATTGTGTCCGCCATGCCCACCACCACGTTTGACACGGATTTTACCCGCCGCCAGATCAAGTTCATCATGAAAAACGATAATGTCTTCGGGGTGGATTTTATAAAACGCCATGGCCGCCTGAACAGAGCGGCCGGATTCGTTCATATAGGTGGTCGGTTTCAGGACCAGAACCTTTTCTGTCCCGATCTTGCCTTCCGTCAGCTCGCCCTGGAACTTTGCCCGAAACGGGGCAAAGGAATGGCGGCGGACGATTTCGTCCACCGCCATAAATCCGATGTTGTGCCGATTTTTGGCGTATCCCGATCCGGGATTGCCGAGGCCGACCAACAAAAGCACGACTGAGCTCCTTCGCTACACTGCGAAATTTCCAGATTAGTCTTCCGACTCTTCGTCTTCGGACTCTTCTGCATCGCCGTCGACTGCTGCGCCCTCTTCGCCCTCTTCGCCTTCTTCTGCATCCGGGTCTTCGTCAACAACGACGGTCGGTGCGGCGATGGTGGCAATGGTGAAATCACGATCTGTAATCGTCAGTTCAACATCATCCGGCAGGGTGATGGCACTGATGTGAACACTATCACCAACTTCAAGGCCAGTCAGATCAAGCGGAATGCTTTCCGGAATGCTTTCCGGGTTGCACCGAAGTTCGATGCTGTGACGAACGATGTTAAGAACACCACCCTGGCGAAGGCCTGGACATTCTTCTTCGTTCTCGAAAGCAACGTTAACTTCGATAACCAGACGTGTTTTCTTGCTAAAGCGCATGAAATCAACATGAATTGGACGGTCTGTAACCGGATCCAGTTGAAGGTCACGAGCGAGAACACGGTGCGTTGAGCCTCCTGCTTCGATTTCATAAACGCTGGAAAAGAACCCAGGACCACGAATTTGGCGCTGAAGATCAAGGGGATCAATTGAGACCAGAACCGGGTCTTGCTTGTTACCATAAATAACAGCGGGAACACGACCAGCCCGGCGGGTTGCACGGGCTGCCCCCTTACCTGCCCGATCTCGCGTTTCAACCGCGAGAGAAACGACGTTTGCCATTTTAAAAACTCCTATAAAACTATATTGGCCTGCCTCCAGGGGTGCTGGGGCCTGATAACGCCCTATACGGGCGCGCGCATACATACTCGCCTTGGCGGGCGGGGTCAATCAGACAAATGTGTTATATTCTTTAGTCGAACAGGGTGGAAACCGACGATTCATCACTGATTCGCTTCATGGCTTCGGCAATCAGCGGCGCGATGGTCAACTGTTCCATATTATGCGACACCCGCATCGCTTCCGTTGCCTGAATACTGTCAGTTGTGACCAGACGATCCATAGGTGATGCACTGACCCGGGCGACGGCGCCACCGGAGAGTACGCCGTGTGTGACATAAGCCGAAACGGACGTTGCCCCGGCCTCACTTAAAGCCACGGCGGCATTACACAATGTGCCTGCCGAATCGACGATATCATCGACAAGAATGGTGGCCCGGCCTTCGACGTTACCAATAATGTTCATAACCTCGGAAACACCTGCTTTTTCACGACGTTTATCAATAATCGCCAGATCAGCACCCAGACGTTTTGCCAGACCACGTGCCCGGACAACACCACCAACATCGGGGGACACAATCACAAGCTCCTGACCCGCATAACGTTCTTCAATATCGCGGCGCATAACAGGAGCCGCGTAAAGGTTATCTGTCGGAATATCGAAAAAACCCTGAATTTGCCCGGCGTGCAGATCAAGGGTCAAAACCCTGTTCGCACCAGCTTCGGTAATAAGATTCGCTACCAACTTGGCCGAGATAGGTGTGCGAGGCCCAGATTTCCGGTCCTGACGTGCATATCCGAAATATGGTATGACCGCCGTGATGCGCTGAGCCGAGCTGCGACGCAAAGCATCACAGGTGACCAGTAGTTCCATCAGGTTATCGTTCGCCGGATACGAGGTCGACTGAATGACAAAAACGTCCTCACCGCGGATGTTTTCTTCAATCTCGACAAAAATTTCCATATCCGAAAACCGGCGGATGCTGGCATTCGTGAGCGGAAGATTGACGTAGGCTGAAATGGCTTCGGCGAGAGGACGGTTACTGTTGCACGCAATGATTTTCATCGGATCGGCATACCCCGGATAAAGAAACTTCGGCCCCTCAATGGTCCCCAGGATCATCGGCGAAAGGGGCTTAACGCCTGATGAGACGGCGGAAATTTAGCAGTGTCATCAGGGACTGTAAATGGACTCATTTAGTCATTTATTGTCCCGGCGGGGGTGCACGTCCGGGAACACGCGGCAACACAGGTGGATCAGCGAATTTTACAGCCCCCACCTGGCGTTGCTTGCCGGTATCATCAAACATTTCACGAATACCGTTCACGGCCGCATTGGATACGATATCTGCAACGCGCCCCCATTCGCCGTCCAGGCTACCGGCGATAACTGCGTTTTCCTGAACCGCCTGTCCAACTTCGTCCCCATTAATCGTATTTACCCGCCATACAATGCGCGCCTGCTGACGCCCGTTGACAGGTGGCCCAACAACAACCCGTCCCTTAACCTCATAAGCCGCCTGCCTCGGATCTTCGGTGACCGTCATATCTTCACCGCGCATGATCTTTTTGATCGAACTTGTCAGGACTTCGTTGCCGTCACCGGGGGCTCCCGTGACCACCCGTATAAGAAATGATGGCCGCCCCCAGACAACCGGTTTCAAATCCGTATTATCCGGAACTTGGGAAGCTTCCTGCATGGACTCGGCTGTCGGTTCAATCGGGGATTCGACCTCGTCCTTCATCATGCTGTCCAGTCCCGGCATCTCTGTAAGGTCTTCGGCTGTTGACGCTTCTTCGGCTTGTTTCATACCCCGCGGGAGCAACCTGACGGGTGCTTTCGGTTGCTCAGGTGCAACGCCAACGTCTTCAGGCGTTAAAGTATCCATCAAAGGAGAACTCGGCTCCTCGCTGATTTGCTCGGGTAAATTCATCATCCCGGGCTCATCAATAGCGACCGGGCTGACCGGTTCGGCCTCCATCGCTGGCATTCCGGCTTTTGATGATGGCGTGACTTCAACCGATTGCGAACTCCCCGTCGGTGTCGAAATCCGCTCTGACGGCGGCATGGCAACATCCTGTGTTACCGTCAACGGACCAACATTATCCGCAACCATGCCAACGACATATGGCTCCGCTTCAGCAAGGATCAGGTTGACCGCCTCAACACCGGCCTCTTTCCATAGAAGATTATCAACAACGACTTCATGACTGGCACGCGCCACTGTTTCGCCGTATGGCGCAAGTATTTCCCAATCCGCAGTTACCCATGAAACCGAGCCACGCTTTCGGATTTCAGAGATGCGTCCGACAATCGTTGGGCCCTGGGTATTAGGCTTTTGCGAAATGACAGCGGGTCTGGCGGCATCCCTGAGGGAGGCTGCAATCGCATCCGCCAGAATCAGTTTCGCCGACCCCCGCACACCCTCAACAGGCAGAACAAAAATAATATTTGTAGTCTCCGCAAGCGGCGCACGGGTACGGTATTCGCTCACGCTCACTGGTGGCGAACTGGCAGTTTCGGAACATCCGACAAGCACCATACTCAAGGGCAGGAGCCATCGTGCGACGTTACAACTGGGCCGCATTAGCTCTTTTCCGATTCGATATCATTAGAACACAACCCAATTCTGGCCCGTATTCCTTCTCCCGCGACGGTTAAGAAAAACCTGTTCATCAAGCCCCCCTGCACCGCCAGATTTATTACCGTTCATACATCTCTGAACGAACAAGACTGTATCAGCATGTCATCCGGTTTTCACGAAAAACGGCCTCGCCTCAAAAGTATTTACCCTGTGTCGATTTGCTGCCCCTGTTTCAATAAAGTCAGCCGCCCTTATTAAACCCACCTATTGAGGGGTCAATGAGGGAGGCGGAATTAGTCCGATGCCGTTCGAGTTCGGCGCAGGAAGAGCATTGGAAAGTGGCTGTTTTCCCGCACTTAACGGCTTTTTGGCCTGAACCAGCAGAAGGTTTCTGATCCCACTGACAGCGGCCATGGAAATCATCACTGCTGATTGTCCCCAACGACCATCGAAAGTCCCCGCAGGGACCTTGTTACGTTGCCTGGCCTGACCAATTTCATTCCCATCCAGATCAGCCACCGTCCAGATAATTTCTACCTTCTGCTGACCCGATTCGGGCGAATCGAGACGGACCTGGCCTTTCAGAATATGCGCTGCCAGTTCTTTATCCTTCACCAGAACGACACCTGCATCTCCAAGGGCAAATGCAATCGAGCGGGTCAGCGAGAAATTCCCGTCACCGGGCGCATCGGTTATTGGCTTCACCCACAAGCCGGTTTGCATTTTTGTTCCAGGCTGTATTTGCGCCTCTTCACCGAGCATCATTTTGGCGACGGCACCTGCTGTACGCTCTCCGATTTCACGTATCACCTTGGGCGACCCGTAATCCCACTCAAACGCGTTTCCAGTTACCGGCTCATAGTGGATGCCTGCTGACTTCCCGTCACGTGTACTCAAAACCCACTTGATTTGCCGCCTGGCTGTACCGGCTGGCACGTCCGCGCTCAATTCAACCCAACCGTCCAGAATGTACTGGCTGGTTCCCTTGTCGTCGGAATAGGCAACAATGTCATAAGACAGTATTCTTTCAACCACAGACTGGGCCAGCAGTTTCGACATGGGGATCGACGTCCCATAGACGGGATTTACAGCGACATCGGCAGGTATCCCTTTTTCAACAAGAGGGTTGGCCACAGATTTATCCGCACGCATGAACGGTCTGGGTATCGGGCCGCAAGCCGACAGAAAAGTGACCATCAAAAGCAAACTGAGCGTGATCGGACTGTAGATGGTTTTCATGGGTTTAGGTTATCACACAAGTCGCCAACATTCCCGCGAACAGCAGCAAAATAAACAACGCCAGATGAGGCATCGCCCTATTTCACAACAAGCGACAGTGGTGCACTGGACAGGCGCTCATGACTGCTTTCAGTCACCAGCACCGTTTCACCCAAACTCATCGCCAGTTTATCTTTTCCGTTCATGATGATCATATGACAGAAAATCACCATGCCCGGCTGGAATTCGACCGGATTGTCCGCATACATCATCGGCCAGTCCATCCAGTTTGGCGCAAATGTGGTGCCAAGACTGTAACCGCAGGCGTTCAGTTTATGGTCCCCCATACCTAACCCGTCAAGAACCCGGCAATGGGCCTGAAAGGCATCACCAAGCGTATGTCCCGGCGCCACTTTTTCCTTAACAGCTTCCAGCGCATCGGCTGCTGCCGAATGCATGGAAACATGCTGCGGGTCTGGCGTTCCCGTAATAAAAGTACGCATCATGGCGGCATGGTAATGGCGATACGCCCCCGCCCATTCGAGTGTCAGCTGATCGTTTGTGTCCAGGTTCCTGCGGCCCGAATAATATCGGCACAGCAAAGCTTTTTCACCAGAACCTACAATAAATTCATTGCCCGGATAATCACCGCCACCTTCGAATATGGCACCTTGCATAGCAGACAGAATTTTCCCTTCAAACGCGCCGGGTTCCGTCAGTTCAACAGCCGCATCATAAGCGTCATCAGCAAGGTTCCCGGCTTTACGCACGTATTCAATTTCCGCCGGGCTTTTGATCACACGAATGTGGCTGACAAGATCGGACGCATCGGCAAGATCACAAAACCCGTCAAGCGCAAGGCTTAGCCGTTGCCCGTTTCGGGCCGTCAAACCATAGGCTTCCCATTCAACACCAAGGCGCTTTCCGTGCAGCCTGTATTCTTCAAGAATGGCCTTCAATTCACCCGCCGGGCTGGCATCGGGGTGATCTACCCATATGCGGACATCTTCAATCATGGATGTCAGGGCCGCTTGCAGGCGGTCTGCTGAACGTGTCAGCAAGGTCATTCGCCCGTCCTGTCCAAGATAGAGACACTGGAAAAATACAAACCCGAAAGTGTCGTAGCCCGTCAGGTAGTGCATGCTTTCCTGGCGAAATATCAACATTCCATCAAGTCCGTCTCTGGCCATTGATGCGCAGACCCGCTGGCGGCGATCCGCCAGTTCTGCTTCTGAAAAATGAAGTGTCATTTGTTAATCATCCATTCAATACAATTGCCGACAACCCACGTCCGTAATCGGCCTCATTCAGGTGTGTTGCACGCCTGTAACTATAAAACCTTGTCTCATCCGTATAGGTATCAATGGCGACGTCATCAATCCGCCCAATGTCGCACGATGATAAACGTGCACTGACATACCCGGACAGGTCAAAAAGGTGATGATTTTCTTTCGATGACGGCTTGAAGTAAGAAGCATTCGTTTCCTGCCCTGCAATAAAAGCATCAAAAAACTCCGGTCCCACTTCGTATGAAGGCTGTCGAATACAGGGTCCGATTACTGCCGTAATACTGTTTCGGCTGGCCCCTTGCTGCTCCATCACCTGCACGCAGTTCTCGAGCACCCCGCCAAAGGCACCCCGCCAGCCCGCGTGCGCCGCGCCGATCACGCCGTTATCCGCATCAGCAAACAATACAGGTGTGCAATCGGCAGTCATGACACCAATCACCAAATCGGGCCTGGTGGTTACAATGGCGTCCGCCTTTGGCCTGTCATTAACGTCCCAGGGCGTTTCTGTAATGGCGACATCAGGGGAGTGGACTTGATAAACCGTGTTTAAATCAGCTGCCGTCAGTCCAAAATTCGACATGGCGCGATTGCGATTCTCGCGAACGGTTCCCGGGTCATCGCCGGAACCGTAACCGCAATTCAACGATCCCAAAACACCTTTACTAACCCCGCCCTGGCGCGTGAAGAAGCCATGTTTCACGTTTTTACTCTGGTCCAAAGCGTCTGAAATTATCATCAAAAATTATCCGCTATTCCACAAACCCTACAGGAGGCTCCAGGTCCGGGCAGGTCACTGCCAGCACCTTGAACAGGTCACCCATTCCGTCGCTGTTAATCAAGCGCTCATAGCCTGCACGAACCATCGCCGCCTGATCGGGCGTGGCACCCGCCAGCAACCTCTCGGCCCGCTCCTCAATACCAAGGGCGCGCAAAAAATCACCCTGCGTCAATGGCCCGTATGTTTTGGCCCCGGCATCTTCAGCAATTTCCGCCAATGCGGCAAAATCAACATGCGTCGTTAAATCCGCCTTGCCCGGTTCCAGAAGCACGTCCGCGAAAGCGTGATCTTTGACCGCCTGCAACGTATCACCGACACCTCTTTTGATATGACCATAATCAATAACCAACGCTGCCCCCTGACCCGTACCCAGGCGTTCTGCTATCGAGCGCATATAGTTTAATGACACAGGCGACACTTCGACAATGCTGCCGGGTTCGGATGTGTTTAAAGATTGAGGTACCAGCGGGTTAACCAGTTGCGGTGCTGACAGGCCAAATTGCAAACTTCCGTCAGCAGGTTCCGATCCGATCAAGCGTTCGCACCAGCCATCATCATTGCGCTGGAACTGGCGAATCGGCAAAGCATCGAAGAACTCGTTCGCGACAATAAGCGTCGTCCCTTCGGGAACGTCATTGATATGGTTGTGCCATTCAGGGTTATAACTGCTGAGCTGCTGACGCTGGGCTTCGCGCAACACCGGACTGGTTTCCACCAGATGGAGGTGAATGGCTTCCGAGAACCCCGGAACCCCTTTTGCCACACGAAGCGCATCGCTCATCAAGGTGCCGCGCCCTGGGCCCAGTTCGACCAGATTGACCGGGCTTGGTTTTTCCATGGTCAGCCATTCAATGGCGCACCAGAGCCCGACCAATTCGCCAAACATCTGCGATATTTCAGGTGCCGTGATGAAGTCACCGCCCCTCCCGAAAGGGTCTTTGCCCATATAATACCCATATTTCGGATTAGACAGGCATTCCTCCATATATTCCGAAACCGTCATTGCCCCTTCCAGAGCAATACGGCGCTGGAGATGCTCAAGAAGGCCGCTCATGGTTTTGCTGGTTTGGCACGGATAATGAGGTAAGCACCAGCCAGAAACATCGGTAAAGACAGCCACTGTCCCATGGTGCTTCCCAACAGCAAAAAGCCGATATGGGCATCAGGCTCGCGGAACAATTCAACGAAAGCACGGGCCGCCGCATAACCTGCGATAAACACCCCCGTTGTCGCACCGGTGCGGTTCCTGAAACTTTCATTGCGCCAGACCAGATTGACAATGACAAATAACACAATCCCTTCAAGGGCCGCTTCATAAATCTGGCTCGGGTGTCGCGGGTCCGGCCCGCCGTTGGGGAATATCACACCCCAGGGAACATCGGTCACACGCCCGACCAATTCCTCATTGATGAAATTGGCAATGCGCCCGAAAAACAGGCCGATGGGCGCAACGCACGAGACGGCGTCGGCAAAACGTAATGCCGGGATTTCACGCCTGCGCGTGAACACGATACCAGCGACGACAACGCCCAGGAAACCGCCGTGAAAAGACATCCCGCCCTGCCAGACGAACAGCATCTGCATTGGATTATCGAGATAATAACCCAGTTTATAAAAGAGGATGTACCCAAGACGCCCGCCCAGAATAACCCCGAGCACGGCCCAGGTCAGGAACTCATCGGCATCTTCAGGCTTCATGAATATTGGTAAACGTAGCGCAAGCCTTTTCAGATACCAGATCCCCAGCATGAGCCCCGCTATATAGGCCAGTGCATACCAGCGAATGGCGAAGGGCCCAACCTGAAAAATAATCGGGTCAATAACGGGAAAGGGGATGGCTAACATCATGATCAACGATAGGGGTCGTTATGGTTGAGATAATCACAAACATACGCCCGCACCCCGTCTTCCAGCGATGTCATCGGCGCATCGTAACCTGCGCCGCGAAGGCGGGCCATCGGGGCTTCAGTGAAGTACTGGTATTTTTCGCGGATATCTTCCGGCGTGTCGATAAAATCAATTTGCGGGTCCTTATCAAGAGACGCATAAACCGCACCCGCCAGATCGGCAAAACTTCTGGCTTTTCCGGTACCGCAATTAAACAGGCCGTTAACGTCTTCATGGCTCAGTAGCCAGAGCACGATATTCACGCAATCGCCGACCCAGATAAAATCGCGCAACTGCCCGCCATCTTCGTAATCCGGGTGATGGGATTTAAAAAGCCTGCACGTTTCCCCCGCTTTGGCGACTGGAAAGACCTGGGAGACCACGCTTGCCATGCGGCCCTTGTGATATTCATTGGGGCCGTAGACGTTGAAAAATTTAAGGCCAGCCCATTGGCGCGGTCGCGGCGCACCGGTCTCAATCAATCTGGCGACCCGGCGGTCAAACAGATGTTTGCTCCAGCCATACGGGTTCATGGGGCGAAGGTTCGCCAGAAATTCAGAACTGCCATCATCCTCAAATCCCTGATCGCCATCGCCATAGGTCGCGGCTGAGGACGCGTAAATAAAACGGGTTTCGTTGGCCGTGCACCAGTTCCAAAGGGTCATGGAAAGCTGGAAGTTATTCTCAAGAATCAGATCGGCATCGCGTTCCGTCGTCGCCGAAATCGCTCCCATATGGATAACCGCTTCGATATCCGAAGCATGGTCATTCAGAAACGCATCCAGACGATCCGGATGAACGATGTCAAACAACTCGCGCCTGGCAAGATTGCGCCATTTATCTTCGTCACCCAGCCGGTCGGCCACAACGACGGGGCCAAGCCCGTTTTCAGCCAGCTGCGCCACAATGTTTGACCCGATAAATCCGGCACCGCCTGTCACCACATACATGAATTTCCCCTCACGACCTATCGGTTCATATAGGCAATTACAGCAATCTCCGCAAGTCGGGCGCGGGCGATCTGACGGGCCAATCAAAAGAAATGCCATCAATGTCTCGCGCCACATGGAGGAGTTATCCGCAAGAGGCTCACGCTTAGCGCCAATAGAACGTAAAAGCCGTTCCGCAGCGACTATGTTATCTTCAGCAATGTGGATGAAAATTTCGGTTAAATCAGCTTCAGCCTGATCAAGCATGTGCTGGATATCCGCTCGAAGCGCTTTCAATCTTTGTGCTCATGTCGTCATTGTGTGGTTTTTTGTGGTCTGCGGGAAAATATAAATCATGAACCGTGTTATTAGCCGGGCACATGCTTGCCCCGGTCGGGCGCGGGCATCATAATATGACCGACAATTTCTGGAAAGGTGACCTCATGCAGACGACCAACCGGTTTCTTGATGATTTGGCGAAAGTGGCGAACGGTGCGGTTTCGACCATGAGCGGCATCAAAGGTGAAATCGAAGCGATGATTCGCCAGCGCATGGACAGCATTGTAGCGGACATGGATCTGGTTTCCCGTGACGAATTTGACGCCGTTAAGGCGATGGCGGCGAAAGCGCGAACCGAACAGGAAAAGCTGGAAAAACGCCTGGCCGGGCTTGAAGCCAGGCTTGGTGTGAAAGATACGCCGAAAACAAAAAAAGCCGCCAGCTCCGCCAAGCCCAGGAAAACGGCTGCAAAAGCACCGTCCAAAAAGGCAAAAAACCCAAAGAAATAGCCATTATTTTACGCTAACTCGCCTCCTCGTCATGCGCCAGGGCATCCGTGTGCGCTTCTTTATCCACAAAAAAATGTCCCCATAGATCAGTTCTCCCTTGAACCCGTGACTCGGTTCAAGCAGACTATACCTTGTGGTGATTGGAACAGGTTCCACAACATTTTGGATATACCACTAAATATAGTGGTTTTCATCAAAAACGTGATAGAGCCGTTTCCGGTCCGTAGATTGATCAGCACCTTCGGGGCTAGTTAGGGGGAACAGATCATGCAGAGCCTGGATTCCACTCAAGAATTTCAAGCAGAAAACCCACTCGACATTGTTGAACAGATTGTCGAGTACAACGAGTGGATGTCCGACCGGCGCAGCGATCAGGAAATGGCCGTTCAGGTGCCGGGAACATGGTGCGACTACAGTCTTTATTTCGCCTGGAATGAAGAGATTGATGCGCTTCACTTCACCTGCGCTTTTGATATGCGAATTGCAGACGATCAAAAACCACGGGTTTACGAGCTGTTAGCGCGGGTCAATGACCGCTTGTGGCTTGGTCATTTTGGCATGTGGGAAGACGAAGGCCTGCCGATGTTTCGTCACGCCCTCCCCCTTCGCGGTGCCCGTGGCCCGGCGATTGAACAGATGGAAGATCTGGTCGAAACAGCAATCCTCGAATGCGAACGGTTTTATCCGGCCTTTCAGTATGTCATCTGGGGCGGCAAGGAAGCCGAAGATGCCATCGCGTCCGCCATGATCGATACCGTCGGCGAAGCGTAAACCCGATGAAAGGTCCCCTTCTTCTCGCCGGATGCGGCAAAATGGGTGGTGCCATGCTTGAAGGCTGGCTTGAACGCGGCCTGTCACCAACCGGGGTTTTTATTGTTGATCCCGGTCCGGCAGCAAGCGCCCTGAATGATCAATTCGGCGTCACTGTTGTATCCTCACCTGATGATCTTCCGGATGACCTGGTCCCGACAGTCGTGATTTACGCGGTTAAACCGCAGATGATGGATGCCGTCGCCCCGGCCTACGCCCGGTTCAATGGCCCCGATACCGTCTTTTTGTCCATCGCCGCTGGCAAGACCATTGCCTACTTTGAAAACCATATTGGCAGCCCGGCAGCCCCGGCAGCCATCGTACGCGCCATGCCAAACACACCGGCAGCTGTGCGCCGTGGCATTACAGTTGCCTGCCCGAACAGCCACGTCAGCGACGTCCAGAAACAGTTCAGTGATGATCTGCTTCAGGCCGTGGGTGAGGTTGAATGGGTCGAAGACGAGGGCATGATTGATGCCGTGACCGCCTTATCCGGTGGCGGCCCGGCGTATGTGTTCCTGCTAACCGAATGCATGGCACAAGCTGGGCTTGATGCGGGCCTGCCCGAAGACCTTGCCAACAAATTGGCACGGGTAACGGTTTCAGGTGCCGGGGAATTGATGCGCCAATCACCGGAAGACCCGGCAACCCTTCGCAAAAACGTCACCAGCCCGGCGGGCACCACGGCGGAAGCGCTGGCTGTTTTAATGGCCGATGACGCCTGGCAGCCCCTAATGACAAAAGCCATCGCCGCTGCGACGGCGCGCTCGAAAGAACTGGCGGGTTAATCCCCTATCAAATCGAACTTTCTAAAACTGAAATCCGTTTTCGCAAATTACCGACAACTTCCGTGATTTCAGAGGTCGCCTTCGCCGTCTGACCTGAAAGGTTTTTAACCTCGCCAGCGACCACAGCGAATCCTTTTCCCGCTTCGCCAGCGCGCGCAGCTTCAATTGTTGCGTTCAGGGCAAGAAGGTTTGTCTGCTTGGCGATAGCCCCGATTTGTTCGGCAACCGAGCCAACCCGGTTAATCTCGATCACAAGTTCGCTAATTTCTTCCGCTATCTGTTTCGCTGTATCATCAAGTAGCGCGGGTGAGACGTCGATGGCTTCCTGGGTCGGAGCCGAAGCAAGGCCTGGTGTCGACGCTGGAGCCAACGGAGCCGATGATGCCTGTGGCGCAGCTTTTCCTTCTGCCGCATCAATCATTGTTTGCGATATAAAGGTATAGGCATCAATCCAGGCATCGCGAACTGCATCCGTGAACTCATTTCCCAATCCCTGTTCAAGGGTCCAGATCAAGGCATGGGCAACCGTGGTATAGTGATATTCCTTAACCCCGTAACTTGCATGGCGAACACCCAGTTCCTGGATTGTCGGCAATACTTTTTCAGGGGTTTTCAAACCGCTGACGGCGGCCCCCAATGCAGCCATCAACTTTTGTCCCTGCTCTGCAATATCACCTTTGAACATGGGTCGCAATTTAGGGTCGATCTCGAAAAGGCGCTGGTAAAACATCTCAGCAGCCTCTTCTTTCATCGGAACAATTTTACCAAAGGTCTCCTGGACAAGCGCAATTTGATCGGGCGTCATATAGTGTGTTCCATTTATTGTCTTGAGCTTATTTGCCAAAGATTATTGTTAGAATTCAAAAAGGCAGGTTTAAGATAAACGAAGAAAGTTCCGGGTCAAAATAATTCGAATATCTGGCTGTAAGTTTAACCTGTAGGCGGCCCTATTTTTCTTCCTGATTTTTCCGCGCAATTGCCTCAACCAGCCGCCCAATCTCATGCTGGACGGAAATTTCGCGTTGCGAGGTGATATCCAGGTCACGGTCTTCAAAAGTATCCACGCCCGGATGCGCATCCTGCCATTCGGCAATTCGTGCATCACGTTCATAAACAAGTTCCTCAATATGAGGCCGGAATAACTGGACCATATTGGTGATCCAGATATTGGTCGCCAACGACGGGTGG
>Ga0316205_10003587_pt1 | contig 14515 bp, 12 predicted proteins | sample 3monthpyrite_MG_FD_204941 | JGI IMG/M metagenome (GOLD analysis project Ga0316205, IMG submission 204941) | Microbial mat bacterial communities from mineral coupon in-situ incubated in ocean water Damariscotta River, Maine, United States -... | ecosystem: Environmental > Aquatic > Marine >... | reverse complement strand
GATGTTGGCTTCTTTCGCTGTCTACTAATTACTCATGGCAAAGGCGAGAGAAGCCAACATCCTGCAAAACTCAAAAGTTATGTCAATCATTGGTTAAAGCAAATAGAACAGGTGATTGCATTTCATTCTGCGCTACCAAAACATGGCGGCGCAGGATCTGTTTATGTGTTATTGAAAAAACCTAAGGAAAACAGAAAAATCAATCAAATCAAATATGAATAATATTTTAAGATGCTAGTTAAGTCTTAATTATTATTAAGCGCTTTATTGATCTCTTCTTCGTCTAGCGCCTTTTGAGTTTCTATTTTCAAGTCTCCCATACGAATCACCTCAAACTCACCGTCTTTAGGCATACGTTCGCTAACATGTACAAGACCCTTTTCATCAGTCCATCGATACATCATTCGCTCAGCAGTTCTTGCGCTTTCTAGTCCACCCTGATTAATTTTATCGCCAGCAAAAATAACCATAATATCCTCAGACAGATTACTTAAATTTCCACCATATTGATATTTTTCCCAGGCAACGCTAACCTGCCCAAAGTCTCGACCGCCAAACATTTGCAATCCTGCAACAATCACAATAAACAAAATGAGTATCACAACGAATTTTTTTAACATTTTCACTCCTTGTACCATTCAATTAAATATCGTTCAATTTCACGATATTTTTTTATCAATATTTGATTAACAATGTAGAGGGTAAGTTACCACTTTCAAAGAACGAAAGAAAGCAGGGCCGATTTATTATCCGAGCTAGGTCAAATTGGAACGGATTGGGTCAAATATGGAATGATCGGCTTGTATGATTGTCAGCCGCTTGATTGTATTTTGATTTTGACCGTCTACTAATTTTGCTGTGCCATGTCGCTGAACATATGGCGCCAAACCACAAAATCCGAATGTTCAGCTTCAATGAGTTCGAAGCCTGCTAAATATTCATCATCGGACAATTGCTCAATCCACTTTACCTGACCAGTGAGAAGAAATTTGTAACCGCCGCTTTCAAAGGAAATCAACAATTCCAGTATCGAATCGTTAATAAAGGGATATTTAGCATGGATTTTTAGTCCGTCCTTTGATATATCCTTTGTAGTGCATTCTAAAATGACATTATCATTATCAGATTGACCACTCGCTGCAAGCACTTCGATAAATATACTTTCCTCTCTATCATGCCTTGTTTGTTTTCTTTTTTCGTTGCTCATTTAAGCGATTTGCATTCCCTAAGTAGTGTGAGTTTAGCTGTCATACACTCCGATTTTGACAGTTTATTTTGAGATGTCTACAGCCGTTCGATGAATTTTTTCCAAACCTGACGATTAGACTTTTCAATTTCGATTAGCTTTACACCAATATAATAAGTCGGAGACTCGTCAATTTCTAAACACCATTTCACCTCAGCTCGTACATCAATAACGGCCCACAGGCTGCCGAGGTCTATTTCCATAGGCATTTCAGTCCCTAATGCTAACGGGCGGTGAGAAACGAGCTTTAATCCTCCTGCAGAGATGTCTTGAGATCGGCAGGTGTGTGTCTCTTCTTGATCGTTTTGTGATGCATTAATATACCGCACGATGATCATTTCATCGGAGTATTTTCTATCATCACGTCTTAAATCATCCAAATCGGCAGACATAGTTTGTTCCTCGAAACCGGCTATAGTAATTTGAGATAACTTAAGTATAGATTAGCTTTTCTATTTTTGCATAAATCCTCTTTAACCAGCCGCACATGGCAACTGGAAAACTGGCTACTGACAAAAGATAAACAACGGAACATAGAGGTTATCTATTGCTAACCCCTAAGATACCATCGGTGGACTTAGTCACAATGCTTGCCTACGTCCTTGTAGGCAAGCATTTTAGAAGTCAGTTGAGTGGTTACTTTTTATGATTCATTTAATGTCTCAGAAATATAGTTGTCGATAAATATTTCGAGTATATCCAAAGGTACAGCACCATTCTTTAGAACGACATCGTGAAAGTCACGAATATCAAATTGGTCACCTAATGCCTGTTTAGCCTTTGCCCTAAGTTCCAGTATTTTCATCATTCCCACTTTATAAGCGCATGCTTGCCCTGGCATTACTATGTAGCGCTCTATTTCAGAAATCACATCGGATTCAGCCATACCGGTATTTGCCGACATGTATTCAATGGCTTGTTCCCGAGTCCAGCGTTTTGCATGAATTCCGGTGTCAACCACTAAACGAACCGCCCTGAATAACTCGGCTTGAAGACGCCCAATATTGTCATAAGGGTTATCCTGAAAACCCAATTCCCAGGCGACTCTTTCGGAATACAAAGCCCAACCTTCTACATAGGCTGTAAAGGGCGCAAACTTGCGAAATAGGGGCATATCTTCCAATTCTTGCGCGACGCTGATTTGAAAATGATGACCGGGAACGGCTTCATGATAAGCTAAAGTTCGCATACTGTATTTTGGGGTAGCCTTTATGTCGAAGAGGTTGGCGTAAAAAATACCCGGCCGTGATCCGTCTATGGCGGGTCCGTTATAATAGGCTCCCGGGCTAGTTTCCTCTTTGAATTCCGGAATCCGCTTTACTTCAACTCCGGCCTTTGCTCTTATTCTAAATGCCTCATCTAGTCCAGTATCTATTTCATCAATAATTTTCTGGTATTCAAGCAAAATTTGCTCTCTTCCTTCATCAGTATCCGGATAATAAAATCGCGGGTCCTCTGCCATCTTTTCGATAGATTTCGAAAAACCCTGAGTGGGATCAAATCCTTCAGCTACTAATATCTGCATGATTTCTGCCTGGATCCTGTCGACTTCCTTCAGCCCCACATTATGGATATAATCAGGAGAATAATCGGTTGTGGTAAAAAACTTCAAGGCCAACTGGTATGCGCTATCGCCGTCAGGGTGTTTCCAAAATCCATCGTCAGAATCGGCTTTGTCGCCTAACCCTTCGAAATATCGAGTTAATTCTATATAAGCCGGATAGACGTCTTTTACGATGGCTTCTTTGGCCTGATTAAGAATTAATTGTTTTTCCTCAGATGGCAGTTCTTCTACTTTGTTGAGTTTATCCTTAAGCGATACGTAAAGAATATTATCTTCTGGATTGGTTGCGACAAATTTAGTCATTTCATCCACAACCCTCGTGATAACAAACTTAGGGGGGATAATGCCTTGCTCCGTTCTTATTTTAAGTCCTTCTAATACCTGGGAAAATTTGAGCGGTAATTTCTTTAAACGTGCAACGTAATACTCCGCATCTTCTAAACCATGAACCTGATGCATTGATTCCATAAAAGTCGGAAAGCCATTTTGTACTCCAAAGAGCTGATTGACAGGATAATTATGGTAACGAAATTTTTTGGCGTCTTGTGCAAACTCTAGCAAATACAGAGCGATTCGCTTAGACATTAATTCATCATCAGAGAGTGAAGAATCATCGTATGAATTTAATACCGTCAATTCCGATTCTAGAAATTCGAAAAACTCGGTGGTTGATTGGGGACTTGCGTCATCCAATTCAGCATTATGGCCATTGATCCCTATCGATTCCAAAAAATGCAAAGATGTTAAGGTTTCTGGACTTTGCAAAGCCATTTTTAGTGCAAATCGATTAAAAAAATTGTTGATCATGAAAGGTTTTCCATACCATTCGTGAGCACCAAATCCTCCCGCTGCCACAAGCACGATAAGAATTACCGCCAATCCCCAAAGTAATATTTTTTTGACCATCTTATTCTCCGTTATTTATGGTTGTTATAGAGCTTACTTCTCTCATCTTTGAACAAAATTATTAACATCCTTGCCGATTATACGGGGGGAGCCTTTCCGACTCTAGTTAGAATTCAACACAAACTGTAACAAAAGAATAAAATCGATGAATAGGTGATTTCGTCTGCACGTCAAACAAAACACTTGCAATATCTCAATTTGAGCTTAATAAGTTGCATTAGCAACACATCATATGTTGTTGTTTTTAATAGTTTTTAAGACACCAAATAATCCACATGTCAAAATTGTGATCTCGGTCACATAAGTACCTTGCGGTTTCTAGGTAATCTAGCCTTCTATTGGCTGCCTGATTTAGTTTTAACTAACAGACACGTATCAAGTCGATACAGAATATCAGGATTATTATCAACCAACGTAGCTTAATTTAGTTTTTGAGGACAATTATGAAATGGTACACACAAGATAACGGCGTTTTATGTCTGGGTACTGAAGAAAACCAGTCGGTAAACTTTCATGTAGCAACCGAGGTGGTAACCAGAACAAAAATTGACACTGTATTAAGCGAATCCCATATTGAATTAATTGGCTCATTTCCAGAAGACTGGAGTACTGATGGCTCCATCGACAAAAAAATAAATGATACAGCTAAACATTTTTTTGGATTTTCGGAACATGTCAGTTCAATGGCATTTGTCTAGTAACAGATCAGATAATCAAAATTTTCCAAACGCTTAAGAAAAATCATAAGAATTAGCTCAACAATAGCGGCAAGCACACGAAGAGTTTGGCACCGTTTCTAGAGGTCAAGATGTACGATAATAAGAAAGATAATAAAAATCAAAATACAGCCCGTTCCCAAAAAGAAAAAAGACTGGATCTTAGTTTAGAAAAAGCCATAAAAGCGATCAGCCAACAGGCCAATGACTACCATAACGCTGGTCTTACTCATATTTCATCATTACTCGATTAAAATGCTGGAAACTATCAATACATTTTATTTCACGAAAATAACCGGTTGCTCTATTTTACAACTGGTAAATTGAGGCAAATAAAAATCCTCCACTTGTTGGCGTCTGATCTTTAATGTGGGAGTCATTTTCTCATTCTTAGTTGTCCATTCAGTTGATGAAATAAGTATCGCATCTAACTTTTCATGTTTTTCCAAAGTTTCATTAAGTCGTTCCAATTTTTCACGACATTGGATAACAAATTCTTGCTTGTTCGTTAGTTGTTCACTTTCAGCAATAACAATCACAGCAATTGGCTGAGATAATTGGCTACCAAAAACACAGACTTGATCGACCGAAAATAAGCTTTCTAATTTGTGTTCTATTGGTCCCGGCGAAATATATTTTCCTTTGCTAGTCTTAAATATCTCCTTCACTCTGCCTTTAATACTTAAAAAGCCGTCCTGATCAACATATCCTAAATCCCCCGTCCGAAACCAGCCATCTTGAACAGCACCCTCCGATAAGTCAGGCTCTTTGTAGTAGCCATCCATCATACAGGGGCTACGGAGCAGTATTTCGCCATTTTCAGCGACCAGCATTTCACATCCGGTCATCAGTTTACCAACGCTACCCACTGACCTTTGTGAAGGTAAATTAATATTTGATATGCCCAGCGTTTCACTTAACCCGTATCCTTCACAAATAACTAAACCAAAATCTTGCCACCATTTGATCACATCGGCTGATATTGCCGCAGCACCAGTCAAACAATATTTTGTTTTCGCGAGACCCAGCTTTCTTAATAGAAATTTGGCAATAAAACGACCAATAACGGGTAAGTTGATTAGTTTTTTGAAACGCGCCTCACCTCCCAGTCTGCTTTCAATGCCAAATTTTACTTTAACCCAAATCCTTGGTACGGCAATAAAAATACTTGGTTGAGTGTCTGACAGATTTTTGGAAAATGTATTCAGGTTCTCTACAAATGAAATTTGACACCCATAAACAATACTCAAAATTTCAACCGCCATTCTCTCCATGATATGCGCTAGCGGCAGATAGGAGAAGAAAGTGTCATCGGAAGAGATATCTATGGTATTTTTGACACATTCTATTCCGCCAGATATGGCTCGATAGGATACCACCACGCCTTTAGGCACACCTGTGGTACCTGAAGTATAAACGATGGTGGCGACATCCTTTTCATCTGGTTGAAAAAAGTCCTGTAATGGTTTGTGTTGCTCAATCAGTTCAAGCCAGAATGGCATCAATTCTCTTTTTTCATGAATGGCAATTACATCGACCTGTTCTGCGATAGTCGAAATATTAGTCTCATCAGACAAACAACCTATAAAAACCAAACTGGTTTCACTGTGGGTAATTATTTGTGAAATGGTTTTGGCACTGGCAGAAGGATATATTGGAACGCTAACAAGCCCTGCTGCGAGAATCGCCATATCGGCCATAAACCAATCCTGGCAATTATTGGAATAGATTCCAATCTTGGTATTCTTTGGGTATTTTTTAAGATAGGTTGCCAGTCGCGCTATTTTATCAAAAGCCTCGGCCCAGCTAGTGTGAATCCATCGACGACCGATAGGTTGCCTAAGAAAGCAGTCATTCGGCTTTTCATGCGCCCAATGCTTAATATAATTTGCCGGAGAGAAAACCTTTGAAGTCATAGTCCCGCCTTTTCTTATTATTGTTTTATCCCGGCTTCATAGACCGGGATAATCTTCGAAGGATCATATCTTTCTTAAATGATCATTTCTTTTTCTGATTTGACTATATTTTTTCAAGCGGCCTGAATGAGTGGCTGCAATTCTTCATTTTGATGCATTTCCATAATAATATCACAACCGCCAATTAGTTCGCCGTTGATCCACAATTGTGGGAAAGTTGGCCAATTTGCATAATTGGGAAGTTCGGCTCTAATATCAGGATTTTGTAAAATATCCACATAGGCAAACTCTTTGCCACACGCCATAAGCGCTTGGACTGATTGGGCTGAAAATCCGCATTGCGGCGCTTCAGGAGATCCTTTCATATAAATGATTATTGCATTTTCTGAGATCTGCGATTTGATTTTATCTAATGTTTCCATGGTGTTACTCGTTGGTGAATAAAAGTTTTAGTTTGATATAACTTAGAAGTTCTGAATTGTAACGATTTCGCTTCAAAATGGCTAGCAAAAAGGCGATGTAAAGCTAGCAATAACTCCGGTCTAAAATATCAGGCAATAGTGTCTAATTAGCCAATTTCCTAGTGTGTCTGTCAGAAAAGGCTTACATCAATAGGATAACTTCTCCCTAGCCCTAACCTCAATCCTCGCTTAAAATAAGTGGATAAAATAACCACATAAAATACAGGGATTGTATATGAAATTTTCTTACAAAAGCATTGTGATGTTGGTGACACTATTTTTAAGTAGCAACCAACTAGCGGCAAAAACAATCTATCAATGGGTAGATAGTAGTGGTAAACGACAATTTAGCGATAAAGCCCCCGTATCAAATGTTGCCACTAAATTTCACGGTAATTCACTAACAAGTATCGATTTAGTCCGTTCAAAACCGATCAAATTCTCCGCTTCAAAAGCAGCTAAAAACAAGTCGTCTAAAAGTAACAATAATCGTGCATCAGGTAAATTAAGTCGTTGTAAAAAAATCAAAACTAAAATTGAGTCACTGGAAAATAAGCTCAAAGGACATTTGCCAGCAGAAAAATCAGACCAATATGGTCGGGAACTAACGAGCTTAAAATGGCAGAAAATAAAATCCTGTTAGACTAAATTACGTTATACTTGAATTCTATTCAATTATATAAATCGCCACCGCTGATGAATTTATCCCGTAATCACTTTCGACGTACCACATTAATGGTCGATAGTCCCAAAATTTTAGCGGTACACATCAATAAAAAACCACCTTCATCGCGCGTTTTATATGTCGGCGAAAATCTTGATAGTCTGCCGCTTCGACAATCGATTATTGTAATTTCGCCGCAACAAATTAACCAATTTCTCGGGCAGGAATTCGACTGCATTTTGTTTGATGCCAGCGATGACTTTAATGTGAACGCTTTTACAGCGATAGTCGGTACACTTGTTGGCGGAGGGGAATTGATTTTAAATATTCCTGCGGATATTGAGGAGGCAATCAAAGCCGGACTAAATGAAGATTTGACGGCTAGTCCACTGCTTTACCGATTTGTGCGAGAGATCCGCTTGTCCCTTAACCAACCAATTAAACCGGCTTTAGAATCTAACGCCAAATATCTAATCGAACAACAACAATTAATTGAAAAAATAGTTCGATGTGCAATTGGCCATGCTAAACGTCCTCTAGTATTAACGGCTAATCGAGGTCGTGGCAAATCGGCCTGTTTGGGTATGGCGGCAGCAGAATTAGTCAATCAACATAACAAACGAATTATTATAACAGCCCCTAGAAAAACCAACCTTGAGATATTTTTTAAGTATGCAGATCAAGATCATTCGAATAGCCCCCGGACAAATCGACAAACAGAAGATAGTAATAATGAGCTAATCAATAAACAGGATAATATATACTACCCTCCCGATAAACTACTCAAAGAAAAACCTCAAGCAGACTTGTTGATCATTGATGAAGCAGGTGCTATCCCTGTGCAAATGTTGCAGCAAATGGTGAATCGATATAATCGGGTGGTACTTTCGACTACAGTCGATGGATATGAAGGTAATGGCCGTGGGTTTGATATTAGATTTAAGTCAACTTTGGCTGAGAGATTTCCTCAATGGCGACGTGCAACTCTTGTACACCCCATGCGATGGCCAAAAAATGATCCCCTTGAAATCGCGACTAATTCCGCTTTCTTGTTAAACAGTTCAAGCGAGAAGATACTCTCTCCCGAAAATACGAAAGACCTAACTTTCCAACCAGTAACAAAATCTACACTGCTTAACGATGAAGAGTTACTAAAACAAATTTACAGTTTACTGGTGAACGCTCATTATCAAACCAGACCGAGTGATTTAGATCGAATGTTGTCGGATAGTGCGTTGCGTGTGTTTGTCGCTTTTTATAAAACACAAGTCGTTGCAACGGCTCTCGTGAGTATTGAAGGAAATTTATCTATCCAGCAATGCCAGGAGATCGAAAAAGCGAAGAGTCGACTGCCAGGTCATTTATTGCCACAATCATTGATGGCCTACCAAGGGATCCAAGGTGCAGGTAAATTCACTTTCTGGCGTATTATGAGAATTGCGGTTAGCCCGGAATTTCAAAGAAAAAAAATAGCCAGTCAGTTAATCAAACACATCGAGCAACAAGCAACAAATCAATCCGTTGATGTATTAGGTGCCAGTTTTTCACTTAGTCCGAATGTTATTCAGTTCTGGTATCAAATGGCCTTTAGTTGTTGCCGGATAGCTTTGCGAAAAGACTCTTCTACCGGCAGTTATCCTGGCGAGTTCATAAAACTAGTTGACACTGCTAAATCTGAGGCGAAAACAAAAATTAATTCTGCAATCTTGCGCTTTGAATTATCTTTTTATTATTCCATGTCTGCAAGTTATTCAGATATTCAAACAGAAATTTTAGTATGCATTTTGAAAAATCAAGGCCATAGCCAAATTAGAAAACTTACAAAAGAAATAGAATCGGACATTACAAGATATATCGAAAAAGCCAGAGGTTTTGAAATGGTTGAATGGCAACTTAGTCAGCTTTTGAAATTATATTTTACTGGTGAGCCTACTGAACAAGCCCTGTCTCACTCAGCAGAATGTTTATTAGTTGCCAAACTACTGCAAAAAAAAACCTGGAAATATGTCATCGAAGAATTTGAATTTAAAGGAATAAAAATGGCAAAGGAAGCTGTTCGTAACGCCGTATCGGAGCTAGCATTATTACTAACTCCAAAATGAGTGGTTGAATACTAGAAGTTATAAACCAATGTAAAACCGGTTATTGTATCCAGTTCTTCTGCATCACCACGCACATCAGATTGGCGAGTTGCGGTGAATGATAGTTTTAAGGCTAAACTTTCCGCTACATTTGCGCTCAAACCGGCGTAGAATTTAGTCACGGTGTTTTCTTTACCAACATCAGCTGCAAATTTTTGTTCAAATTTGGAATTTTCACTAATGTCCCAAACGAAGTGCTCTGCTAATCTAAAGATAGTCTCATCAATAATTTCTTCTTCTAACAATAATGTCGCCTTTTTTTTGGTTTCTCGATAACCTATACCCAATTCAAGATCGAGCTTGGAGGTTTCGCCGGTTGTCAAACCAAAACCCCGTCCAACAGAAGTAGATATTTGATAATCATTGTCTGAGAATCGATCATCATCATAATTCGCTAGTATAAAACCATAGCTAGCCTTAGAATATTTATAGTCGGTTTTACCCTGGATAAAATAACGTTCTGCATTGGTTTCAACCTGCGAGGTTGTATTATTTTCTGCAGAGCCGAATATCGAAATAACTTCTAGAGAATTTCGCCATTTTTCAACTTCATAAATAACCGAAATTCCAGTATTCACGGTAGTTGTATCAGTATTACCCGAGGTTGCCACATATCCGAATTCGATATTTGACTTCCATTCAGACTCTTTTTTTTCTTCCTTTTTATCTGATGCTGGTTGATCTTCAGCAAAAGCAGACTGGTTAAAACCTGTTGATAACATTGCCAATATTAATAGAGGGAGTATTTTCATACCAATTCCTTGCGCGTGGGTAATTAAATGTGAATTTTGCGCATACTAGCAGCCAATTTAATTAATTTGAAGTGATTATTAATATTTTAGATGTTTACATTTGCCAGGCATAGGAGAATTTCATAAACAGGGTTCGGTCAACCTTACGCAAATCTCTTAGATCAACAGTCTGAAAACCTTGATCAGAATAACCCAGATAAAATAAAGTGAAAGGATTTACTTGATAGGAATAGAGCCATTGACTCGCAAATGATTTATCACCAGCGTTACTGTCTGCCTGAAATGTTATCCTTACAATACTATTAACGTCGAGCTGATAGGCCGCTCTGAAATTATATAAATTAATATCAAATACCATCTGATCGGCTACTTGTAGACGCTTGTCAATATACTCCATGCTTAACTTGATATGTTGGTTAAATTGATAATCTACATTAGCAACTAACTTATTAACCCCCCCTTTTCGCAATTTAAACGGGTCCGAACTTATCGCATAATCTACTTCATTACCCCAAACGTAATCCAATATGACATCTAAACCAGACGTAGGTGTTACCTCTAAATAAGCGTTATAACTATCCAGATCATAAACTTGCTCTAAAAATCGTTCCTTGAATCGTGTGGTACTTACTGACAATACAGACTGATAAATACTATAAACCTCCAACTGAACAGTACTTTCCTGGTTGAGTAATAAACCTTCAAAATTATCAGATTTCTGCCATTGACTTGTTAAAGCAATTTTTGTCCATTGTTTAACCTCATCTGCCGGGTACCAATTACGAACGACTCTAACGGCATTATTGATCCAGTTACTTCGGCTTACAAATCCACTATCGGCTCTAAAATCTCTACCAAAACGATGATGGGTTAGCAGCCATTCCCAGTCCCTCGCTGCATGCGTATAATTGACCGAAAGCGCGCTACCCGATATGTCTTCATCCTGTTCAAAACCTACAACTTCTCTGGCCTCCAATGGATATCTATTCTCTGACGACATCGTTTGAAATCTGAAAAAGTCCGATTGGCCGAACCAATACTTGCCATCAACCGCTAACATTTTATTAGAATAGCCAACCCCACTTCTATCTGTATAGGTCGTTCCAACATTTCCTTGTTCACCAAGATCATATCGGTATCTCAGCATCTGATTTTCACTTTGTCTTCCTGCAAGGCTGACTAAACGAGAGCCCTGGTTGCCAGGAAGAAGAAATGTGGTATCTTTATCGGTCAGGCTCATAAGAGCAAAGCTATGTTTATCCTGCTTACCCGTCACTTTTAACCCATATTCCGGCTCAGCAAAAAGTTTGGTATGAATAAATCGACTCCAATTGGAAAAGTAATCGGCACCATCTAAAAAAAACGCTCGTCTTTCCGGTACAAACACAGCAAATCTATTATTGATCTCTAATTGAATCTCGTCAGCTTCCACCTGAGAAAAGTCGGGGTTAATGGTCGCGTTTAAGAATATATTTTGATTGATCCCCCAACGTAAATCTAAACTTTCTCTAGTATCAAAATCTCCATTTTCCCAGGAACTACCATCCAACAGCCCGCGATCGTCATTTCGCGTAACGGTTAGTGCTGGAATTAAGGTCATGTTATGTGCGGGACTTGTGTTTTCAAATCCCTTGTAGGTGGCGAACTGACATAGCTTACAGTCGTTGTTTCTATTTTCAGTCACATTTGAAAACTCAAACTGTAGATTGCGATTATGCACTCTGGAAAATCGAATCCCCCATTTTTTGACCTGATCGCTCTTTTCAAACCTCAAAGAATTAAGCGGAATGCTCATTTCAACGGCGTAGCCTTTGGAGTTAACTTTTCCCATGCTTTGCCAGATTGAATCCCAACCTAAATCATTTCCAGATGTAATTTCATCTATGATTGAATCAGCTTGAACCCCCACAGGATTAACATAAAACTTAAAAGCCTTTCTGGAATCATTAAAAGTATCAAACGCAATTGTTACATAGTCACTGCTAAACAATTCATCGCGGTCAGCCAAATAGGCTCGAATGTCTTGCGGAGAATTATCTCGCGCGTCAAAACCAACATAGATATTTTCGCCATCTTCGAATATATAGGCAAAGGTTTGTACAAAGGCTTGAATATTTTCCGCTGGGCTAATTTCATAAGTCAGCGAAACTTTAAGCGCCTTATCCCACACCGCTTCATCTAATACACCATCCACAGAAATTGTCTTTTCAATATAAGGAATGTTTAGATTTTCTGTGTTAGTTGCCGCATTGCTTTTTAATGCGATGATAACCAAGAGCACGAATAAGGGCAGGTTTCCAACCAATTTATGTTTATTCATTAAAATCCAAGTTTTTATTTTTTTATTGGTATTGTTTTACTACGCACACTTGCGTAGAGCCGAAGGCTTAAAATAGCAAAAATCTTATTTAAATCAATGTGCTATTGCCCAAAAACTTACTAATTATTTATTTTTCTTTTTTATTTAACTCATTTTGAGATAAATCTCACCCTATATCTCTCCATTTCTTCATCCTTAGAGTATGCTAATGGGCATATTTTTCGACTCAAGTGATCACGTAATTTTGGCGTTAACCCTCGAGGATCAAAAACTCAAGAATTTTATTCATATCCAAATCGAAGTCATCGGCACGAACGCCCTTTTCAATATTTTCCTGATCTTCATTTGATAAATCGATATCTTTCGCCGCTACAAAATGATTTTGACTGACACTATAAAAAGCTTTTACTTTGGGTCTTATAGGGTCGTCCTGGTTGCGAGATTCCACTACTGCTAGCTGATTGGATTCGAGCTTAACTAACGAGCCTACCGGATATACCCCCATACACTTGATGAATCGAATGACCAGATCACTATCCAACATCGCTTGTTCAGCCATATTTCTAAGAATTGCAAATGCTCTAACTTGCGCCATACCATCTTTGTAAACTCGGTTAGCGGTCAGCGCGTCAAATATATCGCAAATAGTGATCATACGACCAAATTGTGAAATTTTGTCACCCGGCAGGCCCAACGGATAACCGCTGGAATTCAACTTTTCATGATGGAGCGCTGCAACTTCCAGGCTCAATTTCGATATTTTTGGAATTTTGTTGATAATGTTGACCGAATGCAATACATGCGTTTTCATGACCTCAAATTCACTTGAAGTTAACTTCCCCGGTTTATTAAGTATATTGTCCGGAATTTTTATTTTGCCTACATCATGCAAAAAAGCGCCAATAGAGAGCTCCTTTGTGGTCTCTAAATCCACATCCATATAACGGCAAAATATAGACATCAATATAGAAACAGCAGTCGAATGCTCCAACAAATATTCATCTTTTTGTCTAATATTAATGATGCAAGCAAGTGCATCTGGGTTTTCAAATATGGTTTCTGTGGTGTGACGAGTAATTTCGATGATTGGTTCGAGCTCAATTTGGCGACCGCAAATCACATCATCAAATAACCTCCTTTGGATTTGTTTGGACTCTTCAAAAATTGCTTTTGCATTTGTAATAGATTCCGCAAAATTTTTATCGCCTGACTTGTTACCAACCTCAATGTGTTCTTCTACCGGTAGATTGCTTTTTAACTCTTTACTAATATTTCGGGCGGATTCCACCGGTTTTTCGCTATCAAGATGCTTGCTGGTATCAACAATAACTCGCTCAACCCCTTTATCGATCAATATTTCTATTGCGTGTAGGCTACTTATTCGGCCTTTATGTTTAAGCTTGTAACGACCTGATTGCTTAGCGATGCTTTCCACATAATTACCAACACTTAATCTAGCAACGTCCTTTTCGACCAGCATATAAAATATTTCCACAGAAAAGCTTTGTGATTGGTACTAAGTTAGTCAAAAATGTGTCAATTTGCCAGTTTTTATTGTCAGGTAAAGGCTGTGTAGATATTTTGAGGAGTTTGTGATGGTTGTGTCAAATTATGGCGGTAGTCTTTAATTAACCAGATATCCCGTAACAAAGCATTAGCCTACGCTAGGGATCTTTTCTATTTCGTAAACTTCCATCCATTCACCCGCTATTTTTGAACCGATGCTCTTTTTAAGCTGAGATTTTTTGGGGATAAAACGGAAGCCACTATTCTGTTGTTCTGCATAATGTTTTACTTTTTCTGAGACAAAAATTTGTCCGGGTTCAGCA